>ERZ795060.742-NODE-742-length-43084-cov-7.112110_pt1 | contig 43084 bp, 29 predicted proteins | sample MGYA00375144_ERZ795060 | MGnify/ENA primary metagenome ERZ795060 (study PRJEB30189, sample SAMN05720157) | activated sludge metagenome | isolation source: anaerobic digester from wastewater treatment plant | place: Japan | collected 2015-05-15 ... | reverse complement strand
CTATCGTCCCTATGTTCACGTGCGGCTTCGTCCGCTCAAACTTCTCCTTCGCCATGGGTTATTCTCCTTCGTAATCCTTTAGTTGCCTCTTCACAAGGTGGTTGCGTTTGTTTCGCTTTTGACCCTAACCTTTTTGTTTCTAAACCTTCATTCGCTTTTGGCGAAATCACACAAACTGATACGTTCCGCCGGTCCGCTCCATGATCTTGTTTGCGATATTCGGCGGTACCTCTTCATAATGAGAGAACTCAATGCTATGAGAAACTCTACCCTGCGTTCTTGATCGAATGTCGTTTGCATACCCAAAAAGCTCCGCGAGGGGTGCAAACCCACGTATGCGACGAAGCGTGTTTTGAATTTCCATCTCTTCTATCCGTCCGCGCCGCCCCGTCAGGTCGTTAATTACCTCGCCGGTATATTCGTCCGGACACATCACCTCGAGGCGCATAATGGGCTCAAGGAGCGCGGGGCTGCCTTGGGGCACAGCTTCTCGCACCGCCATGGACGCCGCAATACTGAACGCCAGGTCAGAGGAATCTACCTCGTGGTATGATCCTCCTAACAGGATAACTTTTACATCGACCACCGGATAACCAGCCACTACACCGCTTTCAAGTGCTTCGCGCGCACCGCGTTCAATCGCCGGGATGTATTCTCTCGGGATTGTCCCGCCCACCGATTGGTCCTCGAACAAGAAGTGCGACCCCTGGGGTGCCGGTTCCAGGGCAAGAATAACATGCCCGTACTGGCCTCGGCCGCCGCTCTGGCGGATAAACCGTCCTTCCGCTTCACATCGGGTTCGGATGGTTTCCCGATAGGCTACCACGGGTCTGCCGATATTCGCGGCGACACGAAACTCCCGTTGCATGCGATCGGCGATAATTTCTAAATGCAACTCGCCCATGCCAGCGATAATCGTTTGACCCGTTTCGACATCCGACCGCACTCGAAATGTCGGGTCTTCTTCACTGAGTTTTCTCAGCGCATCCGCCAGTCTATCTTGGTCGGCTTTGGTTTTGGGCTCAATAGCCACGTGCACCACAGGTTCCGGGAACGTTACCGGCATCAGCGCCACCGGATGTTTCGGGTCGCAAAGCGTGTCACCTGTCATGGTGAATTTTGCCCCGATAACCGCGCCAATATCGCCCGCGCGCAATTCGTCCACGTCGATGCGCTCGTCGGCATGCATCTCGAGTAGCCTACCGAGCCGTTCTTTCTTTTTTGTTCGCGGATTTAGTACTGCGGCACCGGCTTGCACCATTCCGGAGTACACTCGCACGAAGGTCAATCGGCCGACATGCGGATCGGTCAGAATCTTGAACGCCAACGCGGCGAACGGTGCATCGTCAGAGGGTTCCACGGTGACTTTAACGCCTTCCCGTTCGGGGTTATCTCCGCTGATCGCTCCGATGTCGGTCGGAGACGGAAGATAGTCCACCACAGCATCCAGCAAAAGTCGCACGCCTTTGTTTTTCAAGGCAGATCCGCAAAAAACCGGGCAGATCTTACGGGCAAGCGTACCTTTACGTAGCGCCGCAACCAATTCTTCCTCACTTACCGGTTGCCCATCGACATAGCGTTCCATCACCAGGTCGTCGCACTCAGCAGCCGCTTCCAAAAGGTCATGGCGTGCTTCTTCTGCCAGCGAACGAACCGAGTCGGGAATCTCTCCCACATGAACTTCCGCGTCCGGGTCGTCACTTTCCCAGACAAGCGATTTCATCCGCACCAGATCGACCACACCGGTGAACAGGTCTTCGTGTCCCAGTGGTAGTTGCACTGGCACAGGATGAGCGCCGAGCCGTTCCCGCATGCTACGCACCGCCCGTTCAAAATCGGCTCCAACTCGGTCCATCTTATTCACAAAAGCAATACGGGGAACGTTATATCGGTCCGCCTGATGCCATACGGTCTCGGATTGGGGCTGAACCCCGGCTACAGCGCAAAAAACCGCAATGGCGCCGTCCAACACGCGTAGGCTGCGTTCCACTTCAGCGGTGAAATCAACATGTCCCGGGGTATCAATGATATTGATTCGATGCCCCTTCCATTCACACGCTGTCGCCGCGGAAGTGATGGTAATGCCCCGCTCGCGCTCCTGGACCATATAATCGGTCGTCGCGGTACCCTCGTGCACTTCCCCGATACGGTGAATTCGCCCCGAGTAGTACAGGATACGCTCCGTGACGGTCGTTTTGCCGGCATCGATGTGTGCCATGATACCGATATTACGGGTTTTTTCTATGGGATACTTGCGCGGCATACGAAAACCTTCCAAAAACTTACAGCAACACGCCAGCGTCATCGTGCGTGAAAGACTTTGTTCGCACGTTGCTGGTTCCGAACAGATTCGTTTTTTTGGTGTTGCTGTGTTTTTGCATAGTTGTTTTTTCGTGTTTATGCGCAGACTGTCGTCTGCACTCGTCGCGGTATCCCATGAACTTACACCCGGACCGTTTGTAGTCGGGATGCCTTCAGCGTTGGGTTACCCTGTTATAGATTCAACTGTAAACTGGACGATCTGAGTCGCAACAGCGACATATCATCCCTCAGTCCTAACAGACTGCTATTTCCGTGTTCATCCCCCGAACCACAAGGCACGCTGCCTGTGAGTTGCCGCGCGCGGGGTTATCTCCCCGTTTCCGGGAACTATTCAGTAGCGCAGATGAGCAAACGCGCGGTTTGCTTCCGCCATTTTGTGCGTGTCTTCTCTGCGCTTGATTACATTGCCCTGTTTATTGAAACAATCGATCAGTTCTGCCGCAAGACGCGCAGCCATGGTTTTTTCGCTCCGTTTACGCGCGAACTCGATAATCCACCGGAAGGCAAGAGCTTGCTGCGTAACGGCAGGTAATTCAACGGGTATCTGATAAGTGGCGCCACCCACCCGCCGAGACTTCACCTGCAAAATCGGTTTTGCGTTTTCGATAGCCGCTTCAAATATTTTGACCGGGTCGCTCTTAGGACTATTCTTTTTTATAATGTCCAATGCGCCGTAAACGATGGATTCCGCCAGGCTTTTCTTACCGCGTACCATCACGGTATTAATGAACTTGGCCAATACTACGCTCTTATATTTTGGATCGGGCAACGGCTCCCGTTTTGGGACCTCGCGTCGTCTCGGCATGGATCAGTCGACCTCCGTACTTCCGTACTCGTTTATGCTCTTACCTTCGGCTTCTTAACGCCATATTTGGAACGGCTTACCCAACGTCCTTCATGGATTTTCTTGCCACCGTCATCTTTCAGCGAGGCTTGCCCGCCCATATCACCAGCGGCGTCCATGACACCCCGGATAACATGATACCGGACACCTGGCAAATCTTTAACACGTCCACCGCGAATTAACACTTGCGAGTGTTCCTGCAAGTTATGCCCGACTCCGGGGATGTATGCGGTCACTTCCATTCCATTCTTAAGTCGGACACGTGCCACTTTCCGAAGCGCTGAATTAGGTTTCTTCGGCGTCACCGTGTATACACGGGTGCACGTTCCACTCGCCTGCGGACAACCTTTCAACGCCGGCGACTTCGTCTTTGTCACTAGCTTCCGGCGACAATTCCGTAGTAACTGATTTACGGTCGGCAAAAAAAGTTCTCCTTGCTTTATATGCTGATTGTACTTGCCCAGCGGACAAACGCCGTGCGGCGTACAAAACAGATTTCGTGCCTATTGCACGGTTATAGATGAGCCGCACAACGAAGCGGACAACTACTATAACACATTTTCATGCCATTGTCAATAGGCTTTTTCCCCGCGGGAGCCTCGCATGAAACCATGCGGTCTCAGTCACGCGATAGCATCCTCCTCGGTCTTGTCGGTGATGCCGGGACCGACTTCCAGATGCTCTTCAAAATCTTCGTCGTATTTTTCGACGGCGACGATTCGAGTATTACGATAATGCGGGCTACCTGTCCCTGCCGGGATCAAATGACCGATAATGACGTTCTCTTTCAGACCACGTAGATAGTCTCGTTTTCCGGCTAACGCCGCCTCCGTCAACACGCGCGTAGTTTGCTGGAATGAAGCGGCAGCGATGAAACTCTCCGTACTCAAAGCCGCTTTCGTAATTCCCTGCAGAATGGGTTCCGCCTCTGCAGGACGCCCGCCCTTTGCCAACGTCTGCTCGTTAATCTCCTGGAAACGCCCTTTGTCGACTTCTTCGTGAGCTAAGAACGGCGTATCGCCCGGGTCATCCTTGATACGTACTTTGCGAAGCATCTGGCGAATAATGGTTTCGATATGTTTGTCATTGATACGAACACCTTGCAACCGATACACCTGTTGAATCTCGTCCAACAGATATTTGCGCAAGGCATCCTCACCTTGCACTTCCAAAATGTCTTGCGGAATGATCGGTCCATCGGTCAGCCGCTGGCCAGCGTACACGCGGTCGCCGGTTTGCACGTTAAGGTGTTTGCCCGGCGGAATGACATATTCACGCTCTTTACCTACCGGCGGGATCACCTTCAACTTCCGCATCCCTTTCGTCGCCCCGCCCAGTTCTACAATACCGTCAATGTGACTGATGACAGCCGGGTCTTTGGGCTGGCGTGCCTCGAACAATTCCGCTACCCGCGGCAAGCCGCCCGTAATATCTTTCGTTTTGCTGAATTGACGGGGCGTTTTCGCCAGCAGATCACCGGCTTGCACGTACTCACCGTCTTCCACCATCACGTGCGTCTGTGCCGGAATCGTCGCATAGGCGAGAATCTCGTCTTTCTTGTTGTCTTTTCCTGAGACAATAACGATTTGCGGGTGTAAATCATGCTTGTGTTCTGTAACAACTCGCTCTTCCAAGCCGGTCTCCGGATTGACATCTCGCCTCATGGTGACGCCTTCCACCATTCCTTCCAGGCGAACATAACCGGAAGCCTCCGCCACGATGGAAACGTTGTAGGGATCCCACTCGAATAAGAGCTGCCCTTTGCGCATCTTCTGGCCGTCTTCAGCGTATAGAAACGCGCCGCTTGGGACGCCGTACTTTTGCATTTCTCGCCCATCAAGGCTACGGACTTGAATCTCACCGCCACGGTTGACGACAATGCGTTTTCCTTCGCGGTTGATAGCGGTCCGCACGTTGTTGTAGTGGACTGTTCCGTTATCCACCATCCGCACTTCGCTGGCTTCTACCTGCCTGCTTGCTGCACCGCCGATGTGGAAGGTACGCATGGTAAGTTGCGTTCCGGGCTCACCGATCGACTGAGCGGCGATAATACCAATCGCCTCTCCCAACTCGACAAGTTTGCCCGTAGCAAGATTTCTACCGTAACAGAGCTGACATACACCGCGTTTTGCCTGACAGGTTAACACCGAACGAATGCGCACGGACGGGATACCCTTTTGCACAATCAGAGCGGCTTTTTCCTCTGTGATCTCTTCATTCGCACGAACAATGGGCTCGGTCTCGCCAGGAACCGTAATATCATCCAATGGGTAGCGGCCAATAATACGTTCTTCCAAAGAAGTGACGACTTCCGTCCCTTCCATGATGGCTTCCACCCAGACACCGTTCAGGGTGCCGCAATCATGCTCTTCTACGACGAGATCTTGGGCTACGTCGACAAGACGCCGAGTCAAATAGCCTGCGTCCGCCGTTTTCAAAGCGGTATCGGCGAGCCCTTTACGCGCGCCATGTGAGGAAATAAAGTATTCCAACACCGTCAGCCCTTCACGGAAGTTTGACGTGATCGGCGACTCAATGATGTCTCCGGAGGGTTTCGCCATTAATCCGCGCATAGCGGCGAGCTGACGAATCTGTTGTTTGGTGCCTCGCGCGCCTGAGGTGAGCATTAAGTAAATGCCCGTAAACCCTTGGTCATTTTCAGCCATGTGTTTCAACATGGCGGCAGACACCGCGTCGGTAGTCGTGGTCCACTGGTCAATTACCTTGTTATAACGCTCCCCTTCGGTGATTAGCCCGTTTTGATACATCTCGTCGATGCGTGCCACTTCTTTCTCGGCAGCGGCAATCAAAGCGCGCTTTTCTTCCGGAATGAGCATATCGCCGACCGCGATGGAAATACCCGCCAACGTGGCGTATTTGAACCCGAGCCGCTTTAGGTCGTCTAGTAATTCAACCGTCCGAGTATGCCCATGTCGCTTGTACGATTTTGCAATGATCTCGCCGATGCTGGTCTTATCTTGCTCGGAGTTGATCTCTTGCAACGTGATCCCTTCCGGCAGAATCTCTTTGAACAAGACGCGGCCTACGGTTGTATCCACTATCTCCCCGTCGCTGACGACTTTGATATGCGCATGGAGCGCCACCAACCCATTGTTAAAAGCCATAATGACCGATTCCGCATCGGGGAAAACACGGCCTGGCTCCAAGATGCGCCCATTCTTATCACACCATTCCGGTTTCCATTCGCCTTTGGCGCCCTTACGCATCTTGGTCATGTACGAAATACCTAGCACAATATCCTGACTGGGCGTAACAATCGGGCGACCGTTTGCCGGCGAGAAAATGTTCGTAGACGACATCATCAACAGCCGCGCTTCTATCTGCGCCGCAGGCATCAACGGCACATGCACCGCCATCTGGTCACCGTCGAAATCCGCGTTAAAGGCATGACAGACCAATGGGTGAATGCGGATGGCTTTGCCTTCGATCAGCACCGGTTCAAAGGCTTGAATGCCCAGACGATGCAGTGTCGGCGCGCGGTTAAGAAGGACAGGATGATCCGTAATGACCTCTTCCAAGATATCCCAGACCTCTTCTTTACCTTGCGCAATACAACGTTTTGCCGCTTTGATGGTCGAGGCAATGCCGCGATCTTTCAATTCCCGGATGATAAATGGCTCAAAGAGTTCCAAAGCCATTTTCTTCGGCAACCCGCACTGGTGAAGTTTCAGCTCGGGGCCTACCACAATAACCGACCGTCCGGAGTAGTCCACGCGTTTGCCGAGCAAATTCTGACGGAATCGCCCTTGTTTTCCTTTCAGCATGTCACTGAGCGATTTCAAAGGACGGTTGCCCGCGCCCAAAACTGTGCGACCATGACGTCCGTTGTCAAACAAAGCATCTACGGCCTCCTGCAACATGCGCTTCTCATTACGGAGGATGACTTCCGGCGCACGAAGCTCGATAAGCCGTTTTAACCGATTATTTCGGTTGATCACCCGTCTGTAAAGATCGTTCAGGTCGCTCGTGGCGTAACGGCCGCCTTCCAAAGGCACCAACGGGCGCAAGTCCGGCGGAATCACGGGGATTACGTCCAATACCATCCATGCGGGATTGTTTCCAGATTTTCTAATCGCCTCAACAACTTTGAGGCGTTTAATTGCTTTGGTGCGGGTTTGCTGCGAATTCGTTGAAGCAATTTGGTGATGCAGATGGGCACTCAACTGCTCGATATCGATATCTTCGAGAAGCATCTTGATGGCTTCCGCACCCATCTTGGCGACAAACCGGTCTTTCCAGTCTTCCCGAGCGTCTTGATACTCGTCCTCGGTGAGCGTCTGCATCTTTTCCAAATTCGTGTCGCCCGGATCTATCACCACGTAGTTTTCGAAATAGATGATTCGTTCCAGCACACGAATCGACATGTCCAACAGATTGCCGATGCAACTGGGCGTGGTCTTAAAAAACCAGATATGAGTGACCGGCACCGCCAGTTTGATGCAGCCCATGCGCTCCCGACGGACTTTGGATTCCGTGATCTCCACACCGCACCGATCGCACGTGATGCCGCGGTGTTTAACTTTCTTATATTTGCCGCAGCCGCATTCCCAATCCTTAACCGGACCAAATATGCGTTCGCAGAATAACCCGTCTTTCTCGGGTTTGAACGTGCGGTAGTTAATCGTTTCCGGTTTTTTGACCTCTCCACGGGACCATTTCAAAATCTCCTCAGGAGAAGCCAGACGAATCTGAAGTGCGTCAAATCGTTCGCCCGTTGTTGGTACGTATTTAGCCACGGTTTAGACCTCCAAAGCTTCTTCTTCTTCGTCCTCTTCCTCAACCTCGCCGCCTTCGTCTGTGCGGACAAGCTTCACCACATCGAGGCAAAGACTCTGCATTTCGCGAACCAGCACATTGAAAGACTCCGGCGTGCCGGGCTCGACTTCTTTGTCACCTTTTACAATCGCTTCATAGGCTTTTGTGCGCCCCTGGATATCGTCTGACTTAATGGTAAGCAACTCTTGCAGCGTATAGGCAGCACCATACGCCTGCAACGCCCAGACCTCCATCTCCCCGAAACGTTGCCCACCAAATTGCGCCTTGCCGCCCAGCGGCTGTTGTGTAACCAAGGAGTACGGTCCAATGGCGCGCGCGTGAATCTTATCATCCACAAGGTGGTTCAGTTTCATCATGTAGATGTACCCGACCGTGACCCGCTGTTCGAAGGGCAATCCTGAACGACCGTCTCGCAGTTCAATCTTGCCGTCTTCCGGAAGTCCAGCACGTTTTAAGAATTCCCGAATGGTATTTTCCTCCGCGCCATTGAATACGGGAGACGCTACTTTCAAGCCCAGCGCTTGAACAGCCCAACCGAGGTGCGTCTCCAAGATCTGGCCTACGTTCATTCGGGACGGCACGCCCAAAGGATTCAACACGATTTGTACCGGAGTGCCGTCGGGCAAAAACGGCATATCCTCCACCGGCAAAATCTTGGCAATCACACCCTTATTTCCATGGCGCCCCGCCATCTTGTCGCCCACCGACAACCGACGCTTGGTTGCCACGTAGACCTTTACAAGTTTGATAACACCCGGAGGCAACTCGTCGCCTTTTCGCAGCGTGTCCAGTTTGTTATCACGGAATGCGATGAGTTTTGCTTCTTCCATAGCGGCCATATTTACAAGACGTGTGAACTTTTCTTGGATCGCTCGGTTGTCGACGCGAAGTCTAGCTAAGACGCTGTAGTCCAGCTCCGTAAGATGCGACACCCTGATTTTCCTGCCCTTCTCGATCGCAATGTCCTCTTTCTTGTGGTCATAAACATCTTCAAGTACGGGCAGACCCACCAGGTCTTCTTTTATCAGGTCCACGAAGGTGTCGCGAATCCACTTAATTCGCTGTTCGTATTCCCGCTTCACTCTCGCGATTTCCGATTTGGAGCCTTCAGACGCCTTCTCTTTTCGGGAACAAATCTTGACGTCTACTACCACGCCTTCTACCCCCGGCGGCACCACCAGTGAAGCGTCTCGCACATCTTCGGCTTTCTCGCCGAAAATAGCTCGGAGCAGTTTTTCCTCCGGCGCCAACTCGGTCTCACCCTTCGGGGTAACTTTGCCTACCAGGATGTCTCCCTGTTTTACCTTAGCACCGATGTGCACGATGCCGTTCTCGTCGAGATTCTTCAGCGCTTCCTCACTGACATTCGGAATATCTCGCGTGATTTCTTCTGGTCCCAATTTGGTATCACGCGCTTCCATTTCAAACACTTCAATATGGATCGAGGTGAAGGTATCCTCTTTTACGAGTTCTTCACTGATGAGGATGGCGTCTTCGAAGTTGTATCCTTCCCACGGCATAAAGGCAACCAAAATATTTCTGCCGAGCGCCAATTCTCCACCGTCAGTTGCAGGACCATCCGCAATAATTTCGCCCGCCTGTACCGTATCACCTCGTTTCACGATAGGCTTTTGATTGATACAGGTGTTCTGATTCGACCTCACAAATTTCTTCAAGTGATACACATCTTCTTCGGAACGGAAGGGATTGGCATTTTTATCCTTCCCTTTGGGCGTATACCGTACACGGATAATCTGCGAATCGGCCTGTTCTACCACGCCAGACCTCTCCGCTTTCACCACAGTCCCCGCATTGCGAGCCGTTACAGCCTCCAAACCCGTACCTACGAGGGGCGCTTCCGTTTTCAGCAAAGGCACCGCTTGACGTTGCATGTTAGAGCCCATCAACGCACGGTTTACATCGTCATGTTCTAGGAACGGTACCAACGCAGCAGCCACGCTGACCAATTGCTTCGGGGAAACGTCCATATAATCCACTTGTTGCGGTTCCACCCGCGGAAAGTCGCCGCGATGGCGTGCCAAGACCAAAGAATTCGCAAACCGGTTCCGCTTGTCCAGAGGCTCGTTGGCTTGGGCAAAGACATAATTGTCCTCGTCATACGCGGACAGCATTTCCACTTGGTCGGTCACCACCCCGTTCTCCACTTTGCGGTACGGGGTCTCAAGAAATCCGTAGTCATTGATTCGGGCGTAGGTTGACAGCGACGCCATCAGTCCGATATTCGGCCCTTCTGGGGTCTCAATAGGACAGATACGTCCATAGTGCGTCGGGTGAACGTCGCGTACCTCGAAACCCGCACGGTCTCGGCTCAACCCACCCGGACCTAACGCGCTTAAGCGCCGTTTATGGGTCAATTCCGCCAACGGATTAATTTGATCCATAAAGTGACTTAACTGGCTGCGCCCAAAGAAGTCTTTTATTGCGGCGCTCACCGGTTTGGGGTTGATAAGACTTTGGGGAGTGAGCTGGTCTTGTTCTTGTTGATAGTTCATCCGCTCCCGCACGGTTCGTTCCATACGCACCAAACCGGTGCGCACTTGGTTGGCGAGCAATTCCCCCACGGCACGCACCCGACGATTTCCCAGGTGGTCGATGTCGTCAAGTACGCCTTCCCCATTACGAAGCCGCACCAGATATTTCAGCGTTGCCACCACGTCCTCTTTGGTCAACGTTCGCGTCTCTTGAGGTATATCCAGACCGAGCTTCCGATTGATTTTGTATCGCCCTACCGGGGCAAAATCGTACCGACTTGGGTCAAAAAACAGTTTCTGGAAAAAGTTTCGTACTGCTGCATCCGTTGTCGGGTCCCCAGGCCGCACACGCGAGTAAATCTCCCGATAGGCCTCTTCTTGAGATTGCGTGGGATCGAGCAACACGGTGTTGGCGATAGACGGGTCGCGGCTAATTTCTTCGCTGTTAATCAGTTCAATCGTCCGATTTTGAAGCGTCAGCAACCGCGCCAGTGCTGGCTCTGTGATCTCGTCCGCCGCCTCGGCGATGATCTCGCCGGTTTCCTCGTCAATAACGTCATCGGCTAGCACTCTGCCGATCAACGCCTCCACGGGTTGCTGATGACTGCCGATCTTAACCCGCTTCTTTCCTAAAACGGCGATCTCCGTCTTGTAAAACATCCGCAAGATTTCGGCGTTGGACTCAAAACCGAATGCGCGCAAAAACGTTGTCGCCAGCACTCGGGAGCGGCGGTCCATCGTAAGCCAAATCAAATCGTTGATATCGTACTCAAACTCCAGCCATGCCCCCCGATACGGAATGATACGCGCCATCAGTAAGTTACGGCCATTTTGATGTTGTTTTGTTTCGAAGGAGACTCCCGGCGACTTGTGGAGCTGACTGACGATGACGCGCTCGGCACCATTTATGATGAACGTACCCGTAGGGGTCATCAAAGGCAATTCGCCCAAAAACACCTCTTGTTCCACCATGCCAACTTCGCGCAACTCGTTTGAGCTGCCGATCTCCTCATAGCGGACGAGTCGAAGCAATGCCTTCAAACTGGCGGCATAGGTTACACCGCGTTCTTGAGCCTCTTGAACGGTATATTTCGGAGGGGTAAACGAATAGTGAACGAATTCCAAACGGACGCGTCGGTCAGGAGATTCAATTGGGAAAACCTCCAAAAACACTTCTTGAAGCCCCTTGGGCTCTCGCTGTCCTGGCGGCACGTCCCATTGGAGAAAATCCGCGTAGGATTTCGTCTGAATCTCGATCAAATCCGGAAGAGGCATGTCATCCGGAATACGCCCCAAAAACTGCCGTTTGCCATTTTGCGAAGAAAGAACAGCCATACCTCTGTACCCTTTTGTTTTAGACGGGATTACGTAACGTGTTTAGATGCATGTAGTTCGGTCGGAATCAGTTGAAACAAAAATAGTTCACCCTCCGGAAAACACTTCTCCGGAAAGACAGATCTACCCTTTGCCTTTGCATAAACTGTAATTTTACCACGCCAACCTGTTCTTGTCAACAACTTTTTTGTATCACGCTTTCAAGAAACGTTGCGAGGTTTTCCCACCGCGTACCGTTTTTGCAGCAAGACACTCCCTTATTCGCTCATAATAGACATAAGGTACTCGGACCTTCCCCATTTCGGGACTGGATTTCGCGCTTCCATGACAATCGGACCCCCCAGAAATCAGCCAACCCAGTTCGCGTGCAAGCAAACGAAACTGTTCTACCTGCCCCGGAGAATGTTTGGTGTGAAAAGCCTCCAGGCCATCAAAAGGCAATCGCGTCAATCCGTCCAAATATTGCGACAAATTCCCTATGCCCGGGTGTGCCAAAAACGCCAAACCTCCCGCCTCATGAATAAGGTCTATTGCCTCCTCACAAGAAAGCCGTTCGCGGGGAAAGTACGCCGGTCTACCAGGGTTCAGAAATTTGTCAAAAGCTTCTTGTATGGAACTGGCAAAACCTGCGTCCATAATCAATCGAGCAATGTGCATACGGCCGATCGTGCCTCGGTATGCAGACCCATCTTTCTCGAAGTCAAAAACAACCGGCACCCCAAGAGCCTGAAGGCGTTCCACAATTTTCTTGGCGCGGGCGATACGAGCGTTTCTCATAGTATCCAGTCTTTGAAGCAAACGCTCACATGCGGGATCTATTCCCAAACCGACGATGTGGACCTCTATCTTCCCAAACTGAGAACTAATCTCTACGCCGCTCAAATACTGAATTCCAAATTTCTCCGCCGCTTTTGCCCCCTCCAGCACACCAGCAACGGTATCGTGGTCTGTGATGGCTAGAGCGGAAAAACCGAGCGATGCCGCTCGACGTACCACTTCTTCGGGCGCATCCGACCCGTCGCTACAGGAACTATGGACATGAAGGTCCGTGTAAGCCGACATTAGGTTTGTGCTCATGAACGCGTCCTGCAAATGGTGTCAAGTACCCCATTGATAAACCGAGGGGCGTCATCTGAACCGTACTGTTTCGCCAACTCGATGGCTTCGTTAATTGCCACCTTGGGTGGCACGTCATCGCCATGGAGTATTTCAAAGATGGCAATTCTTAAAATATTCCGATCTATGGCGCTAACACGTTCTAACCGCCAGTTCTTGAGCCGTTCGCTGATGGTGGCATCTAACTCCGATTTATGATTCAGGACACCCCGAATTAATCGCTCGGCATACCCACGGACGGAAAGACGTGAAGGGCACATCTCCCAAAAAAGGCCAAGGACATCCTTTGGGGCGTAGCCGGTGAAGTCCAGACCAAAAAGAAATTGCAGCGCTCGCTCGCGCGCGCGCCGACGAATGTGAGGCTGAAACACGCGTGCACCTGTATTAACGGTCATACCGCAGCAGCACTACGATACATCCCCTAGTTGACTTAACAAATTCACCATCTCAATAGCGCTGACCGCTGCGTCAAAGCCTTTGTTTCCTGCTTTGGTGCCGGCGCGCTCCACCGCTTGCTCAATGGTGTCGGTGGTAAGAATACCGAAAATAACCGGGACCCCCGTTTCCAACCCCACCGATGCGACACCTTTTGCGGCCTCCGCTGCAATGTATTCAAAATGGGGTGTACCCCCGCGGATTACTGCTCCCAGGGCGATAATCGCATGGAATTGACCCGACTCCGCCATTTTCTTCGCCACAAGCGGGATTTCATAGGAACCGGGAGTCCACGCAACGGTTATCTCGTCGTCTTTGACGCCATGACGCGTGAGGGCATCCAGCGCTCCGGCCAAAAGCTTCGCAGAGATAAATTCGTTAAATCGGGAAACGACGATCCCGTACTGCTTACCCGTAGAGACAAGCCGACCTTCCAGTACTTTCGGCATGGCAAACTCCTTTCGTTCAAATCAAATGACCGAGTTTTTCCTTCTTGGTTTGCATGTATCTTTTATTCCGTTCATTGGGAGGAATGACCAACGGTACACGCTCCGTGATCTCAAGCCCATAGGCTTCGAGCCCGACTCGCTTGCTTGGATTGTTTGTAATGAGCCGCATACGTTTAACCCCAAGATCCGCCAGTATCTGCGCGCCTAACCCATATTCACGAGGGTCAGGGTCGAAACCCAGATGAACGTTTGCCTCTACCGTATCGAGACCCTTGTCTTGAAGAGCATAGGCTTTGATTTTGTTGACTAACCCGATACCCCGACCTTCTTGCCGCATGTAAACGAGAACGCCGCAACCCGCCTCTGCTATCATGCGCAAGGCGCGTCTCAATTGGTTGCCACAATCGCAACGCAACGACCCGAAGACATCGCCCGTCAAACATTCCGAATGCACCCGCACCAGGACGTCCCGTTCAGGGTCAATTTCCCCCATAACCAACGCGAGATGATGGTTATCATCGATGAGGGTTTCATAGACGATCAGCCGAAAATCACCCACCTCAAGAGGCAAGAGGGTCTCCGCGCTACGGCGCACGAGTTTTTCATGAAGTCGTCTGTACTGGATGATACTTTCCACCGAACAAATCTTGAGGCCATGTCGTGCGGCAAACTCTTCCAATTGGGGCAAACGCGCCATCGTCCCGTCGTCTGCCAGGATCTCACAAATTACCGCCGCCGGATATAAGCCCGCTAATCGCGTCAAATCAACGGAACCTTCTGTCTGACCTGCGCGCACCAAGACGCCACCTTCTCGCGCACGAAGAGGAAACACATGTCCTGGTTGTACAAGGTCTTGGGGTTTTGTGGCAGGATTGATGGCAGTAAGAATCGTATGGGCACGGTCAAAAGCGCTGATGCCCGTTGTGACACCGGACGCGGCTTCGATAGAAACATGAAAAGCCGTTCCAAAACGCGAACGATTGTCAGTAGTCATCGGCGGCAGGCGCAACTCGTCTATTCGCTCCGGTGTCAGCGCCAAACAAATTAAACCGCGCCCGTACTTAGCCATAAAATTGATGGCTTCCGGCGTCACCTTTTCCGCCGCAATCACCAGGTCTCCCTCGTTTTCCCTGTCTTCATCGTCGACAAGGATGATCATTTTTCCCGCGCGCAAGTCTTCAAGAATCTCAGAAATAGGAGCAAACATAGTTACCTCTTTGTAAACCCATGCGAAGCAAGAAAATCCAAGGTTAGCCCGCTTTCCTTTCCTCGCATCAGGTAATGATACAAATGTTTTCCGATCAAATCGGCTTCAATATTTACCAAATCGCCTGGCCGTTTATTGCGAAGGGTTGTCCGCTCGATAGTCGCCGGAATGATCGCAACAGCAAAAGTGTCTCCCTGCGGCTCCACAACCGTGAGACTAATGCCATCAACTGCCACGGAGCCTTTCGGAACCAAGTAACGCGCAATATCAGACGACGTCCTAAAACGCCACAAAGAAAATTGTCCCTGAGGACGGACGGATTCCACCCGCCCAATACCGTCCACGTGTCCCTGAACTAAATGGCCCCCAATACGGTCACCAAATGCCAAGGCGCGCTCCAGGTTCACCGCATCCCCTGGGCGAAGCATGCCCACGGTGGAACATTCCATCGTTTCCGGTGATACTTGCACCACAAACCCTTCGTCATTTATCGCCACGACCGTCAAACACACTCCATTCACGGCGACGCTATCGCCCTCCTGGAGGCGATCCAAAACGGTCTTCGCCAAAATGGCTAAATCAGAGCCTGATCGTCGTGAAACTACGCCAATTTCTTCAATGATTCCGGTAAACATGGATCACCGCTTTACATAGCCTTCAAACAAAAAATCATCGCCTACTGGTCTCACCGAGAGATTTTCTATAGAGATGGCGTCCGCCATTCTTGCAATACCCTGACCTTCAACCGCCGTGATGGCTTCTTTACCCCCTACGATTTTGGGCGCGACAAAGAACATGATTTTATCCACAATATCGGCTTCAAAAGCCGATGCCAACGTTGTGCCGCCGCCTTCGATAAGGACACTCGTGATTTCGCGGCGCGCTAATTCCTGCATCAAATGGCGCATGTCGACTCCTTCGGGTCCCGGAGGAATGCGCAGGACATCGTCTGCACCGTTGAAATCGGTGCCCTCGGGAACGGCAACCCATGTAGGTGCACTGCTTTCAAGATAAAACACGCGACGGTTTGTGTCCAGATACGCATCCGCATCCACGATGACACGGATCGGATCCTTGATCTTTCCCGTTTCCAGGCGCGTCGTAAGACTAGGGTCATCGAGCATCACGGTTCGGCTTCCCACCAAGATGGCATCTATTTGGTTGCGAAGCTCATGCACCATCCGGCGCGAAGCCTCGCAAGTCACCCAACGGGAATCCCCTGTATACGTGGCAATCTTGCCATCTAGGGTCATGGCGCATTTGGCAATAACAAAAGGCATCTGGGTTGTAATGTATTTGATAAACACTTCGTTGAGACGCGCGGCTTCTTTTTCCAATACGCCGACGGTCACTTCGATACCCGCTTCCCGAAGCTGAAATATGCCTTGACCGGCAACGCGCGGATTGGGATCAGGCATACCGACAACTACCCGCGCCGGTTTGTGCCTTTTAATCAAATCGGTACACGGGGGTGTTCTACCGGTGTGACAGCAGGGTTCTAAATTAACATATAGAGTAGCCCCGGTCACGGATTCCTTTGCCGCAGAAATCGCATTGACCTCCGCATGAGGCAACCCCGCCTTTTCATGAAAACCCTCCCCGATAACCTTGCCGTCTTTGACGATGACGCAGCCGACCATCGGGTTCGGGCTGGTGCGTCCCCTACCCTTTTCAGCGAGCTCCAACGCCCGCCGCATATAGTAACTATCGTCACACATAAAAACGTCCCAAAGACTTCGGCGCCTTCGGGACGTGCCTACACAAAAGTTTCTCGCCTTCTTCCATCCGGACTCTACCGTCGGCCTCGGAATCACACCGAGTCTGCGTTTCATAACGCTCGCGGGCTTTCACCGCCGGTCGGGAATTGCACCCTGCCCCGAAGGCAACCTATCTCACTATCTTACTTGTTCCCTCGCACGGTGTCAAACCGATACATAAGCAGAACGCGAAACTAATAAAGAATAAATTTCTTCCGCGCTGGTGCACGCAAGAAGCCGTTCCCGTAAACTATCATCTTTAAGCTGGGCACAAAGAGACGCCAGCGTCTTTAGGTATTGAGCATGTTGATCGCGATTGGCGGCAACCATAAGAATAATTCGAACCGGCTCCCCGTCCAGCGATTCGTAATCGGAAATACCCTTTGGACAGATTGCCGCCGCCATGACAAGATCGTCAACTGACGCAAGTCGGACGTGAGGCACCGCAATCCCTTTGCCGATACCCGTGCTCATAAGTCGTTCACGCCGAAAGACTTCCCTCGCAAGGTCTTCTTTGTTACGCACCTGGGGCGCCGCGGACAAAACATGAATGAGTGCTTCCAACGCTTCCTGTTTGGTTGACGTGTCCAACAAAATAACCCGATCGGGCGTGAGTACTTCGGTTAATCGTACCGGTTCCGGCTCTTTTGACTGCGGCTTTGAACCCAGCCGCTCTTCTACCCAACGCTCAATATCCGAACGCCGAAAACGCCACGAAGTGCCGATTTTCCCACACGGAATCTCCGCCTTTTGCGCCCAGTCATAAACCGTACGTTCGGACACTCTCAAATAGTCCGCAACTTCTTCCAGCGTGAGGATCTCATGTTGACTATCCATAACTCTAAGGACCTCATTGTTACGGATTGCGCCGTTATTTCCCAGGATGAAAGTATGCTCTTTGAGTTTGGGCTTAAACGCCCTCTTAATTTATTTTTAACATAATCTCTACATTATTTTCAAATGAAGCGCAAGCATTACCTAAAAAGTGCAAATTGTGTCAACACAGGTTGGGAAGGATATGAAGTCAACTAAGCCGCTCATGCCCGGCTCGCCGTTGTTTCTGGAAGCATAGGTCACAGATCTTCGCTAGAGCCGCCCACATTCGTGGTCATTAGGAGGAAAGCAGCGCGAAAGAGCCAATCTGTGGCGTTAGTGGAAAACCTTCTAATTACACCTGAACATACCGAGTTACCTACCTATCGTCTCGTCTTTCCACATGGCGGTGCACATTGTCTTGGTAGATAAGGAAGTACGGTCATTTAGGCGCGGGGCATTGCGAATAGTATATAATCCCAAAGAGTGGCAGGATGAGCGATGGATTTTGCCGTCTTTGTTCAGAAAAACCTGATAATTACGGTTCCAATGGACAACGGACAGACTGGCAGGTTTTTTCTTGTCTGGCTCTCCTTATACAAGCTGCCTAATTGCATGCGGGAGCCCATAACCCATGATTGACCTAGGTTCACTAAGCGCACGCCTTACCCTAGGCCCCGACGGGATCTGGTACAGTTCGGGAGCCAGTCCCGTTTCCTATCCAGCTTGCGGCAACGAAGCGTGCTACCAGGTGGAAGATTCCTCTTTTTGGTTCCAACATAGAAATGATTGCATTATCTCCGTTATTTCTCTCTTTCCGCCGGTTGAACGCGGTCCCATTTTTGACATCGGAGGAGGCAACGGCTTTGTCTCCTTGGCACTAGCCCGGGCGGGATATGAAGTTGTTATGGTCGAGCCAGGGAAAGATGGCGCTCGGCATGCGCGGAAAAGAGGGATCGAAAATGTGGTGTGCGCTTCGATCGAGACAGCTGGTTTCCATCCTCTTTCGCTTCCGGCGATCGGCTTGTTCGACGTTTTGGAACACATCGAGGATGACTTAGATTTCTTAAGATGTTGCGGACAATTGCTTCAAGAAAACGGCCGCCTTTATCTTACCGTCCCGGCGTACAACTTTCTGTGGTCCCACGAAGACGAACTGGCAGGCCATTTCAGAAGATATACCCTTAAAAACATTTGTTCCCTCGTAGAATCCTGCGGCTTTGTGACGGAGTTCAAAACCTATATTTTCAAATTCTTGCCTATACCTATTGCATTATTTAGGACATTGCCGTATCGTTTGGGCGTGTCGCGAGCTCTCAAAAAAATGCCGGAAGGGCCCCGAGGCCACGGCATAAGAGGAAAATGGGCACAGAACGGCGTGGAATGGTTGTTGCGCCAAGAGGTGCGATTACTTAAACAGAAGAAATCGATCCGTATGGGCAGTAGTTGTTTGGTGGTGGCAAAAAAAACGGGAAAATAACATGAAATCCTTTCGAAAAGTCCGGTCTGTCACGCTTTTTGTTATCTGCCTCGCTCTATGTGGAAATCCGGCGTACAGTTCTCAAAACAACCCCCGCATGTTACTGGTTGGTGACAGTTGGGCCATGTTCCTGTCAGCCTTCCGCTCTTTTCCACAAGCGTTTGCCGAACGTGGCAAAGAAAACCCCGGCATAGTACCCATGTATTGGCCCGGTAGCGAAGCACGAGACTGGAATGCCTTTTTCCCCAAGTTTCTATTGGGGTGGACTCTTAAAACCCGACCATCCATTGAGGTTGCTGTGATTTCGCTCGGTGGCAATGATCTTTTGGGAGACTATCACACCAGCCTGACAGCGGATGAAAAACGACGTCTGTACAAACGAATTCGGTCCGATTTGGAGGGCCTTATTCTTTTTATGTTGGAACAAAAACCCTCGTTGAAGATCACGATCAGCGGCTATGATTATCCGAACTTCGTGGAATCCGTCCGCAACCCGTTTTTCGATGCTTACCGCCAAGAATGGCAGGAAGCGGGATGTCCTACACCGGAAGAAGCCAATGACGCTTTGATCGGACTTGCTCGCGCACAACAAGAGATTGCGGACACGTATGACCGAGTGGAGTTTGTCAATAACTTCGGGTTAATGCAATGGGCTTTCGGTTACCCCGCGATCGGCTTACCACCTCAAACAGTGCCGTTCCCCACAGAAAGGATTGAAACCGGTCTCCCTCCGAGCGGAGACCCCCGTTTGCCTTCCCCACCGCAAGGGATGCTGACGCTGGGACCATTCGTTGATGCTATTCATCTAAACCGATTGGGTTACCGCCTTCTTGCCGGCAATTTGATTGACCGGTCTTTGGGAAATCTGCTCTTTCCTGAAAGCGTTGGAGAAAAACTGTCTCCATCTACTCGGACAATTTCGTCTCAACCGACACGAGCGTCCCTCCTGGTTCGCCTTGCGCGATAGTCCATGAGCCAATGTGCAACATACGCACAATGTCTTCCCGTACCTTTTCCACGGCATCGACAAGGTCAGGACGCACAACCAGCGACACAGCCGTCACCGGCGCCTTCATACTTAAATTCGCCTCTGCCTTTGCCTTCCGTACGGCGTCCAAAATGGTGGTGATAAGCGAGTACGTTTCTGGACTCACGGGAGCAGGCACCTGTGCAAATTCTTCCAAACAAGGCCAGGGACTCCGATGCACGGATTCGTGCATGTCCGTGTCTTTGGAAAATGCCCAATGCCAAACCTCTTCCGTCAGGAACGGCATGAACGGGGCGAACAGCCGCACCAACACCCGAAGCACCAGACGCAACGTCGCCGCTGCAGAGAGGCGTCCCGGAGTTATGCCCTCGTCGTAAGTGCGGGCTTTGGCGAGCTCCAGGTAATTATCGCAAAACGTCTGCCAGAAGAAGTCTTCCGTCAGTTGCAAGGCTTGGGCATAATCAAACTGTTCAAAGGCTTGCGTGGCACGCTCGATAAGCGGACGTAGCTCAGCAATAATCGTGCGGTCTGTCTCCACAACAATCTTGTCCGCCGTGAGCGACTGGGCATCGAGTTCCATAAACCGCCCGACCGCAAATTTCGCTGCGTTGAAAAGCTTTGTGGAAAGCCGTTTCCCGACTTTGAACACTTGTTCGTCATAGGCAGTATCCACGCCCAACCTAGCCCGCGCCGACCAGTACCGCACGCTATCCGCACTGAATTGCTCAATTACCGGTTCCGGTGTGACCACATTCCCCTGACTTTTTGACATCTTTTTTCGATCCGGATCGAGCACCCAGCCGGAGATCAACACGTTCTTCCACGGGATTTTTCGTTCGTGCAACCAGGCTTTCACAATCGTATAAAATGCCCAAGTTCGGATGATCTCGTGGGCTTGCGGGCGGATATCCATCGGGAACAAGCGCGCATGTCGTTGAAGATTATCTACCCACCCACTGGCAATTTGCGGGGTCAAAGAGCTAGTCGCCCAGGTGTCAAGCACATCCGGGTCACCGGTAAATCCGCCGGGTTGATCGCGTTGGTCTTCGGTATATCCCTCCGGCACGTCATCCAGCGGATCAATGGGCAACTGGTCACGCGACGGAAGCAAGCGTTGGTCGTACATGACCTGACCGTGTTCATCCACTTTGTACCATACCGGCACGGGAACACCGAAAAAGCGTTGGCGGCTCAAACACCAATCCTGATTAAGACCCTCAACCCAATGCTCGTATCGAATCCCCATGTGTTTAGGGATCCAGTTGACTTTGCGCCCCTGTTCAATAAGTTCATCCCGATGCTCCAGAATTCGGCAGAACCATTGACGCGCGGGAATCCATTCCAGGGGCCTGTCGCCTTTTTCGAAAAATCGAACGATGTGCGTCACATCCTGCTTAGGCCGGTCAATAATTGGCCGCATTCCCCCCTGCCCATCCAGGCTGACAGCGTATTCAATCAGCGCCTTCTGGGCTTGCTTCACGTATTTTCCTTGGATGTGTTGATAGGCCTCATTCGCGGCATCGGGGTTAAGACTTGGAAAAGCCGCATCGCACGTTTCTCCCCGTCGGACAAAGGTGATCGGCATCAGGCGTCCATCGCGGTCGAGTACTTGTCGCACGGGCAGTCCATATTGTCTTTGCCATTCCACGTCCGTCTGATCACCATATGTACACACCATCACAATACCCGTACCTTTTTCCGGGTCAGCTTTTGCATCCGCCATAATGGGCACGGGAACGTGGAAAAGTGGGGTGACTGCGTTTTTCCCAATATACTTTTTATAACGCTCATCGTCTGGATGCGCTAGCACCGCCACACAAGCAGGGAGTAACTCAGGACGGGTCGTGGCGATAACGACATACTCGTCGGTTCCTTCTATACCAAAACGCAAAAAATGATAGGCAGAAGCCACTTCACGGTCGGCAACTTCGGCTTGAGCAATTGCAGTCCGAAAGTCCACGTCCCACATCACGGGCCGAACCGCTTGGTAGATTTCGCCTTTCTCCAACAATTCCAAAAAACTAGCCTGGGATGTGCGGCGACAATGTTCATCTATTGTTGCGTATTCCAAACTCCAATCGAACGACATCCCAAGGCGCGTCCACAGTCTCTTGAACGCCTCCTCGTCTTCCTGTGTGACTTCATGACAAAGGGCGATAAAATCCTTGCGGCTAATAGGTACGGGATCCCCTTTGCGTCCACGTTCCAACTTAAGCCCTGGATTGGGATGCAAGTGCGGCTCGCAACGAACGTTATATAGGTTTTGCACACGCCGTTCAGTAGGCAACCCATTATCGTCCCAACCAATCGGGAAAAAGATGTTTTTCCCCTTCATCCTCTGGTATCGCACAATGAAATCTTGTTGCGAGTAACTGAATAAATGCCCCATGTGAAGGGAGCCGCTCACGGTCGGCGGTGGGGTATCGACCACAAACGTGTTTTCCCGAGAACCGTTGGGGTCCCAAGCAAAAATCTGACTCGCCAACCAATGGTCGCTCCATCGTTTTTCAATTTCGTGCGGTTCAAACTGTTTCGGTAATTCCATGGTTTACTCCCATAGGTCTATTCATGTGATACGTCGCGATGCCGTTATCAGGCACATGCGAGGGGAAATGTTAGTATATCAAACCGGCTTATCACCAGCACAATTCATGGAAACCAAGGCATCTCAGGTGAACCGAAACGTTTCGAAGATAGCATCCAGGGGGCTGCTCATCCCCTAGGCTCCAGATGACAACACCCTTGGCAAATACAGAAAAGCTCCTGGCGAACCCGCCTCCGAAATTCGCGCATGTTGGCGCCGTTCCACAACTCGTGCAAAGACCGCTCACGGACGTTGCCCAGTTTGTATATGAAACACGGATAGACATAGCCATCAGCACCGATGTAGACATTCGTCCAGGGGCTTCGACAGGTGAAATGAGCTAGGTCCATGCCGCCATTGTAATAGGCAACCATTTCAGAAATAGGCATATCCGGCAAACGCAACTCCATACGAGAGGCAGCCGCCGCTTCCTGCGTTCGTCGCATCGCTGTTGTGAGCCGGCTTGCCTCGATGCGCGGCACTCCTACATCCACGCCACAAAACGCCTCAGGATCGGTTTCTCCGAGTCCATCCAAATCTGCAAAGCGTACCTCAAGGGTCAAATTAAATACATCCACACCTTCAGCGCCAAGCTGTCGGGCGAGATCCGGAAGCGCCTCCACATTCTCGTCTTGAATGACCGCCGTGACGTGGACGAATGGAAACGGTGTGGAAAGCACGCGGCGACGTGCGATCAGCCCCCGGATGACCTCCATCGTCTGGTCGAAAGCCCCTTCTCGTCCGCGGATACGGTCGTGAATCTCACGTGTTCCGTCTAGAGAAATACCGAGCGACACGAGGCCATGTCCCACCATGGACCGAGGCGCAAGGTCCACGCACAGACGGATGCGCTCTTCGTTCAAGAGTAATCCGTTTGTGATCACGTGCGTCCGTCGTTTTTGACTGGCGTACGTCAGCAATTCGTCAAAATCCTGCCGAACCCACGGTTCTCCACCTGTGAAGGTAATCAGACTCCATCGACCGGTTTGATCGATCACCTTTTTCCACTCGTCCGTTTGCAATTCTTTTTCCATCAATTCGGCAGGGGAGTTTCTCTCGGCATAACGACGGAATGCACACATAGAACAGCGCAGGTTACACCGGCGGGTCACTTCCAAGAAATAGTGCCACGCCGGCAAGGCAAAACCACTGGAGAAGAACCAATAGGGCAGAGCGCTGTGCAGACGCATCAATCCCCGATACAACCCGCTGAAATTTCTCCCACGGAAAAGAAAAGCCCCAAACGGTCTTTTGGAAATCTTGTCCATACTGGCATTATGCATAAACATCATCGATTCCGAAAATCGACGCATCGAATGGCTGCGTCCACCTTTTCCACCGCCACCGGCACCGCCGAGGTAATTCCCCATTTCGCGCAGAAAGGGATATCCTCGGACAAACCTACACGACGCAGCTTGTCTGCGTGCGGCGACGTGAGAAACAAGTGTTCGAGTCCTTCCTGATGGAGTCGCTTTTCCCAATAGGAAAAGGCTTCCGCCCCCTCGCCAATTGTCGGATGTATACTCGCCGCAATCGCTACCGCTGCAGCCCAATCTTCCTGGGCGAAAAATGTCGGGTCGCCGGTAAGCCCGGCAGGGATCAACACCACGTCCGAACCAACCCTCACAAGCGCCTCCGTCAATGCCGGCGCATTGACCGTTGACCCCATAAATACGGCACGCGCCCCCCACGCCTCCACCAGACGGTTTGCCCCGGTGGTCGTCGTAAAAATAACCGATCGCCCGGCAACGGAATCGACCGACATTGGACTATTCCCGCCATCAAATCCGGAGGGCGGTAAGCCACCGCGCTCCCCATACAGCAACGCGTCGGGGAACTGACGCCGCAACGCGCGCGCATCGTCTACATCTCGCACAATCAACAATTCCCGAGCGCCGGCACGCAACATCATCGCCGCTGTAGCGCTGGCACGCAAGGCGTCCACAATTACGGCGGAACACCCGTGCTCCCGCGCAAAACGACAACCTGCCTCGCCTTCTATTAGATGCCAAATCATAAAAGCCTTGTCGCATGCTCTGTTGGAATTGAATTGTCGCGCGTTAAAAAAGACATGGAATCGAGCATTCGTGTTACAACTAGACTTTGAAGTATCACCTTGACAAAAGACTTCGGAGATCCGCTTTAGAAACGAGCAACACCTCTTATAAATGGTGCCCTATTTAATCGTTTTTCTTGAGAAGTTTATAGAAACAATACACGTTCACGGCGATGATTATGCCCCAGACAACCAACATATAGATCCATGCACCGGGTGTCATGCAGATTTTTCCTCCTCAAAGAACTTCGGGTGTGTACGCCAGGCATACCATACCCCCCAGACCAAAAATATCGTTACGGCCAAGATCATGCCTCGAGCCAGCCACAGATAGGGTTGAACCTCGGGCGACGCCCCTTTCATGGTCAACTTTCCCCAGAAACCGTCGTAGAAATACCACGCGAGAAGGGCAACCGCATACGTCGGCGTTATGTATTTCATGATGTAGTAGAATACCCGCGGCACTTGGAGGTCGGCACCGTGGTGCATTTCCTCCCATCCCTTCGCTAAGCCGTATACCCAGGCGAAAATGACGGCTTCGGAAGCCGCAAAAATCACCAGCCCCAAATCGCCCATCCAGTAATCTATCTCGTCCAAAACCCCACGATGCAGAAACAAAACTACCGGCTGCATCAACAAAAATGCCCCCACTGTAATAAACAAAGACGCTTTTTTTCGTGTCAGCTGTAACTCATCCTCTAAAAACAGTAGAAGCGGCGTGAACATCGCCATACTAGAGGTGAGGCCCGCCAGAAACAGCAAAATGAACCACGCCGCACCAAAGAAATGCCCTGCCGGCATTTGTTGGAAAATTACCGGAAGCGCGTGAAACGCTATCGCAAAAGGACCTTGTGCTACGATACCCCGTGTTTCGGCAACACCAAAAAACAACACAGCGGCGGGAATTGCGATCGTCCCGCCGAGAATCACTTCCACAAACTCATTTGTGCTGCACGCCGTCAGTCCGCTGAGCGTAATGTCTTCATGTTTTTGCAAGTAACTGGCGTAGCTATGCACCATCCCCAAACCAACACTCAAGGAAAAAAAGATTTGCCCCGTGGCGGCAATCCAGACATCTGTTCTCTTGAGGACTGACCAATCATCTATCCGCCAGATTTGCGCCAACCCATCCGCTATGGTCCGTCCTTCCACAGGAGGCAACGTCAAAACGCGCACCGCCAAGACAATCCCTAGCACGAGCAGCAAGGGCATAGCGTATGCCGCCACAACTTCGATCCCTTTTGCGATGCCACGGGAAAGAATAATCATATTCAGAGCAAACGCAATGATGAAAAAGAAATAGGCTTTTGGAGAAAAGGAAAACGTGCTGGTAGTACCTGTGCCCAAATAGGCGGTAAACGTATCCGCCATTTGTTGGTAATCCGTCTTCCCCCAATACGACCCGACGATGGTTTCCCAGGCATACCCGAGCGCCCAGGACTCGATATAGATGTAATAAATCCCAACCATCGCGGGGAGAAGAATCCCAAAAATCCCAATGTATTTGGATATCGGATTCCTCCAAATCCTGTGCATCATTCCTGGCGTACTGCCATGGCCAAACCCACCCCCGTGGCGCCCGATGGTCCATTCCATCCACATCAACGGAATACCTAACAAAACCAACGCTAACAGGTAGGGAACCATGAACGCACCGCCATAGGGCGCCGCTTTGCCCGGAAAACGCAGAAAATTACCCAACCCCACCGCGTTACCCGCCATCGCCATAATGAGACCATAGCGCGTCGCCCACCGGTCTTTTCGACGTGAATCGGTCATGATCAGTCCTTTCCTCCCTGTCGAAAGCCCTTATAGAAGTGTTTATTATATGCGGATGCCCTTCGTTGCCTCAACCGTTTAGGACGGACTGTTCAATCAATATAGGCACAGGAGCAATGTTCATTTCGGCGTTGTTTCCAAAAAGTCCCATAAATAAAGCCGAAAATACGCCAGACCCCTCAAGGCAGGCGCGCATCACGCACGACCCACGTCAATCCCCTCAGGAAAACGGGGACGAACTCGACTCCGCCGTAACCCTTATCTTCTTCTTACGCCAACTCCCACCCCTGTCATTGCGAGGAGTGCCGCCAGGCACGACGTGGAATCCCCTCGGGAATCTGGAGAGTACCACCCCTGACAGCCGTGTCCTTAAGAGCGCATGCATTCTCCCTGCGCACCTCATATCCAACGCCAGCTTGCAATGACAAAGGTGGGTGAATACCTGCCTAGCACGTTGACTTCTTTGCCCCACTTTGGTAAGGTATTAAATTGAAACGTGGGCGATTAGCTCAGGTGGTTAGAGTACTTGCTTGACATGCAAGGGGTCACTGGTTCAAGTCCAGTATCGCCCACCATCTTATTTTCAGTTCCCTCTCGCCTCTGAAAAACAGCCGACTTTGTCCTGTCTTCGCATCGTGGAACGTCTTTATTGCATTTTGCTTCCAAAACTGGTTAGGGTTTCTTTGTTAATTCACGTGGCGGTATCGTAGGAGGAGACTCCCTATGCCTTCGCATTTTTCCTTATTCGTGATGCTCCATCTTGCAGGCTTAACGCTAAACGCTGTCGCAGACCCCGTAGCACTTGTGGTAAAAGACCCCTCAGTGCAGACAGAGACCCTCGCGCTTGCGGACGATCTCTCGGTAGAAATACGTAACGGGGGTTTCGAAGTTCGCCAAGTCGATTTCTCAACGCTGTGTCTCCCCAACACATTAAATCCCAAAGAGGTCAGCTTCCTTGTCTTGCCGGATGCCTCTGTGTTGCCCACGGACGCAATAGACCCTATCCTTGCGTATCTGCAACAAGGTGGAGACATTCTTGCACTGAACGCACCGATGGCGCGCCGATTCCTATTGCGGGACGGTACCTCCTGGGTTGACCGCGACACATTTCGTAAAAATCATCAAGGACAATTGAGCGGTGTGCCCCTTTTCCATTTAGAAAAGGAGGGACTGAAGGACTGGGAGCGTTTTTCCAATGACCTTACCATCAAGACCAGCCACGAAATAGTGCAAGACGAGCAAGTCGGCGCCGCTCTTCATGTCCAGATCCCCCTATTTAATAACTGGGATACGTTTGCTTCACCAGAACTCAAACAGCCCTTCGGAACGGACAGGACATTGACCACTTTTATGGCAAAGGGCGGACCGCAAACGACCGAGCTCGCCGTGGAATGGACAGAAGATGATGGCTCGCGATGGATTGCGACGGTGCCGCTGACCGACAACTGGCAGTTTTACGTGTTGCAACCCGAGGATTTTAAGTTTTGGCAAAGTGTCCCAGCACGTCAAAACGACCATTTCCGCCCACAAAACGCCCGACGTATTGTCTTTGGAATAGCCTATACGCATACCCCGCTCCGTGGAGACCGTCATGAATATTGGGTAGCTCATGTTGCCACGGCTGCCCGAAACCCCTATTACGATCAATTCCTCCGGCATGTTCGGCCACCCGCATTGGAGATCTTATTGCCCTCGTACAAGTTTTACGATGCTACCCAGCCGGTGCAACTTCAAAGTGCTCTTTTGCCAAACACTCCTTTGCCCTCGGCAGCAAGGGTGCAATGTGTTCACCCACGCCCAAAAGCAGGCGGGTTTGATAAAGGCAGAAACTGGCGCTGGGAGCCTATTCTAGAGGCACGGGACGCGCGTGTCGCTGATTCAAGGGATCCTCTTGCATGGCGAGGCGCAGCCGGCGCCTTGCTGGTACATGCGGACGGACCCTATTCGGGCGGAGTTTGGGCGTCTTTCGGAATTGACGACGGGAAGTGGTACAGCTCCCCAGAAGCATTGGCACTGATACGGGAACTGTCAAAACGCATGCGCAAGGGAGTATTTCTGATCGATGGCGGGTTGAATTTCTATACGTATTTCCAAAATCAAAACGCCACCGCAGGCGCCCGCCTCATCAACACATCAAGAGAGCCCCGTCATATAACCGTTAGACTGACCCTCGCTTCTGGCGAACGGCCCTTGCAGCAAAAAGAATGGGAAATCAGCGTAAACCCTGGAGCGGTGGAACGAGTGGTCGAAAGCTTTCCCTTACCGAAAGAGGCAGAACGGGGGGCACTCGCCGTCACAGAACTATGGGAAGGCTCGGAACTCGTTGACCGCGCCCAACACCACGTGTTCTGCTGGGTGCCAGAAAAACATCCAAAATTCGTAACCATAGAAAACGGCGAGTTTGTCGCCGAGGGGAAGCGGTGGCGCCCGCACGGCGTCAACTACATGCCGTCATCCGGTATCGGCACAGAAGACTGGAAGTATTTTGAACAATGGTTGGGCGCTCAAGCCTACGACCCCGAAATAGTCGAGCGCGACCTGAGACGTGTGCGCGATTTAGGAATGAACAGTGTCAGCATTTTCATTTATCATGAAAGTATCTCTGCCCAAAACCTGCTTGATTTGTTGCGCATGTTAAAGGCATTAGGGCTCAGGGCGAATCTTTCCCTGCGTCCCGGCACGCCTATGCAATTTGAGTGGGATAAGATACGTGAAATCATTACGTATTACCGACTTTGGGAACATGACATCGTGTTTGCGTTCGACCTTGCCTGGGAACCGAGTTTCGGCAACCACGACGAACGGAAAGAGTGGGATGAGGCATGGCGGAACTGGATTTTGGAACGCTATGGAAGCGTGGAAAACGCGGAACGCGATTGGGAATACCCAGCCCCACGCGATCCTGACGGCGCAGTGACCAACCCGCTGAACGAATGGCTGCTAGGCGATGGCCCCTACCGTCGAGTCGTGGCTGCTTACCGCAGGTTTTTGGATACGCTGCTGTATGAAAAATACAGCAAAGCACGAGACCTTGTTCGTAGCGTCGACCCCCATCATCTGATCAGTTTCCGCATGGCAGAGGCAGGCAACCCTACGTTCCGCTGGGACAAAGTCATCCCCTATGACTTTCCCTATCTCGCCGGCGCTGTCGATTTTCTCGCTCCGGAAGCATACGGACGGATCGGCGACTGGGAAAGGGTAAAACCGGGCTGGTTTGAGCGCGAGTACGCACGTTGGGCGGCGCCTGGCAAACCGATGATTTGGGCGGAAGCGGGAGTAAACGCCTGGGTCGAAAGCCGGGGGGAAGCCCCTCAAGACCGCTTAGCGTTTCAAGGTGATTTCTATCGGAATCTCTATCGGATGTTCACGGAAAGCGCCGCGGATGGTATTTTCTTCTGGTGGTATCCGGGAGGATATCGCGTAAATGAACGAAGCGATTACGGAATCATCAACCCCGATGGCACCGACCGACCAAATACGCAAGCCATCCGTGCGTTAGGAAAAGACTTCATGGAAGGGCATTCCTTGCAACCTCCCAATCATTGGATTGCCTTCGACCGCGATCGATATCCGGAAGGAATAGCGGGCGTCTATGATGAAGTCCAAAAAGAGTTTTGGGAGGCAATCGCCGCAGGACGCGTACCGGGATTGAAGACGGCAGGCACAGGGACCACGTCCGCAACTTGTCCGCTCACCGCCGTGGGAGGTACAGACTACAACGGCAACAACCCCTTGAAGTTTCTGGATGGATTTTTTGATGCCGTGAGCATCCAAGAAAGCGGAAGCGACCCTGTGAGACCCTTGGGGAAAAACAGCGTGATTCGGTTCGGTTCCTGGCAACACATTCAATTGATATGTCGCGTGACCAATCTCGGCGAAGCCACGTGGCTACCTGGTTCGTCAGGAATAGGGGGCGTTTGTATGGTGATAAGAGACGATGCCGGAACGGAATTGCTCCGTGCGCCGCTTCAAAAACCTCTAGCGCGTTTCGAAACCGCTGTCGTCAAGGTACGCATTCCCCGCAAAGCGATAAATAATGTGACAAAGCGCCTTACCATGAGTTTGGAAGCAATTAACCGCGCACGGTTCGGACCCAAGTTCACATTCGAAATCGCCCCTTAAAAACGCAGGTGCACCACTTATGAAAAGTGTGGTAACCTTATGTCAGAGGAATTAACGGGAGGTCGCATGTCCCTATGACAACCAATACGACGTTTGAAACACCTAAAGCCGACGATTGCTGCACCCCTACACCGTCGCCGTTGGAAGCCCTTTTTTGGGGCATTCTAAGGATTTTGCTCTGGCCGCTTTATATTCTGGGGCTAATTTTCGGGCCGCTGTTCAGTTTTCCTTACTAATTTATGCCTCAAGCGGCATGGAGTCTTGAATAACGCCGCCGCCGATCACGTAGACTCCATCGTACAGCGCCGCCCATTGTCCCGGCGCAACGCCCCGAATGGGTTGGTGAAAACGTACTGTAAATTGTTCCCCTCGCGGTATTACGGTGCAGGATACTGCGCGCTGCCTATAGCGTACCTGCACTTCGCACTCAAAGGGCTCGTAAGGCGGCTCTCCAGAGATCCAATTCACGTCGCCCGCGATCAGCCCGCTACATGCCGTTTCCTCTTCGTGCCCTACAATGAGCGCATTCTGTTTTGGGTCAAGCCGCAAGACGTAAAGTGGCTTCGGCGCGGCAATCCCGAGACCCTTTCGTTGCCCTACGGTGTAATAAATAAGCCCCCGATGAGTCCCTAATTGTTCTCCCTGCACATTGAAAATAGGACCGGGAGAAACCTCCTGTCCGCGGCTTGTCAAAAAGGCGCCATAGTCGTCCTGAGGAATGAAACATACCTCCTGACTATCAGGAAGGTGAACGTCGGCAATACCTAACTCAGCGGCAAGCTCTCTGGTACGGTCTTTGGTCTGGTCACCCAACGGAAACAATGCATGCCGGAGCTGCTCTTGTGTTAAATTGGCGAGCATATAACTCTGGTCTTTGTTACGGTCAACCCCACGCTTCAGCCGGTACGTCACTCCCTCGTCCCCCGTGTCGATCCGCGCATAATGGCCTGTAGCAAGATAGTCGGCTCCCAAGTCCCGCGCCTTCTCGAAAAGCATACCGAACTTTACGAGCCGATTACATCGGACACAAGGGTTTGGCGTGCGTCCCTCGGCATATTCGCGCTCAAAATACTCGATGATTTCTCGACCGAAAAAGTCGACTACATCCACGGCATAATGCGGAATGCCAAGTTTTCCCGAAATATCTCTAGCGGCCCGCACCGCCGCTGACTCTTGGAGACCGTCCGCGCCCGCACCCGTGCCCGCCGTGTTCGTGGTCATCATTGTCACACCTAACACGTCGTACCCTTGGCGGAGTAGCAGGGCCGCTGCCACCGAACTGTCCACGCCGCCGCTCATCGCAACGGCTACTTTGTGCCCTGTAGCATCGCTCATGCGCAAAAGTCTACCTGTTTGTTCATGAGCTCAACAAATTGCTCTAGCGCCAAGGGTCATTACACTCCGCTTCAGTGGAACCTCCTGTTTGAAACACGCACCCGCTGTCCTTGCGAGGAGCAAGTCTTCGAAGCGACGAAGCAATCCCCTCAACCGCGTAGCGTAAGAGGACGTCGCGCAAAGCCGAAGGCCTCTGCTTATTCCCACGGGGATTGCCACGTCGTGCCTGTCGGCACTCCTCGCAATGACAACGGAGGGACCTAGCGCTAAACAAGCCAGTGTGAAGACGAGCGCGTGCCCTTAAGAACGCCATGCTCATACAGTCAACACCGCCAAAGACATCGCCCGCAGCCGTCGGGTGGAAGCAAACCGAAAAAACTTGTATGATGAATTGTTATCCGATGGAACTACTCATAAGCAAAAAGCCATTTGGGAGGATGTAGTATCATGGCACAACAAAATGATGTAACGCGCAGAGATTTCATGCGGCGAGCGGCACAGACAGCTGCCGGCATTGCGGCAAGCGGTATGTTGTCATCCGGCAAGGCACGCGCCATGCAAAGTAGTGTCTATAAATCCATTTTGCCGCAGACCGTGATAGGCGCAAATGAACGAATCCTGACGGGACACATCGGCACCGGAGGCATGGGCAAACGCAATATCCAGTTTTGTCTTCTCCGGGAAGCCAAAGACATTCAACCCATAGCCATTTGTGATTTATGGGGACCAAACCGCGACCAAGCAGCAGACTTGGTCTCGAATGAATTCCCAAAACCTTCCCTTCACGTCTATTTTGAGGAAGTACTCGAAAACAAAGACGTGGATGCCGTGGTCATCTGCACCCCCGACCACTGGCACACGCTCCCCGCCATCATGGCGTGTGAGGCAGGAAAAGACGTCTGGTGCGAAAAACCACTCACGACAACCATAGGCGAAGGACGTCCCTTGATCGACGCGGTGCGTCGCAACAAACGGGTGTTGCAGTGCGGCAATTTCCAGCGGAGCGGAACACACTTCCAAGAAGTGGTCGAGATGGTACGTTCGGGATATATTGGCAAAGTGGCACGCGCCGAAACCTGGATCCACGACAATTCCAAAATTGAGGGAATGGGCAACCCGCCCGACGAAGATCCCCCGGAGGGATTGGATTGGGACCGCTATATCGGCTGGACAAAAAAGGTCCCGTACAACAAGAACCGCTTCTTATACAATTTCCGATGGTTCCTGGAGTATTCCGGCGGCAAGATGACGGATTGGGGCGCCCATTTGATCGACATTGTGCTCTGGGCAATGGGCGAAGACAAAAAACCGAAAACCGTCACGGCATCGGGTGGGAAATATGTGATAACGGATAACCGCACTACTCCGGACGTGCTGGAGGTGCTCTACGAATTTGACGACTATATCTTGAGTTTCTCGAACCGTGTCTACAACGGGTACGAACCTCAGGGCAAGCGCTACGGCATACGTTTCTACGGTACGTTGGGCACCTTATTTGTTGACCGATTGGGCTACGAAGTCATCCCTTACAAAGAAAACGGGGGATGTGAGCCGAAGAAAGTGGAAGGGGTCAAAGAAGGAGACATGAATGCGGCGCACTGGCAGAATTTCGTGGACTGCATAAAATCCCGAAAAGACCCCATAAGTTTTGTCGAAAGCGCCTTCAACACCGCGTGCGTGTGCCATATGGGCACCACTGCCTATGTGTCCGGTGGCAAATTGGAGTGGGATCCTAGAAAAGAGCGCTTCACCGGCGCCGACCAGAAAGCCGCAAAAAAGGCAAATCAGTGGGCGTACCGTCCCTACCAAAACGGGTGGATGTTGAAACCGCCGTATTATAAGGGTTGGGCGTAAATCTAAGAAATGTTAGGGAATCGCACGGGACACTGTCTGATAATAGTGTCCCGTGTCTTCGTATTTTGCAACGCATCTTTGTTGCAGAGGAGGTTTCCCCATGAAATATGCGACGGAATATCTTTGGTTCAACACAAAACGCCACCGCGAATACATCAATATCACGGACAGTGTGGAGCAAATTGTTCAAAAAAGCGGCATACAAGAAGGCATGGTTCTCGTAAGCGCCATGCATATCACCGCCGGTGTCTACGTTAACGATGCCGAGTCGGGACTGATACAGGATATCGACGACTGGCTCGAACATCTTGCACCCTACCGCCAAGATTATCGCCATCACCACACCGGTGAAACCAACGGCGATGCCCATTTGAAAAGCCTGCTCATCCATCACGAAGTTATCGTGCCTATCACAAAAGGCAAGCTGGATCTCGGACCCTGGCAACAGATCTACTACGCCGAATTCGATGGCCAGCGCCGAAAAAGGGTCATCGTCAAAGTGATGGGTGACTGACTTTTCCTACCTCTCCGCCGGCAATCCGCGTTGTCACCGTGAAATAAAGGGACGTTTTCTACCACGTCCCAGTCCAGCACCACCCTGCAGTCCCATTGCTTATTGCGAAGAAGCCCAGAGAGACAACGTGGCATCCCTTTCGGATGTGGGAAATACCTGCGTCTCCGGACTCCGCCCGATTGCGTAACGCAGCGCCCCCGCAAAGATTAAGGCAGAAGCCGCTGTTATTTTGTTCTATGTGTGTGCTATGATACGTATAAAAAAGGGAATGTGGGTTTTTTATGAAGGACAAGCAAGAAACGCCTGTCACTGCTTATTCTTCCGAAGACAAAGATTTCCTGGATGCTATCTTCGCAAGTATTCAAGACGGTATTAGCATTCTTGATCCCGATTTAACCATCCGATTTACGAATCGTGTCATGGAGAAGTGGTACGCCCATGCGGCTCCACTCCGCGGTAAAAAATGCCATGAGGTATATCATAGCTCTCCGACCCCCTGTGCCGAATGTCCCACGATACGGTGCATACGTTCGCGTAAGGTGGAAGCAGAAATTGTTCCAGGACCACCCCATTCAGGCAGTCCTGTTCGATGGCTCGAGTTATACGCTTATCCCATCCATCACAAAGGTGAAGTCACGGGAGTAGTGGAGTTTGTCCGAGACATCACCCTCAGGAAAGAGGCGGAAAACGAGCGCGACGAGGTACATCAGCGATTTTTGGCTTTCTCGGACGCCAGCCCGGATCTTTTCTTCGCGAAAGACATTGCAGGGCGGTATCTTTTCGTCAATGCGGCGAATGCCAGATTCTTCGGGCTACATCCGGACGATATCATCGGTAAAACCGACTATGACCTAATGCCAACTAGAGAAGCGGCAGAGCGCTGTACACACAGCGATCGGCTCGCGCTTGCTCAAATGGACCTGGTCATCACCCGAGAGACGGTTGGAGAACGCGTCTACGAAGTGTACAAGTTTCCTTTGCTGATCAATAACCAACTTTCCGGCGTGGGAGGCATTGCACGAGACATCACCGAACAGGTCCGCGCACAGGAAAAACAAAGGGAACTCGAAAAACGGCTACATCAAGCCCACCGCCTCGAATCTATTGGGCGTCTTGCAGGTGGCGTGGCGCACGATTATAACAACATGCTCGGGGTCATCCTTGCCTATGCAGATCTGGCGCTCCATTCCGAGAACCTTTCCGAAACGGTGCGGGGATATCTTCAAGAAATCTTGAAAGCGGCGCAACGGTCCCGAGACATTACCCAGCAGTTGCTCGCCTTCGCGCGCCGTCAACCGATCAATCCGCGCGTGCTCGACCTGAACAAAACGGTAGAAGAGACGTTGGGCATGTTACGCCGTCTCATCGGTGAGAACGTGGAACTTATCTGGAAACCGTTTGTTCACTGTCCGTTGATACTCGCCGACCCTGTGCAGATCCAGCAGATTCTTACCAATCTTTGCGTAAACGCGCGCGACGCCATAGGACGGCGAGGCACCATCTGCATCGAGACCGGTATCAAGTATTTAGATGAAGTTTACTGTGCGACACATGCCGGAGCCGTCCCGGGAGAATATGCGGCGTTGTCGGTGACAGATGACGGATGCGGAATGGACAAAGACACCCTCGATAAGATATTCGAGCCGTTCTTTTCGACAAAAGAGGATGGACACGGCACGGGTCTTGGGCTTGCCACCGTATATGGTATCGTCAAACAGAACAACGGCTTTATCGAAGTGGAGAGCGAACTGGGCAGAGGCTCCTCATTCCAGATTTATTTTCCCGCCCATCAGGGTCAAGTGGAAACCAACGTCTCCGAAGACGTGTTCAGCATTCCCCAAGCAAAGGGTGAGACTATCCTGGTCGTGGAAGATGAGCCGTCGCTCATGCAATTATGCAGGCAAATTCTGGAAAGACTGGGTTACCGTGTATTGGCTGCGGGGTTGCCCAGCGAAGCCTTCCAGATGGCACTCGACTGTTGCGGCAATTTTCAGCTGCTTATCACCGACGTCGCTCTGCCGGAAATGAACGGAAAACAGCTCGCAGAACAAATGCGGTCACTGTATCCCCATGTCAAATGTCTCTTCACTTCCGGCTATAGCGAAAACGTCATTGTCCATCAAGGGGTAGTCGAGCAAGGGGTGCATTTCCTCGCCAAACCTTTTTCCGTCCGTGAGTTGGGCGTCAAAGTCCGCCAAATTCTGGACGAGAAGAACTGAAAGAGTGCGAAAAATCCATCTTCCTCAGCTTGCGGGTCTTGTTTTCCTCTTGTCCTATTCAAATCTAGCAAAACAGTCCCTTGTCCCCCGACAGTAGAACGGCACTCAAAATAGGAACGCTCGACAGAAAGTGTCAACCTTGATTCCCGGTCAACCCGACTAAGTAATTGTTGGCATTTAACACACCTTTCGCTTTAACGATTGGAAAATGCTAAAAATCTTGGTTATTATTTAGTTCCATCTAATAGGTGGGCAAGGAGCATCAACATGAGTGTTATAATCGTGACAGGTTCCGGCGGGCTCATCGGCGCGGCCACGGTACGTCGCTTTGCCTCGGAAGGGTTTACGGTCGTTGGCATCGACAACAACATGCGAGCGTACTTCTTCGGTCAGGAAGCATCCACCGAATGGCAACAAAACCAACTTCGCGAGGAATTTCCGAATTACAGACACCACACGGCTGACATTCGCGACTATGCCGCATTGGAACGAATTTTTGCACAATACGACGGCGACATTCGTTGCATCATCCATACGGCTGCTCAACCTAGCCATGATTGGGCGGCGCAAGAACCGCTGACAGATTTCGGCGTAAACGCATTGGGGACACTGAACCTACTGGAACTCGTCCGTAAACATTGCATTGATGCCCCGTTTATTTTCACATCAACCAACAAAGTATATGGCGATACGCCGAATTATCTGCCGCTCATCGAACTCGACACGCGCTGGGAAGTAGATCCCGCTCATCCTTACGCGGAACATGGCATCGATGAAACCATGTCCATTGACCAATCCAAACACTCCGTTTTCGGTGCGTCCAAAGTCGCCGCGGATGTGATGGTGCAGGAGTACGGCAGGTATTTCGGCATGAAGACGGCGTGTTTCCGGGGAGGCTGCCTCACAGGAGGTGGACATTCCGGCGCCGAATTGCATGGCTTCCTGGCTTATCTTATGAAATGCGCGGTCACGGGGCGCGAATATAGAATCTTCGGTTACAAAGGCAAACAGGTGCGAGACAATATTCATTCGGACGACCTCGTGGAATGTTTCTGGCGTTTTTTCCAGGCGCCCCGCAGCGCAGCCGTGTACAATATAGGCGGCAGTCGCCACAGCAACTGCTCCATGCGAGAAGCAATCGCCTTGTGCGAAAAGATCGTGGGCAAGAAAATGAACACCGTGTATCTTCCGGACAATCGTATCGGCGATCACATTTGGTGGATCAGCGACGTCCGTCGGTTCCGGCAGGACTACCCCGGTTGGACCTACCGCTATGATCTGCAGAGGACGCTCGAGGAAATCTACAATGCGCTCCTCAAGAGAATCTGACCTTACGCCGGTGCCCCCCAACACACTGTTTTATTCCATTGTCGTGCCGGCACACAACGAAGAGAAAAACATCGAACCCACGTTGAGAGCCCTGGCAGCGGAACTCCGCAAGAACGGCATCCCGTTTGAACTGGTTGTCGTGAACGACAACAGCCGCGACCGGACGGAAGAGGTTGTCGACGCCTTGCGCGCCGATATACCAGAAATATATCTCGTATCGAACCCCTTGCGGAACGGACTCGGCAGAGCGGTGCGGTGCGGACTTGCCCACGTCAAAGGCGACGTCATCGCCATTGTCATGGCAGATTGTTCCGATGACCCGCGCGACGTCGTCGCGTGCTACCGAAAAATCGAAGAAGGGTATGATTGCGTGTTTGGCTCGCGTTTCATACGAGGTAGTGTAGTCACCCACTATCCGCCGGTAAAACGGGTGGTGAATCGTATCGTCAATCACATGATTCGGCTGCTCTTCATGACGCGCTTGAATGATCTCACCAACGCCTTCAAAGTGTACCGCCGTCACGTCATCGAGAGTATTCAGCCGTTACGAGCCGCCCACTTCAATATCACCATCGAAATGTCCTTGTCGGCGCTTATCCGAAAATACAGAATCGCCCAGATTCCCATCAACTGGACAGGACGCACCTGGGGGTCATCCAATCTGAGATTACGCCAAATGGGACGTCGTTACCTTTGCACCTTGCTAAAAATCTGGTTTGAACGGTTGCTGATCCTGGACGATATTCTTGACGAAACTGCCGTCAACAACGGCGTCCAGGGAGAAAAGGAACAGACGAAGTGAATTTCGACCCCCGGTTGATTGAATTCCTCCGTGCACATATCCATCCCGCAAGGAATTTGCTGTTCTTAGGTTTGTCCCAACAAGAAGCGACAGAGATTTCGTCTCGCCTTCATATACCCATTCGATATATTTGTGAGTCGAGTGATTTCAACAAAGAACTGGACTCCATCGATCCGGAATCTTTTGACGCAGTTGCGATAGTAAACACACTATATCTCGTGCCACAAGAAGAGGATATTCGTGTGCTTGCCCATAAAATCGCGCGTACCTTACGTCCAGAAGGGACTCTTCTTCTTTTGGAGCCCAACGCTCGGGCTGCTCGTGACCTCTTACAAGACAGCGGACACGCAGGTGTAGGACTCTCTCACCGAGGAGTGGCTCAGATTTTCGCTGAAGCAGGACTAAACATTCTGGAGGTCAAGCCCCGTTTTCTACCTGTGTCAAATGGAGGTAAGTTAACGCACCTGACGGTGGAATCAGAATGGTTCCAAATGCTTTTCGGGGCACGGTACTTGATCAAAGCGCGTCGTAGCCAGCAGGAGCTCACATCAACGGCTAAAAAAGCAGTGGAACGCGGGGAGGCAGAAGTCCGTCATTACGTCTTTCTTTGTATTCTCTTGCTACTCGGACTATTCGTGCGCCTTTACCACGTGACCCATCCTCCGAATGACGGGCCTGTTTGGCGTCAAACTCAAACACTTATGATGGCGCGGCAATATTACGAAAGCCGCCTGAACATCTTTTTCCCCCAGGTTTATTGGCGAACGCTGAATGAGGCACCAATTGAGGGATATGTCGGTGGTACGGAACTAAATGTCACTCCTTTCCTGACGGCATTACTTTATTATATTTTTGGTGTACAAGATTGGGTTGGCAGGGTTTTCCCTATCATTTTTTCCATCGTGGGTCTTGCTTATTTTCACCGGATTGTAGCCCGTTTCTGTTCGCTCAGGACGGCGCTGTTTTCCACTACGCTGTTATGTTTTGCCCCAATGTATCTGTTTTTGGGCAGAGTACAGATGCCCGAATCCCTTACATTTTGCATGATCTTCATGACGGTTTACTATTTCGATCGATGGCTAGAAGGCGAGGGTTACCGACTCTTCCCACATGCTGCGGCCAGTTGCGCCGGAATGCTGTTAGCAAAACCTCAGACTGCTTATATGGCAATTCCTCTTGCCTTTTTGGTTCTTAACCGGGACGGTTTTCGCACGATAATAAGACCTCGTTATTATTTGTTTTTGACGGTAGTGTTGCCACTATGCTCCGCCTTCTACATCTGGTCTTTCGTTCTTTTACCCGGTTATACCGGAATTTCTTTGCAAAGCCGCAGCATTTTCAGATATGGCTTTCACTTCTTACGTCAGTCTCACTTTTATACACTCATGTGGAGCAGGGCGCTTTCGTCGCCTGTCGGCACTTCAGTTACGCTACTTGGCCTTTTAGGCTTTTTAGTTCCGGGTCGAAGGTTACGCGACTGGTTTCCTCATGTGTTCCTGTTGGCGAGTGTGCTCAGTATCTTTTACATGCCGGGGATGCACTACCATAACCCCTACTATCAAACCCTGTTTGTCCCGCCACTGGCCATGTTAGGCGGCAAATTCTTAAACCTTCTCGCAAGACAGAAAATTGGCAAAATATTATCTTTTGTCCTTCTTATTTTCGCTCTCGCAACCTCGTTACAAGCAGCAAAGGAATTTTTTAGTGTCAAGTACTATTCCGGAGATGCGTACTCCAGGTGTGGAACATGGATTAGGGAACACTCTACTCCGGAGGACCGCGTAATCGTAGCTGCTGAAGATCCCAGCACTCTATATTTTGCGGACCGCATGGGCTGGATTTGCCGCGCCCAGCACGACGGGAAGCCCATTATGTTTTCAAAAGAACTGATCGGCAGGCTCATGCCTTTGGGCGCGAGTATTGTGGCAATACCCGAAATTTTCTCCTTCGATACGTACACCAAACAACGCGGTGATGCCGGCAAACTCAGAGACTATTTGTACGATTCCTTCAAGTGTCACAGGGAAGATAATTTTGCCGTCTTCTTCCTAAAAGAGCCCGCGGATCTCGTTATCCCTCCCTCTGGAATTATTGACTGCAACGACGCGTCTGCTTTCAAATACTTACGAGGAAGCTGGGGACCTCGCTTTCTTGATCGTTATGGAACGGGCTATATTCACAAAGACAAGGGTGCGGCGCAGGTCAAATTTGTGGCGCGTCGGCAGATTACGCGAATCGATATGGTGGTCTCCGGGGAAAAAGACGGCGGAATAGTGACCGCGCGCGTTAATGGAAGACCTTATGGCGAATATACTTTGCCAAAAGCGTGGAAACGCTATACGGTGTCTATCGCGCTGGATCGTCCTCTGGAACGGGGCGAGACCGTTGAAATAGATGTGGACATCCGCTACCCATCAGCCATAGAGTCGCAACGTTTCTTGTTGTGGCAGATCGAGGCGCTCTAGTCGTTTGACTCGGAATTTATCCTGACGATCCCGTTGCGGCTCTTGTACCATGTCTCAAGAATGCTTCTTAATTTTTTCTCTCAGATGGAACGGTTTTTCGGAGAAGATTTCTGGGTCCATCAGGGGTATCTCATCCGGGACAATAGGTCGGAACTTCATGTGCGCGAGGATATCGCGTTCGACATCGATGCCGGGGGCAATTTCGGCTAGTTTCATGCCGTCGGGCACGAGTTCAAACACGCACCGTTCTGTGACATACAGCGTGGGACGGCCACTCTGCCGCGCCTGGGCGCCGCTGAAGGTGATTTGCTCCACGTCTTCGACGAATTTTTGAATCTTGCCTTCCCGCCGTATCGTCAATTTGCCGCCGTCGACCGCAACCTCTAGCCCGCCTGCCGTGAACTCGCCGCAAAAAACACATTTACGTGCCGCCTGGGTGATATTAATAAAGCCGCCGGAACCGATGATGCGCGTTCCGATTCGGCTGACGTTGACGTTGCCGTGGCGGTCGGCTTGTGCCATGCCCACACACGTCAAATCCAACCCCCCGCCATCGTAAAAATCAAACATGGCGCTTTGAGAAATAAATGCCGTCGGGCATTTAGCAGGACCAAAGTTTTTCCCGCCCTCCGGAAGCCCACCGATAACGCCCACTTCGGTATTTAGCACGATCTCATCGAGCAAGTCTCCTTCGAAAGCCACTCCGGCTACTCCCATCGAAATGCCTATACCCAGGTTGACGTTCATGCCTGGTTGAAGTTCCATGGCGGCTCGACGACAAATAATTTTTTCTGTGCCGAACGGCAAGGGTTTTGCGAGCTGCGACAACGGGGTGCGTAAGCCTCCACTGAACGACGGATCATATTCGACAAACAAGGTGTGAGGGTGTGCTTTTCGAGAAGCGGCTGGCACCACGTAGTCTACAAAAATGCTGGGAACATGAACCCGATGAGGGTGCACGGGCTCCTCAAGCAAGTGGAGCACCTGGGCAATAACAAAACCCCCGGAGTTTTTCACCGCCATGGCAACTTCCAGATTTTCCATCAGCAGGGCTTCATCCTCGCTCGTGATGTTGCCCAATGGATCTGCCGCCGTGCCTCGTATGATGCCGACGTGCACCGGAAACGCCGGATAAAACAGGTACTCTTCGCCCTGAACCTCAATAAGCCGTACCAAGTCTTCACAGGATTTTGTGCGGTCGTTCATTTTTCCGCCTTCCACACGGGGATCAACGAAAGTACCTAAACCGGTGCGCGTGACCAGTCCGGGGCGTCCCGCAGCAATCTCACGGTATAGTTGACAAAGAACGCCTTGGGGAAGGTTGTAGGCTTCAATTTGGTTCTCGGCGATAAGGCGCACAATCAAATGATTCAAACCAACATGACCCGCAATGACCCGCCGTACCATGCCGGGCTCGGCAAAGTGATTCATGCCGCGTCGCTCTTCGCTGAAGGGTCCAAGCCCCGCAGCCCACACGACCGTCAGATCGCGGGGATGCCCGGTCTCCAAAAACACGCGGCGAAATGCAGGATAAACTTCTTCGCTGGGTAAAGGATTGACGAGCACGGTGGCGCCGTCGGCGATTTTTCTTATCGCCTCATCTGCTGTTATGATTGTCGCCATGAAGCAGTCCTTTCGCACATGGATGCCAAGAACAGATAAAAGGCATTATTTCAAACCCCGAGCCCGGGGTCAAACCATCACGAACTTCTGGTTATGTATGGTAACAGGTTTCCTAGTTAACGGACTTTATAATATGAAACGAACATCGTTGTCAACAGAGATCCTGAAAAGATATGGCAAAATTTCCAATTAACTATAGGAAGATTTTGCTTTTAATAAGAAACGATCCAACCCCACGACTCACACCTTTTTCTGTCAATTAAGGAGGTTACCGATGGCAAAAATTCGCGTGGCCGTCATTATGGGCGGCATGAGTTCGGAACATGACGTGTCGGTTAAAAGTGGGACAAAAATCGCCGACGCGTTG
>ERZ795060.740-NODE-740-length-43115-cov-5.915490_pt1 | contig 43115 bp, 40 predicted proteins | sample MGYA00375144_ERZ795060 | MGnify/ENA primary metagenome ERZ795060 (study PRJEB30189, sample SAMN05720157) | activated sludge metagenome | isolation source: anaerobic digester from wastewater treatment plant | place: Japan | collected 2015-05-15 ... | reverse complement strand
CCTACACCCTTTTCACCCATCCCCAAACTAACACCCTCAGCAACGTCTTCGACGTTGCCCCCCCTCCCCTCGGACCCTTCCTTCGGAAGATTCCTCCCTTGCGGTCGGAATCTTCCTCAGTCAGCATACGCCGGTTCGCTTCGCTCCGCTTCGCTCCGCTGCGCTCACCGGCGTTATATATGCTCGCCCTGTACATAAACCAGAAACATTAATCACCAAACAGGCGACAGTCCGTTCACGAGTACAATCAATAGGCGACAGCTCGTCCCGAGCCATCGCCTATTGATAGTTCTATTCATGTTCCTATTCCCATTTGCACGCCACAAATGGCATTGTTCATCTGGTTCATTCGCCTTCCTGCTACAGTCACGTACCAGCCCAGGTGGGCCAGTACGCTACAGAAACAGGTTGGCGACATTTGAAATGACCAGTTTCATTTTCCTACCCCATTCTTTCGCTTATTTTGGCCCATCCTTGCGTTCTTGCACCTGAGATATGAAAAAACACGTCCTTATGATCGGAACGCGTCAGAATTGAAATAAACGCAAATAACGGCCAATACCACGTAGTGGGGGTACTAAACCAGTCACCCGCGCCGCCAGTTGTATGTTATATGTACGGCGTGCTTCATGTGCCGGTACAATGTTTCGAAGATATACCCCTTGACTTCTCGTTTTTGTTGTTTATACTCGCGTTAATCCAAGCCACAGAAGACACGAACAGCAGACACGGATTTCAGCAATGCCGAAAGTCATCGTCACGGCGGACTGGCACATCAGACCGGGAGGTGTAATTTGGAGACATCGGGCTCGACCGTGCGGTGATATCCAATTTGCATTACAGCAGATTGATTCCTACATCCAGCAGGAATCGCCAGATTCAGTTTGGATCCTGGGTGACACGTTTCATGCGTCTTACAACGCAAGTTCCTGCGTGGATATAATTTCTGCAATCAGGGACTGGCCCAACGTCTATTTCGTGCAGGGCCAGCATGATTACAGTTCTCCGCCCTGGCTGGAAGTTCTTAAACTGGGGCGTCATCTGTCCGGTGTTCAGTCGATAGCCGGTCTTAGAGTTGCTGGGATCGACTGGGTTGTGCGGGCTTCTGATTTTTATGACTTCATATCCCAGCTCGCCAGTTGCGATGTTCTGATCACTCACCAGGTCTTCAAGGAATTTGTCCCGGGTGGTCAGGTATCCTACATGCAGATCGAGAATCCGCCGTTCAGGTTTCTGTTCTCTGGGGATTTTCACGAACCGCGTGTTATCCAGCATGATAATTTTACCTTCCTTTCCCCTGGATCTCCCGCAGTAAACACAATCGCAGAAAATTTCCAGTCCTATGCGTGGCTGTTTGACGGGGAAAATCTGACCAGTTTGCCCCTGAAAAAGCGGCGTATCATCAGTGTTGCCGTCGATACCAAGGAAGCAGCCGAAGAATTCGTAGCAAACAATCCGGTTGAAAACTTTCTCGATCCGGATCTTCCTGGAGATTTGATACACCCGCTGTTGGTCGTACAGGCCCCGATGCCAGTCTTCAAGGTCATCTCCTCCGCCTATGCAGACTGTTACGTCGTCCCGCGTAGATCCGCCAATAGGGACTCCGATGCTGAGGTTCAAAGTGCGGATTCGGGGCCTGTAGACCAATCTCTTAGGAGCTCATTTTTTAAGGTTTTCGAAGAGCAGTTTGGCCTCGGTAATGCAGTTCTGGACCTGATCTCAGCTGCTGGTACCAGCGGGGCCGAGAAGGATAGTCTTTTTCGACGTTGCTTGGAGCGTGTAAAGGCTAATATCAACGACCCGCGATTGGAGCAGTTCTATGCAGATCACTGAGTGCGAGGTCGAGAATTTTGGCTGCATCGAGCACTTTGAATCCTGCTTTCAGCCAGGTTTGAACCTGATACTCGGTCCAAACGGTTCTGGCAAATCGACGCTGCTTGATGCGATATTTATCACCCTCTATGCCGAACCGTTCCCGGAGCGGGATCAGACCATCAGGCAGGGTACATCACGGGGTACCATACGACTGCAGATTAACGCCAACGGACGGAATTACACCCTCATTCGTGAGTTCTCCCTGACGCAGTCGTCTGCCAAGCTGATTCCCGACAGCGGTGAGCCGGTCAGCGGTCTGGCGAAAGTGCGGTCCTACCTGGTCTCTGAAGTCATGCACATGCCTCCGGGCTTCATGCCTTGGTACCTCCGCCAGGGGGAAATCCAGACGTTTGCCAACGTTCTTGCCGACGAATCTCTGGATATGCTTAACCTGCTTGGAATCGGCAAGATCTCTGGGCTCAAGCCATATATCGATAACGCGCTTCGCCAGGAGTTTGGCTCCATCGAAGCAGATTATGTTCAGGCTTCGTCGTTTGCTGCCGGTATCCAGGCCCGCATCCAGACGATGCAGGATGAACTTGCTCGGCTCCAGGAAGCCGAGATAGCGAGAAACAAGATAGATATCAACAGAAGAATGCAGTATTTGACTTCTGTGGTTTCTGCCTATGAAATCACGAGCAAGCTACAGGAGCTGATTGATAAGCGGCGGGCAGTCACGGACGAGCTGACTGCGATCAACGAAAAGATCAAAGAGATAGCTTCCGAGCGAGCCAAGCATGAGGCTATTCTCTGTGAACTGGCACAGGCTCTTGGCGTCACGGATCTTGATGAGGCTGCTAGGGCATATTTTACTGTTCAGAACCAGAAAAAGCACGCTGCACAGCTTGTGGTTAATATGACAAATCTGCGACATACATTCCTTACGTATTTCCGGTCGCGTCAACCACCTGTGGGGCGCAAGCTCACGGACCTTTCTACGGCTATCGCTTTGGCTGAGAGCAAATTGAGTGACTATAGAAAGGTTGGTGTTCTACAAACTGCAGTTGAGGGGTTTTGCCCATTCTGCGGTCAGCAATTAAACATGGAAGAAATTGCACGGATGCGTAATGAGTATCATGAACTTGATAATAAATACAGGTTGATGCTGACCGTGAAGCAGCAGTACTCTGGGCAGCATGCTGCACGCCAGTCACTAAGGAAGGTCTGCCGTGACATACTGATGCAATACAGGACGCTGAAAAATACTTATTCTGAACATTCTGTGGAAGGTACTCTACCGGATATTCCAGAAGAAGTTGTTAATGACTCGTACAAGAAATACGTCGATCTGGGGTATAAATTGCATGATTTATTGGGAAGAGTAGAAACATTTAAAAAGAGTATAGAACAGATTGATTATAGTATTTCCGAACTATCAAAAAATGATATCAGTATTCTCGTCGGATGCACGATAACAAGACAGCAGGCCGACGAGGAGATCAGGCAGCTTATTCAGCAGCAGGCCAACTACAATGTTCAGGAGCAACGCTACACAACGCTGACCAGACAACTTGAAGAGGCTCAATTATCTTATAATACTGCTCTGGAAAATAAAGCAAGGCTGTGGGAGAACGTTAGGATTAGGCGAGTTTGCAGGGGAATTGTTGATAAACTGGAAGATCTAGCGCCGTCGATTGTTCTGGGTTACGTGTTGCATTCGATCGTGCCGCTGATAAATACATTCCTGGGCAATCTGCGGGCGCCGTTCGTTATCAGGTATACACAGGGATTCGTTGCCGAATTCGATTCTAGCCTGCCGTTGCCAATCAGCAGGTTATCCTACGGTCAGAAGATACTCCTTTCTCTGGCTGCTTCATACGCATTTTATCTGAACAGCCTGTCGCGAGGGATTCTGATCGCGGACGAGCCGCTTGCCGGGTTGGATGCAGAAAACTCACATTCGGTCGTCAACTTTTTGCATAAACTTCACGATTACTCCGTGGATCGTCAGGTGCAGTGTATCGTTTCTACGCATGATGTTGGGGATGTCCCGGAGTCGTCCTACAACATTCTGCGGCTCTGTTAGTTTAAGGAGTCTGTACCGTGGTGAAACGCTGGTATCTGCAAGGGTTCATTCTCAATCAGAAGACACACGATGTGGGGCTTGTTATTACGAGCCGTCCGTCAGCGCGGGGATTTTACGCGCGTATTTTGGTTCTTAAAAGTGATGGGGATAGCAGGTTTATTGATTCCTATGATACCGTTGCCTGCACCGGTGCGGTTGGTTCGAGTTCACCAACTATTATGCCGTCTGATCTGCTAACATTCGTGGCCGGAGCAGTTCCTGGTTGGGATTACGTTCCATTTGTTGAATATATTTCAAAGTTGGGTCATGTTATGACGTTTATGTCTATCAGCCGCAAACTTGGGCGGACGAAAATGACCCTTTCTCATTGGCACTCTGGCCATACTCGTCCGGATTTGGTACGCACCATGTCAATTCTCCCGGATATGATCCAATGGCTGCGCGACCACTTTGTGAAGTATGATACAGATGACGAGGTTTGCGCCGATGCACAACAGACTACAGGTGAGCCTGCAGTTGCGTACGATATAGGGTGTACGACTCCCGCTCCTGGTGAGTATTTTGGTAGCACCCCGGCACCAGATTACGTTAGCGTGCCTTTTGGTGAGTTTACAACAACACCTCCTCCTGATAGGCCGTGATCGTACGCCATGAAAGGGAATTAAATGCTATGGCTTGGATTCGATCCAGGTACGAAGGGTGCGTTTGCGTGTCTGAACTGGGATGGTGAACTTCTTTCCACGCATCGCATTCCGACGGTTACTGTAATGGGGTCGAAAAATCGTAAATCTGTTATAGATACAACCTCATTCAGGGACCTCGTAGTTTCAATAACATCCGGGCAGCCGTGTTGTGCTGTTGTGGAAGACGTCCATGCCATGCCAGGACAGGGGAGTGTCAGTACTTTTCGTTTTGGCGAGGCTAAGGGCATTATTATTGGTCTTCTCGCTGGATTAAATGTTGGGTACATTCTCGTCTCACCCCAAACATGGAAGAAGAAATTCGGTTTCGGGTCAGACAAGGGTAAGATACTACTTGAGGCCAGGAGGAGATACCCAAACGTGGGTATCTCCTCCGAAGATGAAGCCGAGGCTGTGTTTCTTGCACTTTACGGGTTTCTTACTGGTCGTCCGGACTATAGTTGAATACAAGCTATCGTCGAACGACGGTGTTTCGATGACCGGGATCGATTGGAAGGATTTTTGTAATGGCTACGAATGACTTTATTGTTAAGGAGCATGTAGCTCCGCATGTTGAAGGAGAGACCCCGGATTGGTACGACCCTAACGGGTCGTTTGAGTATGTCAACCTGACGTTGCTTGAGAATAGTGGTGGGAGTCCGCTGCCGGTAACTGTTACACTTTCTCTGCAGGAACTGTCATCACTTGAAATCGCTGGTAAACCAGCTGAAGAGCGGTTGCGGATTATTAAACAGTACGCTCTCAGCAAATTGCTTTCTGGAGATAACGGTGGAATGCCAAAGAAGGAGCTCCCGATGGAGAATCAGTTACAGGTTATTGATGCCGAAGTCCCGACTGGAAACAATGCGGGTGCCTGCAGGTGTGTGAATAATTCGACCAGTGAAAATTTGTTAAATAAGGTTTCGCCCCCGACCGTAGAGGTTGTTGTAAAACCCGGTGGGACTCCCCTTAAGATTACAACATATTACCACGATGTGATTTCCCTGGATGGGAGTATCGTGCTTGTTTACGACCTGAGGCATATCGGATACCAGCGACTTTCATTTGATGCGGGGAGCGTATTTGTCGTGTCGGTTCCGTCGCGGGGCATCAGTAACCTGAAAGTGCTGGCGACAAACTTCAATTTTGTGCATAACCAGTTCGAGTATACAGTACTAAGCACCGTGATAGAAAAGTACGAGGTCGATCAGTGAGCATAGAGGGCTCATTACCGTCCATTTTTCCGGCACCGTGGCAGGATCGTGTTTCACAGCAGGTTCCGATCACGATCACGGATGCTTTATACTGGTGTGAATACGTTGCGCTTGCTAATCAACATCTTTCCAGCGCGCTCCGGCAACTGGCGGCTTTTTTTGTGACAGAAGTTCAGGTGCAGGGTGCCGGTTCGGAAGAAGAGCGAATCAAGGCGTTTCTCTACGACGTATTAAATATAGAGAATGTTTTGAATTCGATTGCGCTCGATTATCTTGTATATGGCAATGCCTTCATAACAATATTCAATCCTGTTGAGCGCGTTGTGTCGTGTCCGCGCTGCAAATTTGGCACCTTATTACTCCCGTACGCCAGCGACGAAGACACAAAGTTTCGCTTCCGTGGTGGGAAGTTCCACCTCTACTGCAGAAAATGCCACTATGATGGACCGTGGGATTCCTACACGGTATCAAATATGTCTCCCGAAAACATCAACATCATCAGATGGAATGTCCATGACATTCTGATTGATGATGATATTTTTACCGGGAAGTGTCGTTACACCATGCAGGCGCCGCAGCAGTACGTGGCTAAGATCAAGAACGGCGGTATTCTGCAGCTGGCGCACATCCCGGACGAGTTTCTTACTGCCGCTCTCACCGGTCAAAATTTTGTCTTTAACGATGACGCAATCATCCATATAAAAGAACCAGCACTGGCTGGATTGCAGCTTGGTGGATGGGGACTCAGCCCCATATTGGCTAATTTCAGACAGACATGGTATATCGAGGTCCTGCGGCGTGCAAATATGGCGGTGGCGTATGACTACATCGTTCCGCTTAGAATTATCGCCCCGGAACCTCGTGCTATTGGTCCTGAATTTGGCGATCCAACGTTGATCAGCAACATGGGTTCCGTTACCAATAATCTGCAGTCAATTATTGCGGACTGGCGCCGTGACCCAACGGGCTGGTATTCGTGCCCATTCCCGGTCAGGTATCAAGTCATGGGGGCCGAGGCAGGGAAGGTTATGCCAGCACCATTGATTGAGCAGGCAAATCGGGATTTGATCGCTGGTTTAAGCCTTCCCGTTGAATTTTTCTACGGCAATCTGGCAATGAATGCAGCTCCTATGTCCCTGCGGCTGCTTGAAGGCACGTGGAGTTCGCTATCCAGGATTTTGAATTATTTCCTGAGCCGCCTTGCGGCATTTTTGAGCAGACAGTTTAATTGGGACGCATTCCGACTCAAGCTTGCACGGCCAAGCCATGTTGACGATATTAACCGACAAATGGCTCGGCTGCAGCTGGCAATGAACAATATCATAAGCATGACGAGTGGTTTGGAATCCATCGGAATTTCCTTCAGGGAAGAAACCCGTAGGAGAATGGAAGAGCAGCAGTTCCTTGCCGAGGAGTCCGAACGTTTACAGGAACAGATGCAGTCCAGAGAGATGAACGAAATGCTTTCCACTCCATCCCAGGAAGGACAGATGGCTGGTCCTATGGGTGCTGGAATGGCTCCAATGGGCGGAGCGCCACAACCTGGAGGTGGGAACATGCAGGCTGGCGCCGCGCCACAGCAGGCGATGCCCGGTGTGCAACAGGATCCGGTTTCTGCCATTCTTGCTTCTGTCCCAGAGCTGAGTGGAGACAGGATTTCACCTCAGGACCTGTTATCCGCTGCTGACAGCATTTCACAACAATTGTTCCGTCTGGATCCATCATTGCGTAAGTCGGCGCTTCTTAAAATTAAGACGAAAAACCAATTGCTACACGCTCTGGTGACTTCTCGCTTACAGGATATTGAACAGAGTGTTGCTCTGCAAGCTAAAGTTCAGGCGCGCCAGGGCGGGGACCGTCAGTTAGTCTAGCGGAGGTTAACTATGAGTAAAAAGTATTCTATTGAATATTTTGTTTCTATGGGGTGGACGTATGGGCTGGCACGCCGGGCTATGAAAGATTTGCAGGCTGCACAGACAGAAGTTACGGTCTCTCCTCCAGAAGTGAGCGTATCAGTCGAAAGCACTCCTGCCCCAGTTGTTAAGCCGGATCAGACTGTTGGGGAACCTGTTCAGGATTCTGCCCCCGCGCAAGAGCCCCAGCCCGAGGCTGTTGCTGGAGATGCCAAGCTGGAAGACGCTGGGGATGAGAATGCCGACAGTGCAGATCAGCAAGTCGCCGCTCAGGATGCGTCCGCTGACGCGGCTGACAACCCTTCTGCCAGTGAGAATCCTACTAGTACCCGTCGCCGACGTAAGACTTCTACTTGATGAGGCCTGCATATGCCGTCCGGGAAAATTCGCAATCCTATCAGCGAGGACTGGCTCCGTTTGACCAATAAACGTATGTGGCCGTTGGAACCTGTTGATGAGAGCCATCCGTTTAAGGTGCGGACCAGGACTGCTTCTATTATTAAGGCTGTCCCAGGCGTGGGGATTCCCATCGATACCGAAATGATAGGTAAGGGTCCGGGCACCATGAGTGTTACGTCTGATGGTAAATATCGCCCAGACCAGCGCTGGCAGTACAAGGAAGCTGCAGACGATAAGAATCAATCCATGGGGGGTGTCCCTGAACCTCCTGTCGCTGGGAATCCGCCGCCTGCTCCGCCAGCTACTGGTGTTGAGCAGGATCCGGGTACTGTTGCTGCCGGTCAGTCGTTGCCTGCACCCCCAGCTCCGGAACCCGCCCCGGCTGGAGGTGCGAGTACACAGCCCAGCGCGCCAGCTCCCGAGCAACCACCCCAGGGTGTGGTTGGTATTCCAGGCGTCATTCCCGAGAACCCTGAAGATTCGTCCGGACTTAGTGGGGTCGAGCCGCCCAGTACCGAGCCGGAAAACGCTGGCCTCGGACAGGTTGCCCCATTCGATCCTAGCGTCGCTGATTCCGGCGGCGTTCTGAATTTGACATCCGAAGCGCCTCCAAAGAATCCCCATGCCGAGCTCCCTGCGATTCCCAGCAGAGAATCATGGTATCGTGTTATGGGGCCGCAATCGGATCGTGAATACCGCGCGCTGCGGATGTTGTATTCGGAGCATCCAAATCTTGTTGCCAATTCTAGAGTACCAGCCCTGATGGCACAGATTGCGCAGTCTGTGAATGAGGCATCTCGAATCGATCCGGAGTCGGCTAATCCGTATGAGATCGAACAGCAGAACAGAATAATCCGACGAGCTATGGGCTTTCGGACTCAGTTATTGGATGAGATCAACAGACTTAGGGACATTGCGACGCACTTCCGTGATGTTAAACTACGTCATCCAGCGCTTCCAGATTCGCATGCGCAATTTGTTGCTACTGTACGGGCAATGCGTCCGGCGTTTGAATCCGCGCAAAGGCGGGCAGCTTCTTTGTTATCGCGCGGAGATATCGACCCCGCGCGAGCAACTGACATGATTAACAGGCAGATCGCCTTTTCTCTTTCTAGATATACCGGGACAATGCCTGAAGAAGTTCCCCCAGATATGATTAATACCGCCAAGCAGATTCTGATGAATGACGGTGAGTTACCTCCCGGATTCGCCGAGAGTACCTTTGAGCCTGGGTATATACCACGCTTTGAGACCAGGAAAGCTCCGCGAGAGCAATCTACGCGTCCAGCACCACAGGCTGCTGCCGTAGCGCCGTCCCCAGTTCAGAGTCGATCTCCAGAGGAAACGGGGTTCGAGAAAGCTCCGCAAGAACAACCTATTCAGCCGGTATCATCTCCAGTTCGGCATCGATCTCCGGAGGAAACGGGGTTCGAAACACCATCCGCTCCGCAGAGTGCCACAGTAGGGCAAGCCCAGGAAGTCCGGACGGAACCGTCTCCGTTTGAATCGGCCAAATCGATCCCTACTCAAACCACACCCCGACGCAGACCTCCACGGGTAAATGCTCCGGCGTACTCGATGGGAACTCCTCCGGCTCCGATGTATTCGCAAATGGGGCCGATGCTGCCACAGATGGCAGCGGTACCTCAGGATCCGCAAGCCATTATGGCACTGCTGCAAACGCTTCTACAGCTTTTACAGCCTATGTTGGCTCAGGCTGGCTACGGACGTAATCAATCGGGGAATGCGAATCAGCCTGGAGCTCAAAATAAACAGCAGAATAAATGAGTATAAGAGATGCGGACTGCTAGCTTAAGTGAGATTATCAAGTTTGCTGCTGGCACGCAGGCACCGGCGGGTTCTAGACCCAACGCCACTGCTGTTCCATTGTCACCTATGCAGACGCCTCCATCATCGGCACAGACTCCAACATCGGCTCCGTCGCCGCCAGTACGGCCACCAGCGTCACCTGTGTTTCCAGCACACGCACCAGTAACTACTCCACCGCCGACGCCATCTCCGGCGCCGGTCCAGACTGCACCGCCGTCTCAGAGCACTCCGACGCCCGCCCAGCAGGTTAGTCCGTCGCTTGTGCCTGCACAACATGCTCCGGCAAAACCATTGCAGCCTGTTCAGACGACTCCGTCCCCTGAACAGGTGCCTTTACCTACTGTTGGTCTTTCTCCCAGGTCCGATATTCCTGATGTTCAAAACAGAATTAAGAGCGAGGTTTTAGATTTTTACTTGCATGGTTCTAGAGGAAATGCCTCTCCATTTTATTCTGAACTATCTACAGGTCAGGGGCCCCATCAGTTAATCACGTCTGGTTATGAGCAATATTTAATTGGTAATATAGAGACCAGAAAAGATGGAGCGTATGCACTCGACAGATACTTGAACGAGACAGATATTAATAAAAAGCGGGAGATTTTTAATGCTCTTCCCAAGGATCTGCAGGACAGTTTAATTTGGGTCGATAAACTGAAGCGGGATAAACGTTTAAATGATCCTAAATATATTGCTGAGAACGTAGTTTCTGATAAGACAGCGATGCTCCGTTTTCGTACCCTGTGGGAGTACGGTTTTACTAATGCGATCACCAAAAGAAGGGATGGTTCCCGCTTAGACCCGAAAAACAAGGAGGACTATAATCAGATCGCTGAGAATGCGGCCAACATTTTTGCCAAGGCTCTGGATGACGGCCTTTTAACGGTGTCGGATCTGAACCTTTTATATAACAACTTTGTTGCTGACCTGGAGTTGGATCCCGACTCACCATCGTCTGCAGAAGCTTTTCAGAGCTGGCGTGAGAACGTGAAAGATAACCCCGGAGGCGTTTTGCAGACAATTGCATTGTTTATCGGTATTCCGTTGGTGATTGGTGGTGCTGCTTCCATTCTGGCTGGTAACTACGGATTTTTGCCGGTTGTTAGTCTTCTCCTTGGCGGACTTGGCGTGTTTTTTGGTCTTAGTCCACCACTCTTTGGCGGTTCGTCCGCGAGCGAAGGTCAATCAGTTTACTTTGGTCATCCAGCGTTGGGTGCTGTTCCGCTCTATGGGACTACATCTGCACGCACCGAGCCGGGCAAACCTACTGTTTTCGATACCAGTGATAATCCTCCGTTTATACCCAGTGGGTATTATCACGAAAACATAAGGCGAGTTGCTGACGAGCAGGCAAAGGGTCAGCAAGCTGATTCGCGTGCAACAGGTAAGCAATTTGGCTCACGGGCAGATCTTGCTAAACTCGAAACTAATTTTAAAAATGAGGCCGAGCAGTACGAGATTGCAGATTTTAAGACAGCGAATGATTATATACGCTTTGGAAGTAAATCACTTACAGATGCCAAAAAGCTCGAATATTATGGAAATAAAAGAATTTCCGACGTTACGCTTAACGAGCTCTGTGACTTTCTTGCGAAACGTGCAATGGTCAGTGGTGGGCTATCCACTACTGAAAAGAAGGCTTTGGTGGCAATTGCATATAATATGTTAAAATTTGTTGATGATGATCGCAAGGCCAGTATTTACCCATTAATTTTAAGTTTACTACGGGATACAGACGCTGACGGGAAACCACTAAATGACAAAACACGAAGTGACATCTTGAGAAGGATGAGTGATACATTAAGAGGTGAGATTAATGCACAAAGTCTTGGAGGATTTACCCTTGGAACCGTTGGGTATTACGCTTCTGGGAGATAAAAATGAGCTTTACAAAGAAGAGTAATAAAGATTTGATTATCTCATTGATGCTCCTTCATGCCAATAATTGGCGAGGGCTGTCTAAAGCTGCCTTTAATACGGACTCAAGTGAGAATCGATCAGAATCAGAGAAAATAGACATTAAAAGTACTGCTTCTGGTGCTGCTAGGAACTTTGGAACACCCGCTTTCAACACGATTCGTGCTGGTGCTAACCTTTTAAATCGAGCGATACCTGGTATTCTTCCCGGACAAGCTTCTGTACCATCGACAGGAGCCGGGACACCCGGAGCGCCTGGTGCGACCAGTACGGAACCTACTTGGGCTGTTCAACAACCAGCGCCCGCTACTCCTGATGTTTCTGTAGCTGCTCCTTCTGCCCCTACTGTTGTGCCGCCTGATGTTGGTACCGGCCCCGACGTACAGACTACCGACACTGGCGAGGCTGGTGGGCGGCCACCAGCGCAGGGGCGGGTCGATGTGCATGACGCCGCACAAATGCCAGAGGAGCCAGCTGGACAACCACCGGCGGACAATACTGGTGCTCCTGATCGAGAATATATATTTAAGTATGTAAACCCAGCGGGAGAGCCGTACGAAGAACTCGTTGGAGTTGGTAAAAGTATTTTTGATGGACTGGTAACTGACGAAAATAAATGGAATGCTTTTCTTACCGAAGCGGAGAAAGTCGGAACGGTGCAGGAAATTTTTGATGAACTTGCCAATCCTAACACTCCTCCTGAGAAAAGAGACGCCCTGTACAGTCAACTTCGTTCTGAGCATCCTGACCTGTTTAAGGCCGTTACCTGGGCGGCAGCTATTAAAAAAAATCCCCAGGAAGCTGCTGCGAATCCAACACAGTCATTTAAACATATAAAGACGCTCTTTGAGTTTGGCGCACTTCGGTATGCTACGCGGGGTGGTCAGCTAATTAAAAAGTTGAAGGAAGCGGGTGGAGATACTAAAGAGATCAATAGTATTGAACAGCTCATTCTGCTCACCCTGAAACTTGAGATAGCAACGAGATATGCATCCATATACTCCAAAGCGCTTGGTGATCAACAACTTACACCCGAGGATTTGGATCTCGTATATTACAACTTTGCTTCTGAAAGTGGTCTTGGCGACCTTCGAACCCCACCACAATATGAGAAGCAGAAGATTTTAGACTGGTTTACGGACCCAAATGTTGATCCACTCCCAAAAGCTGGGTTGCTTATTGGTATTCCACTGTTTTTGGTCGGTATTGTCCAGATGTTAACGCAGGGGTTCTCGCCTGGTGCCCTTATGATGACACTTCTTGGTGGTGCTGGAATGCTCTTTGGCGGGCGGGACTGGTTCTCTGCTGAGAGGGAGGTTGCTCCCAGCGAACCAATCATCAGAGGTGAATTAACCAATCCGTATGCAGTGACTCCCGAACAGGATAGCCAGTCACCGCCGGGTCAAGTCATCCTGCAGCGGGGCGGTCAGGGACAGGCGGCGGCACCGCAGGTCGTACTACAAAACCAAACTCAAAATAATCAGGGTGCTCAAACTGGAAGCACCAACGCTATGCAGAGGGGACAAACTGCAGCTCAGCCGCAGCCTAAACCCGATCAGGCGAAGAGTCAATAACAGCGAGCAGTACCGTATGTTGGGCTGTTGACGGACACCAGTTGACAGCGTCATCCGGCGATGTAGAATGACGCTTATAAAAAATCCCGGCCCGCGGGATAATGTGTCGTAACGTATCATCTCTCTTGTGGCTTGGAAGAGGAGTTGATGAAGTGACGTCGTTCAAGCAGCAGCCGGTATTGGATGACGTTGCCTATGTGTTCTTCCGCGGGCCGGTGATTTATATTGCTCATCGTGGGAACATTTCTGCATTTCGATCGACACGAAAGGCCATTTCTGAATTTAACAAGTATTCATCATTTCTGGTGTGCGTTTCCAGGACGCACTATAGGATCTTAGAGGATCTATATCAGAGGCACAACTCTGGCAATCAGACCGTGTACGTGGTGAGTCCGGTATCGTTTGACACTGTTTTTCCGGACGATATCTATGCCACGATGCTGAGTAGCTGGAATTATCCAAAGTCGATTGGTGGTCCGAGGCCAATCCGCTACGAAGACTATTACTTTGCTCATGTCCATAAGAATTATTCCTGCGATGGGCTTGAAAAATACGTTTACCCTGAATTCTGCGATCACATTTTGCATCCATACATTTCATTCTTCAACGTCGCTGACTGGGAAGCACTTGCGCGCATTGTGGGGTTAATCGGGGACCCGCGCTGGTATTATGACCAGTCAGAATCTCAGGATAAAACGGTTTATCGTAATGTGATGTGCGGTCTCGGGATAAGACTTGAGGCTGTCTTCATGAATCCATTTGGCAGCGTTACCACTCCGTGGGACTACGCGCTGGCTGCCTGGTTCGATTCCAGAATGATTCCAGTGCTCGGGGATACCAGGGACTTTTTTGATACTACTTCCGACCAGGACGAAATGCTGGGCTCCTGGGTAATGCGTAAACTAATGCGTCACTGGAATGGCGAATACGGAATGGAGTCTGCAACGCTGTTTTACAAGAGTACAAAACTGTTTTTGACATTCTTAGTTGATCTCTGGCTGTGGGTGGAGTCATCGGCAGAAGTTAAGGGTAGGGAGTTTCCAACTTTTCCCTATCTATTGGATGCGGAAAGGCAGAGATTAATAAATTACCTCAGCACGGTTGAATCTGTCTTGAATTAACGGATTGATCTCTGGTTTAACAATCTTCCAGCGGGTGTATCGATGCTACGTATATTACGTACGCCGGACCTTCGTCTTTTTGTCCTTGTAAGCTGCGATGCTCCAGAAAAACTGCATCCAGAGGTACTCCGCTTCGTTCAGGAATCTTGTACATTTTATAAGCGGGATTACAACGTATTTAATAATAAGGTCAAGGTAAAGCGGTCCACCCTTGCGTATTTCTCATCTGATAGCAGTGTTCTCATACCGTGCGGGTTTCTTCCCGGACTCGTTGATCATCTGACTTCTGCTGGTGTGAACTTTGTACTTGAGGACAAATACCCAAGACTTCGTAGTGATCTCGATGCCGCCAAGTCTAAATTCTCTTTTCGTGCTCATCAGGAAGAATGTTTAACTGCAATTGTGAATTCCGTTAACTCAATAGCTGGTGGGGGTCTGGTTGTAGCCCCTCCTGCTTTTGGTAAAACATTTCTGATTGCTTCAACATGTGTCGCATTCCCAGACGCTAAAATCCATGTCGTATCGAGACGACGTGATGTTGTTATGAGTATCTTTGATTTCCTGCAGCGCAATCTAGCATCTGTTGGAATTGTAACATCCGGCAAGCATCTGCGAGATCGACGAATCATAGTATATACGATTGATAGTCTGTTTGGCGAGGCGATGGATGCGGACCTTGTGATTTTGGACGAAATACATGAACTTGTAACCGATCGTTACTTTGAGCTTCTTGCGGAATATGGATGTCCAAAGATCGGATTGACAGCTACTCCAGACACCAGATTTGACAATCTTCATAAACGAATTACGGCTATTGTTGGCGATCCAATATACACCGTTGATTTCGACGAGGCCGTGAAGTCTGGACTTGTAGTTCCAATCGTTGTGCAGTGGTTCGATGTCCCAATTGCACCCGGTGAAATCGTTTACAACGGCATGCGAGACCGATCACGGGCTGTGTGGAGTAACGAGAAACGCAATGAGCGTATTGCCTCTATTGCAAGACAGTTTTTTAATCTGAACCAGCAAACGTTGATATTAGTTACAACTATTGAACATGCATATAGCCTACATAAGCACCTACCAGAGTTTTCGCTGTGTTATGCCGGTACGTCCGGAGAGGGGTACTCCTCAGACTATCCGCCGATGACAAGCAAACGCAGGGACGAACTCAGACGCGCGTTTGTTTCTGGGCAATTGCGTGGTGTCATAGCAACAGGGGTATGGTCTACCGGAGTAAGTTTTACTGAATTGCAGGTATTGATTCGTGCGGATGCCCAGGCTAGTGCGACTTATAGTATTCAGGCCCCGGGGCGAGTGTGTCGTGTTCCGACAAAGGTATCTAAGCCTGCTGGTCTGGTTATTGATTTTATGGATAAGTTCAGCGACAAATTGCATCGTGCAGCGCGTGCTAGATCAAAGACTTATCGACAACAGGGTTGGATACAACTGGATACTGACGGGAGAGTGATTGAATGTCTCAAGTAGGCATCTCCGGCGAAGATGTTCGTAGAGCGTATTTCAAGGTGATGTCTCTCCTTAAAGGCGGCGAGTACGGTAAGAAACGCATACCGCGCTGGGATGGGGGTATGGACAGGTACGGTAGAACATACAAAAACGTCTGGGATCGAATTGCAGAATTTTTAGATGAACACAGATGTGATGATGTCTATGGTTTCATTTGGGCGAACGTTTCTTCTATAGGGCAAAAGTGCTATCCCAATATGCTATACAACGATGCGGCCTGGGACCGCTACGTTGAATACCGCGTTTCAATAGAAAACCAAGTTATACAGCAATACCGGACAAATTATGTAGCATTCAGGACCGTTTTATCTAAGCTGGCAGAGCGTATGGACCCAGGTCGTGCGGTCTTGATTATCGTTAAAGATCCGACGATTGGGCTGTCTCCGCTGTTTAAAGTTATCATTGCGGAGACCTTTGGTGTATCACCATTAGAGGTTCCGGAGAGTGTATATCAGGCAGCTGTCTTCCAGTACTTGAAGGCGAAATGGTTCTACGACCAGTATTGGCCCAAGTCTAGCTGGCTGAGCGCTCAATTGTGTACGGATACTGGTATGGGAGGATAAGTCCCGCTACTTTTGTTGGGGTGGCAGGATACGGGCAAAGATTGCTCGTATGCAGATCCCACCGGAGCGAGAGTATGCAGCAATCAGTCTCGTTGAACATCGATTCCATTCTGGTCCTGATAGCCGGTGCGATTAAGAATAGGAAAACAATTCCAGTATTGGAAAACATTTCACATGATTTTTTCTTTGCTGGTCCGGAGTTGCCAATTAAGCTGGCATTTTCCACGCTTAAGGACTATATCAAACGATTTGATGCTGTTCCTGAACCTGAGATATTTTTCGTTTGGTTTGACGAACGTCTGAAAAATGCTGATCTTAATACGTGGAATTCGGAAGTCATCAGTAGGGCAAAAGTCTATGTAAGTACCATTCTCCGGTTAGTCTGCTCGAGTAGCATCACGGAGCAGTTGACCGAGTTTTTTTATCATAAGCTTGTAAATAGGCACATTGCAGAACGGGCCAAGTCTTCAATCAATCCCAACCTTGATGATCGTTTCGGCAAAGCTCTGGATGATCTTTACACAAAATACCGCCGGTTGACAGTAATCGGTGGACACCCTCTGGATAGTGGATTACCCGATGACATTTCTTCTCTATTTGCTACTGAAGCTACTATTGAAACTGGTGTCACTTTTCTCGACGAAATGATGTCGGGCGGGTGCTGCCCGAAAGAGATATATGTGCTTCTTGGGCCAACGGGCGGTAAGAAGTCTTTGCTATCACTTCAGATTTGTGTCTCAAGGGCCGAAATTGCGTATTACAGCAAATCAAACGAGGTCAATGTGTTTTTCAGCTACGAGATGTCACGTCCGGAGCTGCTACAACGTGCCATAGCACAGGCGGCCAAAATTCCCCCTGTTAGGCTTAAGGAGATCATGTCAACTGGCTGCGGGTTTTCCAATACAGAGCAGCCGTACGAGACACAAATTTTTCGATCCAATCTTGGAGCATATACACCAGAATCAGTCAGGTTTGAACAAGCACGAGAGATATTGAATTCCAATTGCCGCGTTGTTGATTTTTCTGGGGCCCCGATCAATGGAAAGAGTTATGGATATGGCGGACTGCAAGAGGTCTCGAATTACCTGAAAGCTTTAGAAGACAAGACTGGGAAGTGCGTCAGAAATGTCATTCTCGACTGGGCCGGTGCAGCCGTACGCAGGGAACTTGGGCACAGAAACAAGCTTGAAAGCAGCGATTTCGTATCTGCAATTTATGGGTACGTTCAGTCTGCATGTGATCTTATCGCCAGAGCGCATAACTGCTCTGTCTGGGTTGTGCATCAGCTTCAGGGCGCCGCTTCCAAGCGCGTTCTCAAGCCGATCCACCACTCGGAGGCACAGTACTGTCGCTCCTTTGCTGATTACAGTTACTATGCCTTTACCCTGAGTGCAGAGGACCACGAGCGCCGCGTGCAGCTTTTGAACTGCTCAAAATCCAGGCGCAGCGAGCGAGTGTTCCCTCGTGTCGTCGGAATGACACCGTACTTGACACTGATTGATATGAGTGATAAATATACATTTGACCCAGCATCAGAGATGCTAATGTCAATGGCGGAGATCTATGGATAGTTTGTAAATCTCACGGAATCTGGGCATTAATATGTGATGGTGCCAGACGTTCTGGCATCAAAGTTTTTCTTTAAGTGTCCGGATGTGAGGAGTGTCCATGAACAGACGGGTTAAGGCCTGGCTTAAGATTAAGAACGCTATCCGTGCGTTAGAGACGAGGATTAAAGAGCTTAACAATCAGCGAGCGGAGCTGGAAAAGGAGTTCATTACGACACTGTTTAACGGTGAACCGGGCACCATACAGTTGGATTCTAAGGAATTTCCTGGGCTTGCTCTCCGGTACATACGTGTGGAGGGCAGGAGAATTGATTCTGATTCTTTGAAGCGGGAGAAGCCAGAAATTTACGAAAAATTTTCTGTTAAGTACTCGTATGACAGAATTTTAACCGTGCAGGCTGGAAACGAGGAAGAGGCGATTGATTTCCTAACCTCTGCGGCGCGGAAGGCTAGCAAAAAGTCAAACCGGAAGTAGGAATGCTTAACGAATTTTTATACCTTCGGTTGAAGGCATTGTACGGAAACGTGAAGGTAGTAAGTGAGGGGGTTCCGTTGCAATATAACATTGTGGCGGACCCCATCACGGGGCGGGAGAGCGTTTTGATAGTAGAGTACGGGGAAGCGTATGCCGTAGACTGCCCATTTTGTGTATACCGTGTAGGCCGCCCGGACAGACGACGTCGTTTATACATTAACCATCACTGGGGCGTGCCCGCTCCTGATCTTCCTCAGCATCGGTTTTGGAACCTTGTTAAGTGTTTTAATGAAAACTGCGTAAGTGTACCGGAGTATGCGGAATATTTGAGACAGCAGGTTTATGGCGGTGTCCGCCTGAACGACGTTGATATTTCGCGGGTTGAGGCAGTGGAGGAAACGCCGACTTGTCAATTGCCTCCAATGCGCCCACTACATGAACTTCCGTGTTCCCATCCGGCGCATATTTTTTTATCTCAACGTGGGTTCAACTCTTATGAGGTTGCATATAAGTATGGGCTTGGATTTGCAACGGCAGAGGCTGGGCCTAAAGTTGCAGGTAGAATTATCATTCCAGTTTATGTTAATTCACAGTTGGTAGGCTGGCAGGGTCGTGCGGTGTACCCAACCGAGAAGAAATACCACACCGCAGCGGGGTCGAGAATATCCCATGCTCTTTATGGGTATGACAATCTTCCTGCGGATTTTGATTCTGTTATTCTTGTTGAAGGCGTATTGGACGTTTGGAGAATTGGTGTTCCAGCTCTTGCCCTTTTTGGTACAAACCTATCCAGGCACCAGTTGCAACTATTGTTTGACCGTAACATTAAGAACGTTGTCATTTTTTTAGATGCGGATGCTGCCGAGAAGGCGTTGAAGCTTGCTGATAAACTGAGTTCGAGTTTCGAAAATGTTGTAGTGGCGTCTACTCCGTTTGGGGATCCAGCGGATTTTACTAGGGATGACTGTCTGAGGTTTATTAAGGGTGCTCTCGACCATGCTTTTTCCAGAGGATCTTGTTGACGGATTTTACCTGCCGTTCTTGAAGGAATCAGGGCTTACGATTTATAAGAATCGTCTGTTCTACCGTGTTGGCGGTCCTTATATTCCGAAAGTTCCAGAGCTTGCTGCCGAGCTTGGTCGAGCCATCGTTGGTATGATGGGCAACATCCCTGAGATAGAGGCGTTACCGGAAGAAGACCGACTCAACTTGGCAATTAACTGGATCTATTATCAGATTCTGTATGGAGAGCTGAACTACTTTCCCATGCCGGGTTTTCAGCCTGTGCATCAGGATGGGTATGGATTTGATAAACTACGCATTGTGCCAGGCCATTTTGCCGATTTAAATGGGCAATACGGCCCGGCATACTGCGGTTGTTTATATGTACTCGGGAAAGCACCATCTTTGGATGAGATCGGTGCCAGAAGGAATTTCGTTGGTGATTTCGGGAAGGCGCTTATTCAGGCACTGTCCGATGCTGGCGTCAAGGAGAGGGCGTACTATGCTAATGTATCTCGCATCATGGCGTCTGAGGACAGGAAGGTTGTTAACTTTTTCGTACCGTTCGTCTTTGAGGAGTTGCTGATACTGCGTCCCAAGGCCGTTCTCTGTTTGGGCAACGACGCACTTAAGGTATTCACAAGATCGGCTGCGCGCTCTGTTTATTCGGATGAAATCGAATACAATCTGCCTCTGCATAATAATGGCGTCCATACGATTAAAATCTTTGCTGCGCCGTTGAAAGCGCTACATAACTATGCCGATTATCAGGAGTTTCTCAGTTCGATCAACTATCTGTCACGACGCTTGCGTGGAGAGGTCGTAAGAAATGAATTCACTTACGACGTCATTTCCGACGTGGATACTCTTAGGAAAGTCGTTGATGACATACTTGCATCCAGCGATGGCGTTGTGAAGGTTGCGATGGACGCCGAATGGCAGGGGTACGTTCCTGGCATCGGGACCAATTACGTGAGAACGATATCGTTTGCAGCTTCCACCGAGCATGCTTATGTTGTAAGACTTACTGATACCAGCGGTGTGAGTCAGATTGACAGGGATGCGGTTGCTGAGCAGTTTAACAGGTTCTTCAAATCTGACCACGTACAGGTGATTGGTTACAACTTCATGGCAGACATGCCGTGGATTGAAAGCCTTGGGGTTTCCGTATGGGATAAGTTTTTTGTACCAGACGACCCGAGCGACGAGAAATATCGTAACCTGGACTATCCTGGTATCTTCGATGTGATCTTTGCATACTTTGCCATTGACGAGGCTGGTCATTTCGGTCTTGAGAATGCCGCTCGCGTATGGCTTGGGGCCAAGCCGTGGTCAAAAGAGCTCGAGTCTTTCTTGAAGTCTTACTATAAAGGATCCCAGGTTGAGGGTTACGGCGTAGTCCCTGACGAGATTCTTATGCCGTACACGGCGGCGGATGCGATCTATACCCGTAAACTGTATGACGTTATTGCTCCTAGGTTGAGCCGCGATAGATTTGGGAATAACTGCTGGACTCCATACTGGAGAAGCATGCAGGCAATTCCAGGATTTATTGAAATGTTTATGACAGGGGTGGACGTTGATATTGAACGTTATCTGGCACTGGGGAACCTCTACATCGAAAAACTGAAGGAGGTGGAGGCAAAATTTAGGGATTTGATTAACTGGCCAACTTTTAACTTCCGTTCATACAAACAATGCGTTGAGCTGCTCTACGGAGAAAATGTTAGCGGAAAAAGGTGTCGCCCGGAAGGTGCGATTTCCTTTTACATTACAGATATCGTCAAGACAACAACATCCGGTAACGGTAACCCATCGACCGATCTGGAAACTGTTGAATACTTAATGGCTTCTCGTCCAGAAATAAGGCATCTGCGTGATCTCCGAGTGCTGGACCAGCTAGCTAAAAATATTTTTCCCGATCCGAGTAACACGGATGATGAACCTACCGGGATTATGAAGTTTATTAGAGAAGACGGAAGGATACATCCGTCCTACAGTCCACTTAAAGAAACCAGGCGTTGTAGTTCTTCGCGTCCAAATATGCAGAATTTATCTAACTCCCGCGAAGACACGTACAAAGAGATTCTGGGGGATGCCTATCTCTGCCCGATACGGTCGATATTTGTAGCTAGACCGGGCCACAAAATAGTATCTGTGGATTATACTGGTGCAGAACTGCTTGTGCTGGCAGTTGCTTCAAGGGACAAGGTTTTCATAAGTGACTACTATCTTTCTTGCCTGCCGGACTCCGATCCTAATAAGCTGGACATTCACAGTATGATCGCATGCCTGGCATTTGGACTTGATTGCCCACCGACCAAGAATGGTCTGCAATCGATTGGTAAATCGGCTCTTCGGCTGGCGGCCAAGCGAATCATCTTTGGTTTGAACTACGGAAGGTCCGCCGCTTCGTGCCACAAACAGTTACAGTCTCAGGGAGTTGACATATCCCTTGACGAGGTCAACAGAATCGTGGATACTATATACAACCGGTACAGCGGCGTTCCGGTTTTCCAGGAGAGTGTGAAATCTTGGGTTGAGCAGCACAGGTGGTTGTCAAACTGTTTCGGTAGTTATCGCCGTTTCTGGTATTCAAATAAGCGTGACGTTCTCGAACATATCAAGCGTGAAGCTTTAAATTTCGTTTGTCAGTCTGCCGTTGCTGATGCAGTTACTATTGCGATGTATGAGTTCTGCAAGTATAAGGACCGTGAACGTCTTGGGTATCGATTGATCCTGCACAATCATGACTCATTGTCCTTGCTGGTTCCAAACGAGCATGTTGACGAGGTCGTTAATGTTGTCATTCCGTATTGCATGCAAGAGCGAGTGAAAATCAGGTCGTGTGATTTTACAGGGAGGCCATATAACGACGAAGAGTACGAGTTTGGTTTTTCGGTTTCGTGTTCGGATACATTTTCCAGTTAACAGGTATTACGAAAAGGAGTGAAATGATGGATGTAGTTGAAAGGCGCGTTCGGTTTCAGGGAACTGGTACGATTTTCAAGATTCTGCCGCTGTATGATCCAGAATCCAACAAGTTAACGCCGTTTATAGAGAATGGCGCGCCTGGGGATTGGATCAGGACTTACCCGTCGGTTCGTCTATTGACGCCGATCGGTATCCTGCGGTTCAGGCCATACGACCCTAGCAACATGGCCGCCGCATTCTCAAATCCAATTGTGCGGTTGAAGTCGTCAGTGAGTATTGCAACCGCACAGGGCTTTGCTCCACCGAGCTGGCGTCCCTTGTTTGATAGGAAGTCCTATTCAAACGTTCAGAATCTTCCCATTACGTTCGATCAATCCTGCTATTTCTTCCTGGCGGCTCTGTACACGCTGGGCGTTGATCAGACTGTGTATTCACCGCCAATGTTTCCCGTGCTCATCCAGTGTTCAAAGTCCGCTGGCGAAGCAATCCGTAGGATTACCACGCCAGATTTGCTATATGACTTGAACGTCATGGTGAAGCTAGTGCCACGCCAAGGTGGTGCTGGTCAGACCCCAGGGAGTTTCATTCCTAGCCATTATGAGGTTTCTGTCCTCACGGCTACCGATCTCGGCATTGCTCCCGAGCAGTTTAAGATATATATCGACGAGATCGAAAAGAATAAACTATCTTGGGATCGGCTTGCTCAGATTCCCAGCATTGAGGACCAGATCAGGATGCTTGTGGGGTCTGCAGTACCTCCCAGTCTGATGGCTTACACCTTCGGGGATGAGTATATTGGTGTTACCGACCGTAACTATTGGGTTCGTGCCAAGGAAGAACTGGAAAGGGAATTGAACGGGAGACCTGTTGCTCAGCAGGCTCCTTATGGCGCCAACCAGTATCAGCCGTACCCGGCGCAGGCGTACGGTGCATATCAACAACCTATGCCTGCCTCCGCGCCGGTGCCCCTTCCCCTGCAAATGCAGCAACCGGCGATCGGTCAGCAGTACAGCTATCAATCTATTACACCGTCGATGCCCCAGAATCCGATGGCTAATCCAGTTGTTAATCCGAACGGTCCAGGCGGTGCTCAACCCGGGAACCCTGCATATCAGCACCAGCAGGCACAGAATCCACAACCGAGTGGGGTGCAAGGACAGAATTTTTTCTATCAAGCCCAACCTCTTGGGAATCAAATGAACACACCAAAGGTTGGGCAACAACAACCGCAGATCCCTGGGCAGACTTACCGTTCTGATGGAGGTCAGACGTTCACTGCTCCAGCCGGTGCTACCATTGATGTCGATTCAGACATACCGATTCCAGATGATGTTAAGCAGGTGCTGGCAAACCTCAGAAACGGTCATGCTTGATAGTTAACATTTAATCTTAAGTCTGGAGCAAAGCCCAATGGACATGGCGCGGCTGGTCAAGAATCTCGGAGCAAAGCACAAGTTGCCCCTCGTGCCGTTTAGTACGCCAGTATGCATAAAGCTTCCGTCTTTAGGATTGCGATTTTTGCTGCAGCAGGAAGGAATCCCGCTAGGAAGGATCGTCCATCTCGTAGGAGACGAGGCGTCTTTCAAGACGACATTTTCGGCAGAAATCATGCGGTGGCATATGCTTTATTCTGGCGGCGGATTGACTCTCCATACCGAAGGTCGTCCAAACGAGGATGTCTTGAATGGAGTGTTTGGTGAGCTTTCTGGTAACCACGCGATGATCACATGCCAGTCATTGGAAGATTGGCAGGGATACCTGGTTGGTGTTGCAAAACATCTGCGTGAGGAGCCCGGGTTACTGTGCTGCGCTGTCGATAGTATTCTTGGCTCAGCCGCGCGGTCCTCTATAGAGGATGTTGAATCTTCAGGTTTTGCTTCCAGCAGATTTGCGACTGAGGCGAGACTTATTGCTGATTTCCTGAGGTCCTTTACGAGGTCGCTGGTCGAGCTGCCAATGACGCTTGTAATTATAAATCATCGTAAGCTGCGTCCGTCCGGCTTGCCGTATGTGCCGCCGCAGAAAACTTCGTTGGGTGGCAATGAAGTTCGGTATTATACATCGTTTGAGATTGAGATGAGCCGCTCTTCTGCAACTAAGACGTTAACTGCTGATACTGTCTTTGATGTGACATTAAAAACAACCAAGAATACTTACGGACGTCCCGAGATATCTATAACAGTGCCTGTCGTCATATACGGCAACCCGCCTATCATTAAGTTTAGATGGTGTACCGTGACAGCAAACCTGCTGACTGACTTCTCCGGTATTAAACCGAACCCGTCGGCGTCATTTGCGAAACAACTGAAAGAGATTATAAACGTTGAGTGCCGTCGTGCCGGGTCGAAGGGGTTGCGATATTACTGTACAGACCTTGGGATTGCGGCAGAGAACGCCGTGCCGGATGAGGAATTAGAAGTGGCTCTGGAAGAACGCAGTGACTTTCTGGAACCACTATACGACCTTTTGGGCGTGGCGAGGAGATACATTTATGACAGCAATTTGTCCTGGGAGCAAAACAGAAAAGAAGCAATCAAACAGGACAAGAAGGTTTCTGATCAGCAGGCTACTGAAACTTAAGGGAAAGCCGTTCGTACCATACTTGCAGATGGATCCACTGTTTGATCAGTACCAGCCGCTGACATGTGTATTGAAGACTGCCCGTCAGGTTTCTAAAACGACAAGTGCTGTCGCCCAGACAATCCTTCAGTGCATTACTATTCCCAATTTCACGACGATGATTGTAGCTCCGCTGGAGCAACAGGCATTGAGAATCAGCAGCCTCTTCGTGCGTCCGTTTTTAAGCGATTCCTTACTGATGAACTTGGTTGGTCTCGAAACTGATCGAGCTCTTCACTTTAAGTTTGAGAACAATTCTGCGATAATACTGTCGTATGCCCATCACGACCCGGACCGGACACGTGGTGTCCCCGCCGACAAAGTTCACATTGACGAGGTTCAGGACGTCCAGGCAGAGTTCATTCCCGTCATTTCTGCGGCCTTATCCGCGTCTCCATACAAATTTTCGGTTTATACTGGCACTCCCAAGAACTACAACAACACGTTGCAATTCATGTGGCAGGCATCAAGTCAGGCCGAATGGGCTATAAAATGTACGGCGTGTAATTATTGGAACGTAGCCAGTGCTTGGAATGACCTCCTGAAGATGATCGGCCCACCACGGCAGGATATTTCCTTTGAGAGTCCAGGAACAATCTGTGCAAAGTGTGGCTCTATAATACACCCGGCGACTGGGCGCTGGGTTCACTCATTTCCGGATCGAATGTTTGATTATGCGGGGTATCACATCCCCCAGCCGATCATGGAGATGCATTATGCGGACCCGGTTGCGTGGAAGGTGCTATATGGAAAATTGAACGGTGGGTATCAGACGACGATTGCGGATTTTTACCGTGAAATTCTGGGTGAGGCTTACGACACCGGAACCCATTTGCTAACTCTGGAAGACATAACCAGCGCAGCAGTATTGCCTGATAAGAAGGACGAAGCGGCAATCATGCCATATATAAAGAATTCGAGATTGCGCGTTTTGGGTATTGACTGGGGCGGTGGTGGGAAAGAAGGGAACTATACCACTTTGGCGCTATGCTGCCTTGGGTATGACGGGAGGATTTACGTCCCGTGGGGTAAAGCACTTTTGACTCCGCATGATCACATCCGTGAAGCCATTGAAATCATAAAAATTGCTAATAAGTTTGACGTTCAGGTTATTGCACATGACTTTACTGGTGCTGGCTCTCTTCGTGAAACCGTACTGGTTCACAATGGATTTCCGAGGGAGCGCATTGTTCCTTACTATTATGTTGCTTTTTCGACCGGAAAGGGGTCCGCCGCTAAATTTGTACCAGCGGATAAATATAATCCAAGGAGCACTTATCACGTTGATTCCACACGTGCCATGCTTCTTGTCACTGGTGCGATTAAGCTCGGTAAGATAAGATTTTTCAAATACGATTACGTCAATGAGAACGACCCTGGGCTGCTGCATCATTTTCTTTCTCTTGTAGAGGATGTCAGTTTTCCAGCGGGGCATAAGTCATACAGGGTCGTCTGCGAGCAGGGTTATAGGGATGAATTTGCTCAGGCCACTATGCTTGGGTCCGTATGTATCTGGTGCATGACCGGGTGGCCGGAGTATGATTATACGGGGCACATGGGTGATGATTCGGGCACCGAAACCGGTGGTGCCGGTCGTGTTGGTTAGCACAATTTAGTCTCAAGGATGATCTATGCCCGTGCGCAAAAAGCGTTTTGTGCTGCAAAATGGAAAGTTCCATACGAAAAAGTGCAATTCGGTGTCTGGAACTATCTGTATTTACTACAATTCCAAGTTGAGTTCGGACCCGATTATCCTGTCATGCACCGTTGATTTTATAAAATTGGGCGATTCTGTAATCTACGCTAACGATATTCGTGACCCAGAATGGTGGGAGTGGATCAGCGAGAAAGTTTGTGTCGCCATCAATGAGGAGTTGTCAAGGAGAGAAGAAGAATGGAGATCAATGTTACGGAACAACGTTTTCTTAGAAATATAAACAAACTTGCGAAACCAGATCATTTTGCAAACTTGGATGAATTTGAAGAGTATTTACGGTCCCGTTCTCTTGCATTCAGGTTTCACTGTAAGAAGTACGGTAATCCGGTTAGGTTGATGATCGATTTGCTATTCAAGGGTTGGCAGAAATCGCCAGTTATTGAGGATTTGAATAAGTTACTTCGTGACATACAGGATGCAGAAGGTCTAATGCCCTATCCAGTTATCGTATTTCCAGGGCTTCTTAATGAACTTTTTGTGGCCTGCCCATACGACTCTGTCGTTTTGGATACCATAGACGGCAGTGCAGTTGTGTGTGGTAAGGACATAATCGTATGCATACTTAACGTATTCTTAAAGAGCATTCTGAGATGGCCTCAGACGTAACCGTAGCCTGCTCTTTCCATGACCACGAAAAAACCACAGGCTCTTAAGGAGTGGAGAGTCGTTTCTGCAGTCTGTCGCCTGTATAGAGAGCTGTCTGGCAAACGATTTGACGAGCCGACAGCTCTTCTTAATTTTTTGGTTTCAAAATTCAAGGAATTACGCGCTGGCTGGATCGGTTACGTCAATTTCTTTCGCAGCTATACGGGGCCGCTCTCCGAGGAGTCCGCGCTTCGATTATCGCTATCTGCCCTGTCTGCGGCTCTCCTAAAGGACACTGAAAATGGCCTTCCCGCTTTTGTGAAGATCCTCTCCATTCGAGCTGCGGTTTCCGATCAGCTGACTGCGCAGAAGGTGCATATTTCATACGTACCTATCTTAACCTTTGGTGTACCTGGAGTGCGTGTAGATATTTCAATACCATTAAGCCATCTCAGGCGGCTGCTGGTTTTGCACAAAATTAACAGATATCCAATGCGTAGTATGGCAGACTCTGCCGGTATTTATGTGTTTTTAGTGTACTCTGCGGATGGCAAGTTGCCGATGCACTTGACGGCGTCGAATGAGCTGTTGAAAATTAACACGAAACTGCTGAATCGCAGATATTGCATAAATGGCGTGGGGCGCAGGATTGCATGCCCTGAATGCAAGACCGTGCATGTTGGGCGCTTTGGAGACTGCCCTTATTGGAAAGTTCCGGATACGCTGGACGATTGTATCCGGGAGCTGGAGCTGCTTCGAAAATGAGGAAGATTGGATACACTTCAAGCATTAAAGGACTCTTTCGGGATTGTACGATCTACACCTACAGGCCCTCTGGCTTCAGATATTTTGTGTTCGGACGGTACGGTTTCGGTCGGGAGATGATCGACAACGTTGGACACGTGCGCTTAGTCGATTACTTAACAGGGAAGGAAAGACTGTTCTATGGTAACCCGTGGTATTTCAGTAGTGACTATTCTATTTTTGTGACGTCTCATACACCATTTGATAAGTATGGCGATAGCAGCCCGAAGTCGATCCTTGTCTGTCGTAACGAGAACATCTTAAACTATCCGGGTAACTTTAAATGCATCACGGAAGTTCCCCCTGACGTTACAATCTTTTATCACCGCTACGGACACGATCGCCTATCGGCAACGTTTGGTGGAATCGTTAATCCAAGTATCCGTGATTTAGGCAATAGCAGGCTTGCGATTATATTTGGCGATTCTAGTAATCATACTCTGTATGCGTGTCTGACTGACTGCAACAACGAGCGTTTTGTTGATACTCATTTATCAGTTTGTTGTCCGTACATTGGGATTAAGTACGCTGCGCTTGTCGATAAAACTGGCTACTTGTACATTCTGGCCACCGACACAATGTATCCTTATCACGTGACGGAATTCAGGGTCTACGACCTTAAAAACAGGAAGCCTGTGGCTGAGATCGTTAAGGGTCAGACAGACCCGCGAGTTATTTGTTATTCCTGTATTGGTAATGCAGAACCTATAAGTTCTTCAGAGGGGTTTTTCTATGGTGTTATAGTGACGAGAGAGCAGAACGATTTCGTGCATAGCCTTTACAGGCTTACTGCGGAACGTCTTCTAGAGCTTGCTTTAAGTCGTGAGCAGCTGAAGTTCAACGACTTCATTCGTGAATACGGCGAGCTCATGACGGTGTACACCACTACTTCTGAGTCTCATAGGCTTTACGATGAACCAATAGTAGCTACTTCCTGCGGTGTTGTTTTAACATCGTATGACGAACTTACGCCAGATTACCGCTACTACGACTGTTTATATTTTGCGCCGTACGGTCACACTCTGGAAAACCCGAGCAAACTTGGACGAATAGTCATTGATTCCAGTCACGCACAGGACGACAGTGCATAGGAGTCCCAATTGGGAATGTCCAATAGAATCCGATGTTTCAATTTTAATGTGATGCTAAACGATGGGGTTGTTTACCGACCCACGCGCGATGCAGGCTTTGGATGTTTTTTAGCCTGCGGTAGGTATGGCTTTGATCGCGTGCTTGTCAACAATCTTGGTCTGACCCGGATTATCGATTTTGTCACCGGTAGAAAAAAGATACTTAAATGTAACCTGATTTATTTTGACGGCAATCATTTCTTTTCCATTTCCAGCCGTAAGTGTGACAACAAATTGTCGCTTAGGGTGCTTGTTCATAAAGGCGGGACGCTGATAAACTGTCCGGATACTTTTGAAGATATCGAAGACATTCCGCCGGATGCCACAGTTTTATACGAGAACTGGTATAAGAGCGGCTCGACTGCTCTGCAGTTCATTAAGATGTCTGCTGATACTGTCAACGATAAGTTGGTCGTCCTGTGTACCGATAGCTATACCAGAAGTGTACTGGTAAGTCTTGTCGATCCCGACAAGCGTAGTCCCGTTGACGACCATCTGATAGTCCCTGGCAAGTATACATCTCCTATGGGGTTTGATGTTATTGTTGATAAAAATTACTATTTGTACCGCATGCGGCATTTGTGGTCCGGTTTACGGTTAACGATAGAGTGCGGCATTTACAACATTCTAACAAAAGAGCGCGTCGTTAGAACAGACAACTGTTTCATGAAGTTTTGCGGTTCAACAGACTCGCTGCATGACTCCTCTGTTGGTGTGGCACAGACGACAGGCTCGTCGGAGAAATTTTTCTATTGCGCTCTTGTCCGCTGCCGTAACAGTAGATACGTGCATAGCATTTACAGGGTTCCGCCGGAACGTTTACTCGATCTGGCTTTGAACCATCCGGCACAGTTTGACGGTTTTCCGTTCAATGATGACGATTGTATTGCTTCGTATGTTATTGACTCTCCCCGTGTACTCGCCCGCAAGGCGCTGGTTACGCTCACGCCATGCGGTGTATTTGTATGGGACACTACTGACTCCTATACTGTGTTGCACGACCGTCTATTACGTTTTATTCCGCATGGTCATACACCATCGAATCCTTACGATCCAAGGGATATGAGGCTATCCATTGTTTGATTTTACAGGAGTTGCTAGAAGTGCGTAAGAATGAGGAGCTGATGAATTGGTCTGGGGTCCATGTGTCTATTGAAGATGTCACTCCAGAGGTGAGTCTTGTCTATCCTGACGTGGTTTTATCTTCGATGCAATCTTTGTCTGACGTGAGCTGATCCGATGGAAACGAACGACACGTTGAATATCTACCCCGCTTCCGACTTAGCGGTGTATTCCCACTCTGCTGGGTACCACTGTAGGCAGTATGGAGATTATTTATTTGCCGTTTCATCGTTAGACTCTATGGATAATCGCACAGTTGCTGCTAAAATTTCGTCCGGTGCGGTGCGTGAGTTCAGCGCACCGCCCGGATGCTTTAGCAGTCGATACTCATTCTTTTTCGATTACTATTCTGGACCTGTGAATGCTACCGAAAACAAGATAAGAGTTTTCCATAACGACACTCTTGCCTCGCTTAATGCCAGTGATCTCTCTTATATCCCATTTGATTTGGCTATACCTGTTCACTTGCCGCCTGCGATTACTAATGTGAAGATAAGCCATGGCGGATCGGTCCTCTTGTACCGCGAACTGGATATGGATGTCTTCGATTATCCTTCCGGTGCCTTATATTCTAGTTTTATTACACATACATCCGGCCCGCGTGTTATATTCGCCTGTCGGGTTGACAACATACGTGGGATGGAAGTTTCAAATGTACTTACTATAGACGCACCAAGGAATACGCCAGGCGCAAGCTGGATAATTTATCCCGATGGTTATATGGTTGTATTATTCTCCAGTTTTGTTGGAGCAATGTTACCGGCGCGCTGCGAGGTTTACGATTTGGACTCGATGCGCTCGGTTGCAGCATCTGAGATCAGCAATTGCGAGGCAGCTGATTTGAAGATGCTCAAAACACGTATTTTCTCGTGTACGATTGGCGGACCCGTCAAGCACGCTGGTGGTTACTTCTTATACGCTCTTGTCGTACATTTCAGCTTAGAAATTGGTAAGATGACCACTGTGTACCTTATTGATTCGGATGCTATTCTGGAATCTGCTCTAGCTAGCAAGAGGATTCCACTTGGGTTTTCACTTGTTTGCTCCTTTGGCAAACATGTGACTACTTTTTCATCTACACTTCTTGACAACTGTTTCGAGGTGCTAGCTATTACCCCGTCTGGAGTTCTGCTGAAATACGACGCGCGGACCGATGACGAAATCGACGAAGATATTTCACTGTACTATGTCCAACTTGGACATTCAGTCGAGAACCCCGCTATCCTGATAAGTGTTGATTCACAGATGGCGTTACAGCTGTTGGAGTCGTTATGAGCGGACGTGGCAAACGCGTAACCCAAGTCTTTTTACGGGATTTGCAGGCCTATAACCGCGATTCCGATAAGAAGGCTGTGCTCTGTAAATCCTATATTGTCGAATACTGGCAGCGCGTCGAGAGCGAATGGGTGGTCTGGAGTATTTCCTCTCCACTCAAGAATCGCCGTGCGTTCTTTAGAAGCTTAAACGCATACTTCGACCACGACTATTGCATGTTTTCCGCTTCCGATAATCCGCCTTATAAAGCAGCTACTGTTGATATTTTTATTTACCACACCCCGCGTTTACTTGAATACGGTGGGTGTGGCGGTTTTGTAGATGAAACCGTTCCGTATAATGCCAGGATGTGCGTTCCCAGCGCTCCGATGTTTGTATACAGTGCGTGTTCAAACGCATTTACTGATAACTTGATGCTTTATCAACGATCCGACCGGGCATATGTGACGGCGTATCATGCATGGAGCAACTTCATGTACGCCTTTCACGTTACGCCTGATATGGAGCGTGTTGATATTCATCCAGTAAAGATACCATTTGATGTCGCGGTCAGGTCCTCTTTCAGTCGGGTTTACAATGTGGACTCGTGTGGTAATCTTGTACTGTTTGATGTATGGAACTTGAGCGGCTTCCCCGTTCACTGCTCTATCTACAACATAGACACCGGTCAGAAAGTCGCTCAACGGATTGTGAAGGTAGGAAGATATGACTACTTTGCCGAGAAAAAGGCTACCGAATATGTTAGATTTGGGAGATTACCTTTTGAGAGTGAAGACTTCTACTGTCTCCTCTTAGATAGTGGACATCCTTCGGTGTGTAATGTTTATCTGCTGCGTTCTGAGCGTATTGTAAGTGAGGCTATGCGTGAGAACGCGCCACTTACCGGAATTGAGCTTGTTGTAAGTCTGGGCGAGTTCGTAACATCTTTTGTACTGGAGGATCCACTTTGGTATTATGACGTCCTCGATATACGGCCTACTGGCGCATTAATTGCATATATGGATTACAACAAGAAATGGTACAAGCGTGTTCCAATTCTATGTACAGCGACTGCTGGGCACCCGTTTAAGGATCCCTGCAAACTGTTTAGAGTTTCGCACAATGCGTTGTCTTACAATGATCTGTACGGTACGTTAAAGTTGTGATCAGACCTAGCAGGGAGCGGTTTGTCGCGGACGTTTACATTTCCGCCTAGATATGTTATAACGTCGGTGACTACCGCTTCCTGTTGGTCGTAGTTTGCGTGTCGGATGACTCTTGTAGTAGGAAAGGAGACCAGAGTAGATGTTACAACTGCGTGAATTGAATTCTCCATGTGTCCTGTTTTATTCTCCAGGCCGCGATCTCGCGTATTGTGGTCCTATTAACATTAACTACGCGCTGGATTACCTGCAGCATCTGCTTGAGACTGAGCCGATATGGCTACAGGAATACTTCACCGCGCTTAACATTGACAAAGACGAATTCATTGGAACCGTAAATATGTTCATCGCCTCGCTGGAGCAGGAGTTGCGCGGGGAGTCCGTGCAGAGCACACCGTTCTTCAGTGCCCCTCCCGGGCATAAGATACTTATCCTGGCAGCAGTTGCCCAAATTTTTATCGGGGAGACGATCAAAGGGCGGCGTGATGTGCTCAGTGAGAACGCCGTCAAAGAGTTGGATCCGGAAGTATTCTATAAGAAGTGCTTGCCGATCGTACGTCGGTTCATGATTCGTCCGACGTTTACTACCAGAATGATGATGCTTTTTAACCGTATGCTTTTTGCACTGCAGCAGGCCTGGACCAGGTTCTGGAGACGTTGAATTATGGATTTGAACGAGCAGCACTGCGAAGTGCTCCTGAGATTTTTTATGTTGCCCACGGAGATATGTCGCCTATTTTCAAACGTGCATATCTGTGATGCTGGTGACCGTTTGGTATTCACGTTAACTGGATACCATAGGCTTAACTTAACGATTGATTCTCCGGTTGACGGTACAAACAGCTCGTGCAACAACCGACTTACTTACTCCGATGATTTCTTGAGGAATTGCAAAAGTGCATTGGGATTTAGCGAAAGCGCCAGTGCCTACTACGAGCGCGCTGCACGCTCGTATGATAATCTTAAAGTGGGCCTTCAATCGAGTCCAGGCGATAGTCGTGAATCTGTAGTTTATTCACTCTCGTACACATCCAGCTCGCCCGTCGGCTTTTCCTTAGATCTGTCGCTCATTTGTTCTTTCTTGTCGTTTAAGGGAGAGTTGATCCTCTCCCCCGGACGCCACGCACACATCAACTTTTCCATGTATAAAGATGCTGTTGTGTCGTTCAAGGCGAATCGGCTCCATTACGATTCTGATAGGATGTTAATCGCCGATATAACCTGTCCCGCAAACCGTTGCTCTTTTACAACTGTTGACGGTGACACTTTAATCCCAGACTGGAATTGTGAACTGGCTCATAAATGCTTCATTGCAAGCAGGCGTGAGTACCCCAGAGACGAGTGGCATCGTGTGCTGTTTACAGATTCGTTTGATAACGGCTACGATTTGCTGCTACAATCCATAGCCTCGTTCATAGTTTACAGCAATAAGTTATTTCCTGAAAGATACTTCAGTGTGCATACACTACCAGAGATGATCAAACGTGCTCGCGCGTACTACAAATCAAATGTATCCAGGGGTGACTTTCCGGGGGACGCAGTTCAATGAAAACTCTGCGACTGCAGAATTTTACCGTAACGGACTTTACTCTATTCCCCGACCGTGGGTTGACTTCTAAATGCTTTCCGTACTACTTTTCCATTTGTTACGCGGGTTTGGATTTGAAGCCCCGGTGTCATATTGAACACATCCTAACTGGGGAATGCGGAGATGTTAGGCTGCCATATGGCGCGGTTGGTCAGAACTGTACAATTTCTATCCCAGCCGAGGGTGATTTATCGGCCAAGATTGGGATCATTCACCTGAATCAGGCGAAATCGACTGACGATGACATACCGGTTTCGTTGATTGACCTTGGAAGCTTTCCAGACATTAATTTGCATTCTTTGAAACTAAGGACGCGCGGCAAACGACGCAGGAGATTACGCGACGCTTATGCTACTTACAGCTTCTATAAGAACGATCTGTGGGTCATGATCCACGCACGATCCACATTTATTTATGGAATTGGCCTTAAAAGTGCGGAGGTAATATTCCGTACCGAGATAAATTCTCCTAGTACAAAGAGTATAGCTTCGTTCATCCCTACTGCTAATCCCAGTGGGTTTCTTGTCTCTGTACATGATCATCACACGCATTACCACAAAATCATGCTATTCTGCCATGGCGGTCTTACAAGATGCGTTGTTGTCAGACCTCCCAAGGATGTGCTGCTTGCGCAATTCAAGATCGTCTCGTCTGGAAAATTTGTATTTTTGATAACAGCTACTATAGATAACAATAACTCGGACTCCTGTTACTATTACACGATAACGAGGATTCCTGTTGAAGTGTTTTTTGCGGTACTATCAACCGATACAATCTGCATCACTGATTGGCAGAATTTGTTGGCTTGCAGCTATCCAATTGTTAAGTTTTCAGTAGCTTTTTCTGTAAGTCTCCTTCATGTATCAGATTCAAGTTTAATCCTGGGAAGTGCGAACGATTTTCCTACAGCCACATGGCTTTCGTGTGATCACTTTCATATTTACCAGTTTCCGCATAGCGCAATAGTTGCAGATTTTAGTGCGGGCGCCACTGCAGCAGCTTCTGGCTATAGCAATTGCGTGCGCTTGTTTGTCAAATCCAAGTCCAAGTTTGGATCTGATAAACCGAAAAGGCCATACATATTTAATCCTGCGAGATCGAATGGTTATCTTGATTTGAGCGGTTTGGATGTCTGAACCAGAATGCGAGAGAGCCTGAAGTATGAACAAGGTTGTGTACAGTGTCTGGACGTATGATTATTATAACTCGGTAAGAGAATTACTTGATATGCTAGCCGCTGCACAGCAGATGTATGCCATTTATCGATCAGATTTAGAGTACATTTCTTTTGGTGTTCCTTCTATTCCAGGGGTGAAGTGGCTAGACTATGCCCGACCGGTTCGGGTACTAACGCCCGGTTGTAACCCGGATGCTATCGAAAAGGATGCCTATGTGTTAATCCGCGCATTCGAGCATCCATACACTTCTGATCTGTTCAGGGGAACGATGTGTCTTTACGAAAACGTTAACCATGTATGCACCAATATCAATCCCACTCGGTTTGTACCAGTTATGCGAGCCGAGAGATCGAATGACGTCGATCTGGGCGAAACTGATGCTGATGTTAAACCAGACGACTGCATAACTTATCCGTGTACCGCAAGTACTGTCAGCTACATCCTTGGAAAAATCCTGGACGAGGCTATTGCTGCTGTCGGGGATATACGGGCCCTGCGTGGGTTAATTAAAGAAGTCTATATTTCTGACATCCTGCACAGTTTGCTTTCAGGTTGATCCATGCGCAATTCATCTGGAGAACTGGGCGTTTCACTTAACGCGAGTGACTTGGTTCTTAGTTATTACTCCGCTGCCGACGAGTCGGACTTTTGTTATCCGTACAGATACTTTTTTAAGATGGGTCCCGATCCTAACGGGCGTCGTGTCAGTGTAACATTTTCACATGTGCTAACTGGCGAGGAAGTCACTGTTAAAGATCTCTTAGTTCCAACCACAGATGTCGTGGAGTGCACCGAAATATTGGATACTACGGGAGCGCTAGGAGCCTGCATTATCAGCCCACGATATGTGGTTCGTTATATACTGGGCACCGTCATCAACTTCGATTCTTGGGTGCTGTTACTAAAGGACTTTCCACGTGTAAATGTCGTACCGCTGGGCCTTCTCTTTCCCAGTATGTATACTGGTTCGAATCCTAACCCGTATATTGATAAAGTTAATTTTATGAGCGCTGGTAGTGACATTTGGATGTTCTATTGCCCGCACAATTTTATTCGTGCGATACGTGTTGATATTACTACCGGTACAATACGCGATCGTATAGAATTCACTTCGTACGTACGTGCCAATAAGTCAATCCAATTTATTCCGACCATCTCACCAAGTGGATTTCTGGCTGTATGCTTTGAATTTGAGGAGTGCCGTTTTTTATTCTACGATGGTACAAAATTGAAGAGGGTCACTCTTAAAGTTACTGAAAATCTGCACTTATCCGTGCATGGGTATGGCAATACTACTTATTTGACTTTTATTGACTGCAGTTGTCGTTACAACTCGCGGGACATACTTGCTCCGGCTATTGTCCTGAAAATTCCGACCTGCATTTTCATGGATCTCTTAATGAGTAACTCTATAAGTACCACTTCCAAACTTTTCAATATTACAGAAAAACTGTGTCCAAACTCGGTGTCGCTTATTACTTCAGCTAGTGCAGAGGGGTCGCAGCTGGCACCGTGGTTGAACCCCAAGACACCGTTGTTCAAAGACGTTAACGATGCGGATCCAGACCATAACCGCATCTATTGTTCGCCCCGTACGTCCCTGCTCGATTTTGAGCGCCAACGTGCTATACCCGTTAGATCTGTGTTGGAAGGTATACACAGAGTCCGTACTAAATCATACGAAAGACTCGCGATTCCTCTGCATTATTACTCGCGCATTGGCACTGTATATATTCCTAGCCACAGCTATACCTACTTGGATCTCTCAGAATGGACCTGATTCCTTAATATGCTACGCAACATTACACAGGAAGTCCGAACTAGCAAGCGACGGCGATCCAGCGCTTGTTATCCATATGAGTATTGGATGGAGCACGACGATTCCAGTCTGCTCTATGTACGGCATATTCTTACTGACGAGCTGGCGTTTTTCAAATTTCCTTATCTCATATCAGACGATAATATTATGCTAATCCCGGGAGAGGGGGATCTTGCTCCGGTTATCGTTATCAGTTCTTTTCCAACGCACGGATGTTTTCATTATTGTAGCTATGCTTATGTGGATGTTTATGCACTGTATATTATCCAACTTGTGGAATTTCCAAAGCTTAAAGCAACACGGGTCACAATTCCCATCCCCTTTGAATTTGTTACGCCTACGACGGCGATAACCTACAAGCAGTGGGTCGGTAACGATCTGTGGTTGTTATACAGGGCTAACAACCACCTTTACGCTGTCCGCATCGACCTTGAACGATGCACTGTCGAGGATGCGGTTAATTTCCACGTTGAGATTCCGAGCTGTGCGCAGTCTAGCTTTTTCATCACTCCTACTCTATCCCCATCTGGTCTAATCTGCATAAGCTTAAACTACAAATCTGCTGAGCTTATGCTGTGGTACAATTCCGCAGATAAGAAAGTTCGCAAAACTACTTGTGCGCTTCCTGAGTACGAATGCAGTCAGGAATTTCACATTTTTTACATTATCGGTTCTGGCCTTGATACTTATGTTATTTTTGCGTCACGCATTTACTCCGAGCACGAAATTCAGATTTACAAAGTGCCCTCCGATCTCTTCGTGGATGCTGTCTTCAGTATCCCCAGTACTACATACTGGGCAGTTCTCAGGCACTGTGAACTGTGCGGGGATGGTTCTGGAACCATCATCCACGATCCTGCTCAGGGGTCAAAATTTCAAAACTGTTGGATAGATGTGGTGAACTTTATGCCTGCCGTTGAGGCCGTTATGGTTACCGATTATCTGCCCGCGGAGTGTAGGATTCGCTTTACGCACAGTATCGATATTGGGCTCAGGTCGATAGTACAACGATTCCCTGCGCATTTAAATCTCGAAAAACTTTGCCATGCTTAGATTCAGCTTACACCTACCGATGTAAGCGACAGCCGATAGCTTAATGCTAATGGCTGTCGCTTACAATTTTTATTCTGCATCTCATATGAGCCGTTGGATGCTAACTTCACGGGAGCTTGAAAATGAAAAAGATGGTGTATAGAGTTTGGGCTCGTGACTTCTATGGAAGTGTTCGAGAACTGATTGATGAATTAATAACCACATACCCGATATTTATTGTCTTCCATGCAGATTTAAAACGTACCACCTATGGCGTATTTTCTGCGCCAGAGGTGAACCGATTGGATTACAAACGACCAGTGCATGTTCTGACATGTGACTGCGGACCAGATAAGATCGAAAAGGATGCCTATGTATTGATTCGTGCATTTGAGCATCCATACACCTCTGATTTGTTCAGGGGAACGATGTGTCTTTACGAAAATGTTAAGTGCGCTCTCGACAATACGGAACCGATACGGGTAATTCCATTCGTACGTTCTCCTGTCGAGTTAGAGCCATTGAAACATGAGAATTGTCTTACCTATCCGTATGTGACATATCACACTTTTACTTCAGTGATAAAGGGAATTATGGATGAAGCTACTAAGAGCATTGACGATATTTCGGTTTTATGTCGATTGATCCGAGAAATCTACGTGTCTGATGTGCTTCACGAGTTTGGCGATGTATGATTTCTACGCAAGACAGCCACAGAACTAAGGTTGTAGTTTATGCGAATCATATGACTGTTGGTCTTCGTCCTACGAATTACAATATTTGTTATCCCCTGGCTTACGTCCCTGAAACTGCAAATGTCCCTGGTGACAGCGTGCGGGATCGAGAAGTCTCCCCTCCTGAAGGGGCTGTAATTAACTTTGAGTTTGAGCATTTAATATCAGGGACTAAAGCCAGTATTAGGGGCTTGCCCATCCCGCGCAATGCGTATATTCGCCTCAAGACGATATACGGTACAGATGGGTATCCTCCCTGTATGATTTTATTCTCGCACCACGGCGCGTCTACTCTACCGGTACAGAACCCCCAAATACTGTTATTTAATAATTTCCCTCACGTAGATGTCGTTCCGTTAAAACTCCCGTTTACAGGCTGGTTTCCAGTACGGCAACCAGAAGTTGAATACGCTGCCAACGACATTTGGCTATTTTATTCCAGTGTCAGCACCATCCATGCAATACGCATTGATAGTAATACTGGGATGGTGGGTGATGTCCTTGAAAGTATCTTCTATAAGACGTCCTATTCACGTGACTGCTACATTCCTACTTTATTACCGAGTGGATTTTTTAGGAATATATAGTAGATCCGACTGTTACGTGTTCCTTCTTTACGATGGCATCAGATTTAGAAAATATTCATTGACCCTGAGTGATGCGCTACACATGGGCGTCTACGGGTGCGGTCGGATAACCTACTTGATATTCGTCGGCTGTGTGCCAGGTTCTTCGCCGAACGCCGGACGCCGACCAATCACTGTTATACGTGTCCCAACTTGTATTTTTTTAGACCTCATAACAAGTAGCTTTTTTTCCACTACAGAAAAGCTCTTTCGCATGCTAAAGACGCTACCGTGCACGACGTCAGTGTCACTTGATCTTAAAGCTACATTGTCCGATCTTCATCTAATAACAGCGGTTGGATCCAGGACTCCGATGCTTACGATTGTTGACTTCAAGGATTCTGCTGAATATTTGATGGGCACTCGGGATGCGGTTCAATGCCTGCTACTTGATTTTGACCACCAGTGCGCGTTTCCTATAAAAGATGTTATGCACGCCCTCAGTGATACTGGGAACGTTGACTACAAAGGCACTAGACCTCACGAGCACGATCCCAACCGTCGTGTACTTTTCATTCCGACCAGATTTTACAACTACCTAGATCTTTCAGAATGGGTCTGAGCGAGATATGCTGTACAACATCACAGAAGAGCTCCGTATTAATGAATACAACAAGGTTGTATGTTATCCGTACCTATGCCGGGTTGCTGAAACTCCATCCGGCAGTAGGATTCGGGTGTTGCATCTGCTTACAGGTGCGACAGCGGATGTTGAGATCCACGACTGTATATCAACTACGAACATTACGCCCATTCCCGGCGAAGCCGGTCTAAGCCCAATGCTTATCATTAGTGCTGCCTTCGACAGTTCGGCTGCTTATGATCATATCGATATCTACGGAATTTACATTGTCGATCTTGGAGAGTTTCCGAACATTAAAGCTAAGAGGGTTCCAATTCCGCTGCCCACTGAGTTTATCGCGTATCGTACAACCCGGATATTTTATCTGTATTCAAGTAGGAAGAACTCTGGCTCCTTCAAACGTACCTATTACAACCAGGAATTAGAGTATCTTCCGCTCCGTGCTGTATGGGCGGGCAACGATTTATGGCTTGTTTATGAGATCCTAGGGCACCTTTATACAGTGTATATTGATATTGCAGGAGGTACGGTTAAGAACACAGTTGAATTTGGTGTTAGGGCCGAGAAAGCATGGGATACTACTTTGTTCGTCATTCCTACTCTGTCCCCATCTGGTCTTTTCTGTCTGAATACGGATTATGGGGCCACTGAACTTCTGCTCTGGTACAATGCTGAGGATAGAAAAATTTACAGAACCTTCTGTCATACAGCTAGGGAGCATGGATTCGGTGTTAACCAGTTTCATGTTATAGGCGGTGGACGAGATACTTATATCGTCTTTGTTAAACGGTGCGCGTGGCCTATAGAACGGGAAGAGCAGATTAAAGTCTACAGGATCCCGACTTGCATATTTATGAATGCAATATTTGGTACGCCTACTACCAATTTGGAAAGGGTCAACGAACTGTGTAACCTTAGTGGAAGTGCAGAGGACTTTATTGATATAGTCTACTTGCCGAAGCAACGGCATGAACTCCAATCGTGCTGGGTGGATGTTCTGAACTATACCCCTGCTTCGGTTGGTACGCTGGTTACCCGGCATCAGCATTCATCCTTTAGAATGCTGTTTCCGTACAAACTTGAATGTGTGTTACCGTCTTGCAGTCGTCGTTTCCCGGAACACCTAAACCTCGGAAACGTGGATTATGGTTGGGTTTAAACTTTCAGCGGATTCGACGTCGCGGGCGGCAGACAGCGATCATCGTTATGGCTGCCGCCTGCGGTGCCGCTATTCTTGTGGATTATGTACACGTTAGCGGAGCACGACTTATGCAAACCTCCCCCCATAGAATTGTTGTTTTAGACCCTGCCAGCTTACAGACTGCTGATGTACCTTTGATTCCAGAAAACGTTAAGACGGCTGACGACTTAGCCATCAGACACGACTGGCGCCACGTCTATTTGGCATACGACGACGGCACTGTGTCTTTGATGGATCTGAAGCAAGGGGATATCTACACGATCAGAAGTCCTAGCGGCTTAAAATATACACACTTTTCTGGAGATTATGCAGCCTGTCTTTCTTCTGACCCGCCGGGTACGGTTGTACTGCAAAACCTGAAAACTTCTACAATTGACAGTTTTTCCATTCCGAGTGTGAGTCCGGTGACTCCTCAGGATTTTTTATTATTCCCGGACGGACGTATAGGTTTATTACGCGGTGTGATGCTCAACGTGTATGGAGTACGTTGCGGTGAATACACGCTACTGGATGAGGTTGTTTTTTTCAGGAATCCTCATATCAATCCCAGGCATCGGGGTCATGTTTTAGGTGAGTCTTTCTTCTTTTCCCATCCTTTAGTGGTTGGAGTCAGTCTGAGTGCTCCATTTTCGGCTGTTGTTTATAACTGTGAAACTGGCACCAGGTTGCTGTACGACCTGTACAATCCAGACAGCTTACGCGCAGTCCAGTGGTGGTTCATATTTACAGCGTTTGATGACCAGTTCTTTATAATCAAAGTTCCTACAAGTCCCAGGAAAGACTTTCCGGTAATTGTGTATGGTACCAAAGTAACAGGTCCGTCAAATGTCTGGAGGTTCGATGATTCAGATTTTGTTAGACAACATACTATATATCTTGCTGATGATGACTTTTATAAGTCTACACTTCCGCTGCCGGTTGCGTTATACATTGACGTATTTAGGACCAGCCTTAGCGTACCTACAACTGAAATCGGCACCGTCTACAGATTTGGCAAGTTCACGTATACCATCTCTTGTCTTACTCGTTGGTTTTCAGCACTCAATTTTTTCGGGGTGGGCGAGACTGGCTTTGGTCCAGACGTCAATCGACCCCGTGCTATCCCACTGGTCTTATCTCCGTATAGGCTGGTAATCTTGCATGACTGGGCATCGAGCGGTATCTGAATGCCCAAATTAAAATTGTAAAAATACAAAAATTGCGGCATTAATATGTGATGATCATAACATACCAGCCGGAAAGGCTGGGGACCGTCGTCCTGGCCGCGTGGCCGGACGACGCAGTCCCCACCTGCCGGGCCCTGTGGGCCCGGAGGGTGTTTCTTTACGGAAACACTCTCCGGGCC
>ERZ795060.729-NODE-729-length-43410-cov-15.040757_pt1 | contig 43410 bp, 40 predicted proteins | sample MGYA00375144_ERZ795060 | MGnify/ENA primary metagenome ERZ795060 (study PRJEB30189, sample SAMN05720157) | activated sludge metagenome | isolation source: anaerobic digester from wastewater treatment plant | place: Japan | collected 2015-05-15 ... | reverse complement strand
CATCTGTCTGCTTTATATATTCTTTTACTGTATCAGGGCTATCAATAAGGTCATATATAAATTTTTGTGCCCCCCTTAAAGAGGAAAGAATATCTATGCTCTCTATTATATCCGGTATATTTACGAGGAAATCATCGCCTGCCAACTCCTTAGCTTTACGGATCAGGCTCAGGTGGAGTTTCCACCAGTAGTTATCTTCATCATATCTCAGAGGTCCCCAATCAGACCAGTCAGAAGTAACACATGGTGTATACCATACCGTATCCCAGGAGAATACAGGTTCTGAGCCTAAATACGTAGCCATTGAGCCTGGTCCTATATTTATATTTAGAGAGGGAAATGATTCTGCCAGGAAGAGGTGAGTTCGGCAAAAATTACGTAATTCTTTTACTTTTCTATCTACATCTAGATGATATTCCATTGGGGTTCTGGGAGGCTCTATTATTTCTAAGGGCTCTACAGGGTCTTCCAGTCTTCCTATAACCCTCATCATAGGTCTATCTATCCTGGAGTGCCTCCACCAGGCGACAAATCTACTTTTAGTTTCTTCCCAATTATCTTTATATCTCATAAATTTCCTCCTAGCCCTTTATTGCCCCTGCAGTGATTTTTATCCCCTCCTCAACTCTTTCAATACGATATTACTGATACCTTCTGGAGTGATGTTATAGTACTCCAGTATTTCCTTTTGAGAGCCAGTTATCGAAAACTCATCAGGTATGCCTGCCATATACATTTTTACCGGAAGTCTCTTGATTAATACTTCTGCCACAGCAGACCCCAGCCCTCCCCTTATATTGTGTTCTTCAACAGTAACTATGAATTCAGTTTTTCTGGCAGATTCTATTATAATTTCTTCATCTATCGGCTTAACTGTATGCATATCTATAACTCTAGTATATATACCTTTATCCCTCAGAATTAAGGCAGCATCATAGGCTGTTTTGACAACTTCTCCTGTGGCAATTATAGTGGCATCAGCTCCATCCGATAACAGGCTAGCCTTGCCTATGTTGAAAAAGATATTCTCATCATAGACATTTTCAACAGGATTCCTTCCCATTCTGATATAAGCAGGCTTATTGTAAGATAGAAGAGATTTAACCAGGGCTTTTGTCTGATTTACATCACAGGGGAGTATTACAGTCATATTGGGAATGGCTCGCATAAAGGCTATATCTTCTAAGGAGTGATGGGTAGAACCTAAGGGACCATAACTGACACCTCCGCTTACTCCAATTATCTTAACATCCCTGTTTGTATAGGCAACATCTATCTTTATCTGCTCAATACTCCTTGTACTTAAAAAACAGGCTGGAGCAAAAATGAATGGCTTCTTCCCACAACCTGCAAGTCCACTTGCTATACTTATCAGGTTCTGTTCTGCTATCCCAACGTCTATAAACTGTCCTGGAAGATGTTCTGCAAAATTTTCTACGCTGGCAGACCCTCTGGAGTCAGAAGTTAAAACAACGATATCCCTGTCTTCTTTAGCCAATTCAAATAATGCCTCGCTAAAAGCCTTTCTACACGGCAGAACCGATGTCTTCTCTGACATTATCATCCTCCTGATTTAATTCCCTGATCATTCTGGTATACTCTTCTGAGGTAGGAATCTTGTGATGCCATTCTGGTTTGTCCTCAATGAATGATACCCCCTTACCCTTTACAGTATGAGCCAGTATGAGAGTGGGTTTATTATATTTTACTGGCACACTCTCAAATACTGTTACTAATTGACTAATGTTGTGTCCGTCCACCTCTACCACTTCCCAACCAAAGGAAGCCCACTTTGCAGACAGATCTTCTAAACTCATAACATACTCGGTAGGTCCGCCAATTTGAAGTTTATTCCTGTCCACTATACCAATAAGATTGTCCAGTTTATAATGCTTGGCACACATAGCTGCTTCCCATATAGAACCCTCTGCCTGTTCTCCATCTCCCATCAATACATACACCTTATAGTCTTTTTTATCCATCTTCCCCGCAAGAGCCATCCCTACCCCAAGAGAGAGTCCATGTCCTAAAGAGCCGGTATTAGCTTCTACTCCAGGGATTTTGACCGTTGGATGACCTGTTAATCTCGAATTGAATTTACAGTAGGTTTTCAGTTCTTCTCTATCTATAAATCCTAGATCTGCCAGAATAGTATAATATCCCTCCACACTATGTCCCTTGCTTAAGATAAATCTATCTCTGTCGGTCCAGACGGGATTCCTAGGGTCTATCCTCAGGATCTTATAATAAAGTGTAACTAGTATGTCGGTAGATGAAAGAGACCCTCCGATATGTCCTGCCCCTGAATGATAAATCATATCTACTATATTCCTTCTTATCTCTTTTGCCTTGTTCTCCAGGAATGAGATGTCTATATCCTCCATCATCTTCTCCTTATATCTTATTTAGAATATTTTACACTTATATGAATAAGCTTGGCAACATAAAAAGGAATGAGGAAGAGGTGGTAAAAAAAGGTTTGTATGACCAGAATCTGCTTGCAGATGTTACAGGGATTATTGTATAATATCTCAAGAATTGAATGTTGATAGTGTTACCTTCGGGGATGGGTGAGGAGTATTTACTCCAACTCCCTACCGGCGGTAAAGCCCGCAAGCCTTTATGGCAGAACTGGTGAAATTCCAGTGCCGACGGTATAGTCCGGATGGGAGAAGGTATTTTTTATTGGTTAAAAATAGCCCCGAAGTTCTTCGGGGCTTAAATTTTATAAGGAGGTTTGTGCTATGCGTAGGAGTATCAAAATATATGTTGGAGGAGCGTTATTGTCTGCTATCGGATTTATACTGATGCTCTTTCAGGTTCCCCTTATACCGGAGGCAAATTTCTTACTCTATGATCCAGGAGATGTCGCTGTTCTTCTTGCTGGTATTGTATATGGACCCTGGATAGGATTTCTCTCTATTTTAATAAAGAATATCCTTTACTTTATTATAAAAGGTCTGGGTGGTCCTATAGGTGTCCTTATGAATACCATAGCAACTGGAGGTTTTGTAATTGTACCTGCCCTTATCCTTAAATATAATAGTAAAATTCTTATCCCAGCTCTTCTGGCGGGAGTGGCTGCCAAAACATTAATAATGATACCGGTAAATCTGGTTTTTACACCTATGTACACAGGACTTCCAGTGGCAGAAGTATGGAATCTTATAAAGGTGGCAGTTATTCCGTTTAATATAGTTCAAGGATCAATTAATATGCTCTTGTTTTTACTGATCTATGGGGTGTTAGAGCGGTATTTAAAAAAGATGGTAGCCAAATGAAATTTTTAAAGGGATAGCCATCATAGAATAAGACTATCCCCTGTCTTAACAGACTGGATTACCTCACACTTTTAAGGAATTCCCTTGCACCAGTTTCACTATCAAACCAGGTAGATATTAACACCCCTTTACCCGAAAATTCATCAAAGATCCTGGAGATATTATTTTTGTCATCAAATGACTGGAGGACTAATAATTTATTGTGGGCTAATATCTTTTTATAGATGGGAAACCATCTGGGAGAGTCACACTGGGGGTTACCCTCTCCTGGAACCCACTGTATTCCAGTTAATTCTGGAATATCCAGCAGGATGTCAAGATGTGGTATCTCTCCCGGACCATCTAGATGATATATGGAGTAATCCAGCCATTTACACTGTTCTATTAAATAAGGAGCTACAAACTTTTCAAACATCTTTGGAGATATCATATAGGAGAAGTCACACTGTAATGGGTACCATCTTTTATGACACCATATACCCATCCATGCCGATGTCCCCTCTTGATACTCCTTTATCATACTGTATAAATCGTCATATACCTTAAACCAGGACCTCAGTATCTTATCTGACATATATAGCACTCTCTCCGGTTCTTCAATCAGGTCTATTAAAAGATTCTTAGCACCTCTAAAAGATGAGAGAACATCTAAAACTCCCCCAATATCTGTTGTCCCAACTATAAACTTATCTTTTCCCCTCTCGATTGATAATCTGGTGATATATTTTGTATACTGCCACCACTCACCATCTTCTTTAAATTCCAATCTTTCTACATCTTCCCAGGGGAGTGGACACTCGAACCAGGAAGTATTGGTATTTCCGTCAAACTTCAGGAAATCAGTATAATATGAGGCTAAGACGCCAGGTCCCAGATTCATCCAGAGGTTAGGGAATGATTCTCCTCCAAAGAAAGTCTCACTGCATCTTTTTTCAAACAGGTCTATATTTTTCTCTGGACAAGATTTATACCTTAAGAATCCCCACCCATCATAACCCTCATAATCTTTTATCCCCTCTTTAGGACTTGCTACCTGCAGAAGAGGATAATCCAGCTCTTTATTCCACCACACTTTATATATCTCTTTAATCTTATCCCAATCTTCTCTGTAAAACATCTATTTCTCCTTTTTTGCATAAAAGTCTTTTTACCATTATAATTATCTAAAGAGGTGATTACAAGATGATAAAATTATTGGCTTTCGATCTGGATGGGACTATCCTTGAAAATGGACTGGTAATCCCTGAAGAAACTAAAGAGGTATTGAATAAAATAGTGAATTTAGGTGTAAAGATTTCAACCGCCAGTGGACGCAAAATAGAGGACCAGATAAATATTATAAATTCTAATGGGCTGGGGGATGGGATGGGTTATCCTCATTCGCTTATAGTAAATGAATCTCAGATATACCTGTTAGATGGGGATCAGTATATCCCTCTGGATTCCTGGAATAGAAGGGTATCCGAAGAGTGGAAAGAACTCTATCCTTTAGCAGAAAGAATAATTTTAGAGGAGATGGGTAGATTAAAGAGTATGGGTGTAGGAGTTTCTATCCATATAATAGGAGAGGTCTCTCTGATTAGAAATATGGTGGCTATGAGATTTAGCAGTATAGAGGAGGCAAAGAATTACGAGAAACAGTTAAGAGAAAAACTAAAATCCTCAGGGGTGCCTCTCTGGAGTAATTATAATTTTAGTCTGGTCCAGATACTTCCTCCATCGGCAGGTAAGGGGAATACAGTCTTAACTCTATCTAGGCATCTTGGATTACTACCAGAAGAGGTTCTGGTTATTGGAGATTCGGGGAATGATAAGGATATGCTTGATGGGAGATTTGGATTTCGGGTTGCTACAGTATCTAACGCCGAGCCAGAGATAAAAGAAACTGTTGAAAGAAATGGTGGGTATGTAGCGGAAAATCCTGTAAGTAGAGGTATAATAGAGATTGTAAATAAACTTATACTGGGAGAGATAAGATATGAGACTGGAATTTAATTCGGAAAAGTATCAGACTCAGATTGAAGAGTCCAGAAGAAGGCTTGAAATAGCCAGGAGTTTTAAAGAACCGGATAGGGTCCCAATCACTATAAGTACAGGTGGAAGTTTCTATTCCAGGTTGTTTGGTTTTAATATAAGAGATTATTACACCAATCTGGATGTTCAGATCGAGGTTCAGGTGAAGGGATTGAAGTGGGCATTTGAAGAATTGCAGGATGATAGAGTTGGATATGGTGTTAACCTTGATTTAGGACCTGTTTATGAGGGTATATATTTTGATCTTCCCATAGAATATCCTGATGACACGTCTCCCTGGGTGGTGAGGACCATGAGTCTTCCGGAAGCGGTAGAGAGGCTAAAAATTCTTGATCCGGAAGACCATCCTGGCATCATAGATTTCTACAAGAAGTACGAACTTTTAAAGGAGAAAGTATCAAAACTCGGGCTTAATATCCCTGTTGGTGGAAGATTCGGGATTCATCCACCCCTATCTGCAGCCTGTGGCATATTGGAACCAGCTGAGGTCTTTATGTATCTTGTAGAAGATCCACAGTTAGTGCATAGGCTTTTTGAAAAACTGCTGATAGCATTTATAAAGATACATGATTTTGGAGATAAGTACTTTGGAGTAAAGACAACCCATCTGGGTCTTGCCGATGACCACTCAGCATTTGTCTCTGATGAGATGTATAGACAGCATATAATGCCATATAATATGCTTCTCTATGGTCGTTATGGAATTAATGGGAGACATCTTCATGCAGATGGACCTAACGACCATCATTTTAAGACCTATGCAGATATAGTGAAGTTAACATCTATGGATATAGGTGGATTCAGCGATATCGCTAATGCAAAGCCAGTATTCAAGGATAAAGTATTCTTCAGTGGAGGATTGAACTGTAAAGACCTGTATTATGATTTGGAGACAGCTGAAAAGGCTGTAAGACGGGCTATAAGTATTGGAGCCCCAGGAGGTGGTTATGCCCTTGCGGTTGGAGGAGAGACATATGCAGGGGTAAAACCAGATACACTCATTCAGATGGTTAAATATGCCAAGGAGATTGGCAAATATCCAATAAAAATATAAATTTATAGAGGAGGTTTTTATGTCTATAAAGGGATTAGACCATATATCCATTATAGTTAGTGATCTTGAAGAGAATCTTAATTTTTACAGAGATACACTCGGTTTTAGTATAGTAAGGGATTTCTATGATGAGAAAGAGAAGGCGAGGATAGTATTTCTCAATATCGGTAATACTATGCTGGAGTTAATAGCCCCGGATGATAGACCATCAGAGGGGATGAAAACTTCCTGGGAGGAGAGAAAGAGAGGAGGGGTGGAACATATTGCCCTTCTGGTTGATAATATGGATGATACTTATAACTATTTAAAGTCGAAAGGGATTGACTTTATCCTGGGTCCAATAGAATTTCCAGATGGGAAGTATGGATATTTTTATGGACCTGATGGGGTTCTACTGGAAGTGATTTGCTGGAAGTAGATCGGTGATTATTTCCCTAGACTACTGATGGAAGATAAGTCCAGTATAATTTATATTATAGAGACCCTTCGTCCCAGGCAATGGGTTAAGAACTTTTTAATTTTTGCTGGTTTAATATTCTCTCAGAACCTCTTTAATCCGGAGAAGTTTTTATACTCCCTTTTAGCCTTTCTCCTCTTCTGTCTGGTCTCTGGTATAGTTTATACTGTAAATGACATAATAGATTTACCATATGATAAAGTTAATCCTTTAAAGTCTAAAAGACCACTTGCTTCCGGTAGACTTAAGGTTTCTTATGCCAGGCTTGCAGTGGCTATCTTGCTGCCATTATCTCTGATAGGCTCTTATCTTTTGCATCGTAGATTTTTCATGGTTGTGGCAGGCTATATATTACTTCAGATTTTATATACCCTCTATATCAAGGATATTCCGATATTAGATGTACTTTCCATCTCATTTGGCTCACTCCTCAGGGTGGTTGCAGGAACAGTGGTTATAGATGTCTCCATATCATCCTGGTTGATTATCTGTACGATACTCTTAGCATTACTCCTTGCCCTTAGTAAGAGGAGGTATGAGTTAATTAATCTTGAAGACGCTGGGGTGAAACGTAAGGTCCTCAAGGATTATGATTTACAGCTTTTAGACCAGATGATAAACATAACCACTTCATCTGTTCTTATTGCGTATACACTTTATACTATGTCCCAGAGGACCATCGAAAGATTTGATACCAGTGATCTTCTATTTACTGTGCCGTTCGTCCTGTATGGTCTCTTCAGATATCTGTATCTGATATATAGAAGAGGATTTGGGGAGAGCCCTGAAGAAGCGTTTATTATTGACAAGCCATTGATGATAGATATTATTCTTTGGATTATAATAGTCTTTGTGATAATCTATATATTGTGAGGGAGAGCAGTTTATGGCAAGATCAACTGTTGTGGTTTTAAAGACTGGTCCAAAGGGTGTTCTGGATGATTATGGCAGATTAATGAGGTTATCCAGGTACGGTGATTTTGTCAGAAGAGATATTGATATTATTCTAAAGCTCAATCTCTCCTGGACAAGATATTTCCCAGCATGTTCTTCTACCCCCTGGCAGGTGGAGGGTGTTATAAAAACACTCTTAGAGGATGGATATGAGAGGGAAAGAATATTTCCAGTAGAGAACAGAACGGTTGTAACAAACCCGATAAAGGGAGCTATTAATAATAAGTGGTTACCTGTATTAGAGAGGTACGGACTTCACTTTATACCGCTGACTACAGTTAGATGGATTAAGTATGAGACCAGGACCAAACTATTAAGGCTTAATGAGATTTTCCCTGAAGGTTTTGAGATACCGGAGATGTTTATAGGGAAGAATATTATTCATCTACCAACCGTTAAGACTCATGGTCATTCTATAACTACCGGGTCTATAAAGAATGCATTTGGTGGACTTCTGAAAGAGGTCAGGCATTACTGCCATAAATATATACATGAGGTCCTTGTCGATTTAATGATCATCCAGAGAGAGATTCATCCTGCTATATTTACCGTTATGGATGGAACGGTCTGTGGTGATGGGGCTGGACCAAGGACGATGATCCCCAGAATAGAGAATTGTATCCTTGCCGGTTTTGATCCGGTCGCTATAGATGCAGTGAGTGCCAAGATGATGGGTTTTAATCCGTTAGATATACCTTACATAGGTATGTGCAACGATATGAAATTAGGTGTGGGGGATTTGAGTAACATAGATATAATCGGTGAAGATATATCCGAGGTGAATTTCGGGTTTAAAACGAAGAGAAGCTTTGTCATATGGGGGGATCAGATGGTGAGAAAAGGACCTTTGAGATTTTTAGAAAAGCCTCTTTTATATTCTCCGCTGATGGTGCTCCCCACACTGGCATCTAATATTTACCATGATTATATCTGGTATCCTGTTATCGGTAGATCAAGGATAAAGGACTTTATGAAAACGGAGTGGGGAGAGTTATTTAAGAGATATTGACTTGGGGAGGATCTATAATGGATTATATTCTAAAAGAGAGGAAATTGTTTTTATTTGCTTTAATAATCAGCATATTATTCCTTTACGGCAGTATCAATATCAGTTACAATATGTACGATGAGGGTATAGTAGTTTATGGGGCAAGCAGAATACTTAAAGGAGATATGCCGTACAGAGATTTCTGGACTATGTATGCCCCTGGTCAGTTTTATACGGTGGCATTTCTATTTAAGATCTTTGGAGAAAATCTTTTTGTCACAAGGGTTTACAGTGCTACTATAAATCTTCTGATAGTTTTGCTGGTATATTTTATTGTTAGAAAAGTCTCGGACGAAAGGTTGGCGCTTCTCTCCCTGGTTCTTTCCACCCTTTGGATGGGCGGTTGGGGTCTGTTTTACTCTTCTCCAACCCCAGCCGGGACATTCTGGAGTCTCTTGGGCATATACTTTGTGATTGATTTTCTCTCTACAGAGAAACTCTCAAGTCTATTTACTGGTGGTATCATTACTGGTATAGGTGCTATCTTCAGGCATGATATAGGTGGTTATACATTTATAGCTTCAACTATAGTGATACTGTTTTATGCGTATCTAAAGATATCTGATAGGAGTATTAAAGATACCATAAAACTCTGGGGTAGATATCTTGCCGGTACTGTAGCAGGATTTCTGCCATTTGCCATCTATTTTTTAGTTAACGTTCCATTTGGAGAGATCATCTATGACCTTATAATCTTTCCAGGTAAAGTTTTCCTCAGGGTTAGAGATTTACCTTATCCGGGTTTTGGATTTAATCTATACTCTTTTCTTTTCTATTTCCCAATAATAATATATCTAATTTCTGGGATTTTTATAGTTTTAAATATATTTAAATTGAAATATTTTAAAGGGAATGAGTGGGTTAATTTACTCTTTTTAATACTTGGTCTTTTCTTCTTTAATCAGGCGTGGGTAAGGTCAGATGTTCCTCATTTACTTCCAACCATAATTCCAGCGATTATGTTATTATCTTCTCTTTATAAGAGTGAACTTATCAAAATTCTGGGAAGGAGAGAAATTATTATCAAAATTCTTCTCCTTCTTATGGGGTTTATCCTTACCCTTGCTCTATATCTTAATGCTTTAAAGGGTCTTGTTATCGCTGTATATGCACTTCCTCTTGTGTTGGGGACGGTAATATCCATCATTATATATATCCCTGTTCAGTTCAGGAGATTCTATAGAGATATCCCTGCTAAGGCTACTTTGCAGGTAGTCTCTCTGGTGTTATCTGTTTTTGTCATTTTCAGTTGTTTTAGAGATTTTAAGGGTGTTTCTATCCATCGCATTTTCTCTTTTAAGATACCAGGGCTTGTAACATCTCAATTTGAAAGGGCTAAAGGGATATACGTCTTTCAGGGGCAGGAGACTTACCTTGAACCTGCCATTAAAATCGTTCGGGCAAACACAAAACCAGACGAGCTTATATTTGTCGGAAATTCAAGACATGACAGAATCTTTATTAATGATGTAATGTTTTACTTTCTCTGTGAGAGACATAGTGCCACAAAATATCATGAACTTCATCCAGGATTGGCTAATACCAGGAAGGTTCAGCTTGAAATCATCGATGAGTTAAAAAGGAATAATGTGAAAATTATAGTCTTATGGAATGGTGCTGAGAATGTTGTAGAACCCAATGAGAGTTCAGTTAGTACAGGTGTAAATGACCTGGATGACTTTATCAGATTAAACTATGCTACTATTATGTACCTGGGACCATATAGAATCTTACAGAGAATAACAGGTGGTGAGATAGGTTGATTTATATACTGCTTGTACTTTCTCTTATATCGAATGCACTGGCTAATGTATTTATAAAAGCTGGGATGAGAGATTATACTGGGGGTATACTTCACATATTTCATCATTTGTTAAGGAGCCCTCTCGTACTTGCAGGGCTTTTATTTTTTGGTCTTGCCTTTATCGGGTACAGTTTTGTCCTTTCCAGATTAGAGCTGAGCATAGCATATCCAATAATGACAGGTGCTGGTTTTGCAATTGTCTCTATATTCTCTTTCATACTATTCGGTGAAAGTTTTAGTCCGGTTAAAATCATCGGTATAATCTTTGTCTTTATTGGTATAATCCTTCTATCCAGGTAGATTGTGGTATAATTAAGTTAAGGTTAATCTAGATTGACGGAAGGAGGGAAGATCTATGAGTGATAAGTCGTTGAGAGTAGGTGTTATAGAAGAAGTGATAAGTCTTCCATTAAAAAATAATAGGAGGTGGTTTGATTGAAACTAGGAGTATTTGCTGTTCTGTTTCAAGATCTACCGGTAGAAGAAGCCCTTGATAAGATTGTTTCTTATGGGCTATCAGCGGTAGAGGTGGGATGTGGTGGTTATCCAGGTAATGCTCACTGTAAGCCTTCAGAATTATTAAAGGATAAAACAGCTATTAAGAACTTTAAAAGGTTGTTTGAAGATAGGGGACTACTCATAAGTGCGTTGAGTGTCCATGGAAATCCGTTACATCCGCAGGAAGAGATGGCTAAAAAATTCCACCAGGACTGGCAGGATACTGTTAGACTTGCCGGAGAGATGGAAGTTCCTGTAGTGATAACCTTCTCTGGATGTCCTGGTGACTCAGAGAATTCCAGATATCCAAACTGGGTAACCTGTCCGTGGCCTCCTGATTATCTATCTATTCTGAAGTGGCAATGGGAAGAGAAGATCATCCCTTACTGGAAGAAGGAGGCAGAGTTTGCTAACTCTTATGGTATAAAAAAGATAGCATTTGAGATGCATCCAGGATTTGCGGTTTATAATGTGGATACCCTCTTAAGATTAAGAAAAGCAGTGGGTCCTTCTATTGGTGCTAATTTTGACCCCAGTCATCTATTCTGGCAGGGGGTAGACCCAGTGGCTGCTATCAGGGCTCTGGGTAAGGAGAATGCGATATTCCACTTCCATGCCAAAGATACATATATAGACCCTATCAACACTGCGGTAAACGGTGTGCTGGATAATAAGCCATATACGCAGGTCCTGGAAAGGTCCTGGATCTTCAGAAGTGTAGGGTATGGTCATGATTATAAGGTCTGGAAGGATATAGTGAGCGCTTTGAGGTCTGTAGGTTATGATTATGTGATGAGTATAGAGCATGAAGATGGTCTTGCTTCTATAGAAGAAGGACTGAAGAAGGCTGTTACTTTTCTCAAAGAGGTAATTCTGGAAGAGCCACCTGCTGTTCCCTGGTGGACGTAAAAATGTGGGAGGGGCTTTCCTGCCCCTTCTATTATTCTTTCCCCATTTCCTCCATTATATCGATTGTAAAATCTTCAGCTATATAATCCGATTCTCTGCTCTCCTGATATCTTGTAGCCCATGCTGGCATAGGGAATTGAACAAGGACAGTTTGTGGTAATCCTGGCTGATATACAAACATCTGACCAGGGGTCAGATACTGAACACGCTTTCTGTTTGCAGATCCAAGATAATCATAAACACTGTGTTCTGCCTCACTGGCATCCATATTACCGCATACCCTTATAGATGCATTCGATACCACCCTATGTGTTACTTCACTCGCTGTCTGCTGTGCTCCTATAAGGATTATACCCAGACTTCTCCCCCTTTCGGCTATATCCAGTACCGTCTCAGCAATAGGGCTGTCACCAGTTAGAGGTGCATATTTATTCAGCTCATCCAGCACTATAAAGACCAAAGGCCAGGGAGTTCCGGTTTTCTCCTTCTCCTCAACTATCGACTTCAGTACAGCACCTACAGTGAAATATTGAGCCCTGGGAGATAATTTATGAATATCTATTACATTTACCTGAGCACTTCTCCAGTCTATACTATAAGATTCTGTTTCCACATCAAATGGGAGGGTCTCCGGGACTATAAGAGGACCTATTTCCTGTTCCGCCCTGTACAACCTTCTCATAAATGCATCTCTGGTTCCAGATGCCACTCTACCCATCACATCTTCTATACTTTCCTCTAGTGTCTGGATCATACTTTTTATAGATTGAAATTTAAGTCCATCTTTTAATTCTCTATTGAGCCAGTTTGTAGCTATTCTTATAGCCAGATATAACTGACTTGTATCTGAAAGATCTTTTGGAGAAAACAGATACCATAACAGGTCTTCTTCTCCAATCTCTCTCATCGTCCAGGCAAAAACATTAACCCCTTTCAGTCTGCTCTCTGTATTTGGGAGAATAGCATCATACTGTCCTCTCTTAGGTCTTGGTGGGGCATAAAATTTTACACTTTCGAAAGGTTTAGCCTTTAAACCCATAGCCTCGTACATTTTTCTGTCTTTGTCACTCAATTTTGAGTTTGGTGTATCAAGAAAGAGCAGGTCTTCCCCCTTTACATTAAATATAACTGCATGTGTATTGGTCAGTCCAACCTCAGGATATGTCCTCTTTATCTCTTGAAGATTAGAAAAATAGGAGTAAAGAAGAAATGTAGCATAAGATGTCTTTGTGGCTACTCCACTTTTCCCACTTATATTTATATGTCCACCCTTTATTCCTAGAATAAAATCAAGGTCCAGATATGCGGGTGTATTGTTGGATAAGAGTCCACAGGGGATCTTCCTCTTCTCCATCTTATCAAAGTATAGTGCAAGTTCAGTATCTCTTTCATCGGCAAGTCTCACTTCTGAGCCCGGTCTCGGTGGAATTTTAGGACTTGAACCATCCTCAGCCAATGTTCTAGTGACCACAATGTGACAGTAGTATGTAAGATTGGCATCAAAAAGTCCTTGAGAGTGAAATCTTGCCTGTTCATTAGTCTCCAGACCTTCTAGTCTGGACATTGCCTGGTCTACTATCCCATAGAAAGTTACCCTGCCAAATCTGGGATACTCGCAGGTTGTAACTATTATATCATCTACCTGCAGTGTCTGATTACCATCCACCTCTATATAGAATTCAAAAGGAGTAGATTCTCTAGTTCCCAATACTATACCGACATTCATTTAACCTCCTCGTATGCCTGGGCTATTAATTGCCTGAGAGTAGCCCTTATATGATCTGCAGGATGAAACATCGCCCTTAATCTCCTCTCTAAGCTTTCTAGAGGGGCTAAATTTTCTGGGGCTCTACTGCTTAAAGTACTGCTGCTTATTATATACGGCAAAAATCCTCCTGCAAATTGAGCCAGACTTTTTACATACTCTATATCCAGATTCGATGGGGCTTCTAGCCTTACCAGCCCGAAAAATGGAGATTCAAAATATTTAGGTTCCTTCAATCTTAAGTACCAGGAGTATTTGGGGGGCAAATCTTCTCCTGTCCGTATAAGGAATATCGGAGTTCTTTCTCCTCTCCTTAATGATAGTACTGTATCCCAGTATTTACCGTATAAATAATATCTCTGTATGCTTTTTATAAATCCAAGTGTCACTCCAACTTCTGAGAAAGGAACCTGTAGAGGACCGTCTGCAATTACAGTGTAACCAGACCTTGAAAATTCAAATGCTAGCGTCCTTTCTCTCTCTCTCATCCTCTGTATAAAAGAGCTATAAAGTCCCTCTTCGGTAGAATCACCTCCGGAAAATGGGATATACTCAGCCTTTCCGATAGATAAAGGATGCGAGCTAGATATTCCCGGTGGCAAGACGATTACACATTCAACTATTCTTTCTATCACCTTACCATCCTCCAGGCTGAAAGCTCCCACGGCAAACTCTCCAAGAAGTGCAGATTTTCCTGCATCTCCCAGGATCAGGTGGGCATCTATCCTCCTTACTCCATCAACTATCACTATTTTCTTCCTATGGTCTATTTTTTCTGTCTCTATCGCCTTCCACTCTCCAGAAATTTCAACATTGGTTTCCACATCAGCAGGAGGGATGTCCTCTTTTATATTTATCGGTTCCCTTACAGAATCATCCCACCATATCTGATGAGCCCTTAATTTCTTTATAAAATCAATCGCCAGGGACTCGTTCATAATCTTATCTTCTCAGGGAGATGGGTCTGGATATGAGTTCGTGGAAGAGAAAACATTTTACTATATCTTTTGATGCCAGATATTCTTCCTTTTCTGGTTTTTCCTCCTCATACTTTTTATTCTCTCTTATCCCTCTTATCTCTTCTTTATACTCTAGGCTTATCCCCTCTTGAGTTTCATCCTGGGTTATTTCTTTACTCATTTCTGTTCACCTTCTGATGGTGGGGTCATCTTTGAGAAAGATTCTCTCATAGATGTGTCCGCCTGAATATTTCTGAGATTATAATAGTCGAATACACCAAGTTTACCTTCTCTAAGTGCCTGAGCTATAGCTTTTGGAATCTCTGCCTCCGCTTCTACCACTTTAGCCCTCATCTCCTGGGTATATGCCTTCATCTCCTGTTCTCTGGCTACCGCCATAGCTCTTCTCTGTTCCGCCTTTGCCTGGGCTATCCTTTTATCAGCCTCAGCCTGGTCTATCTGAAGCCTTGCTCCTATATTAGCCCCCACGTCCACATCTGCTATATCTATAGATAATATCTCGAATGCTGTTCCGGCGTCTAGCCCCTTCTCCAGGACAGTCCTGGATATCTTATCTGGATTTTCCAGAACCTGTTTGTGGGTTTCTGAAGACCCGATGGTGGTAACTATACCTTCTCCAACTCTGGCTATTATGGTTGCCTCTCCAGCTCCTCCTACAAGCCTTTCTATATTAGCTCTTACCGTAACTCTTGCTTTTACCTTCAGTTCTATCCCATCTTTAGCTACCGCTGCTACTATAGGGGTCTCTATTACCTTTGGATTTACACTCATCTGAACAGCTTCCAGGACATCTCTCCCCGCTAAATCTATAGCTGCTGCTCTGGTAAAATTTAGCGGGATGCCAGCTCTTTCTGCAGCAATAATGGCATCTACAACTCTATCCACATTCCCTCCCGCCAGATAATGAGCTTCCAGCTGATTTATGTTTAAATCCAATCCTGCTTTTGTTGCTTTTATAAGAGGTAACACTATCTTATGGGGTGGAACCCTCCTTAACCTCATCCCTATAAGTGTTACTATTGTGACTTTTACTGATGCTGCTATGGCAGATATCCATAGTCCTAAAGGGACAAATTGGAAAAAAAGTATCAATGCTATAACTATTACAACTATTGGTAACCAATAGGCAATAACTGTGTTTTCCATAAAAACCACCTCCTCCTAATCGATTTTTCTTACAAAAATTCTATTACCAATCACTTTAGTTACTGTTACCTTTGTTCCAGCTGGTATATATTCTCCCTCTGTAAGACAATCATATTTTTTATTATCTATCTCCACAACCCCGGCTGGTCTTAAGAGAGTTACCGCTATTCCTTCTCTACCCACCAGATTCTCTTCAACTGTAACTGCAGTATAACCTGTTTCTGTTTTTTCAGCCTCCTTTAAGGCTAATCTCTTCCATGCGAAACTTTTAGGGAGATATGTAATAAAAAGTATTATTACTCCCAGTATGAGTATACCTGCCATTGCAATAGACCTGGTCGCATTGATCCCGCCACCCAATACCATATATAAACTTGTGAATAGTGAAATTATCCCAGCTATACCAGGTATACCAAACCCAGGAGTATGTAGCTCTATAAAGAGAAGTATAAGCCCTCCTATCAGAAGTAGTATGGACTCTATACCCGCTAAACCAGCAAGATAGTTCCCTATAAATGTAAGGGCGATAGAAGTTATCCCTAATGCCCCAAGTATACCAAATCCTGGAACCTGGAATTCTGCAAGTAGCAGGATCATTCCTACAAGGAGAAATAAAAAACTGTAGGTGGGATCTGCCGTTATCTGTGAAAGTCTTTCTGACCAGTTCAGATATTCTTCCATTACTCTGGGGTTCTTTATCTTAAGCTCATTCCAGAGTTCATCGTAACTATTGGCTATAAGGTCTGCATACTTATATTTCTTAGCCTGACTGGCGGTAAGGGTTAGCAATTTACCTTTTGGTTTTAGCCCTTCTATCTCTATACTTTGATCAACCATAGCCTCAGCTATTTTCGGGTCTCTTTTTCTCCTCTCTGCCGTAGCAGAAAATTCAGCCCTCAATGCTGACACGGTTTTTTCATCGGTAGGACGTGGCTCAGCTGCACCCATAGAACCAGCCTCAGTAAATGCAATCTTCTCACAGGCTATAGCTATCAATGCTCCAGCAGACCATGCCCTGTTTTTTACATAGGCTACTGTAGTTATTGGACTATCAAGCAGTGCATCCCTTATTTTCACCGCAGAGTCCACAAGTCCTCCAAAGGTATCTATCTCTACCACTATATACCTGGCATTATTCTCTATAGCCTTGTTTATCCCTCTACGGACAAGCGTATATACCCCTTCGTTTATCATCCCTGAGATATGGATGATATGGACAGTATCGTTATTGCTGTATGCACTGTTACTTCCCAGAATAGCAAGGATTATCAGTATAAAAGATATAAGTACCTTCTTCAACTCTACCTCCTCTGTTTACATTATACCATTTTTATTTATATATTTAAGACCATACCATCGTATGCAACTATAAATCCATATCTGCTTAACTCATCTTCCAGCTCTTCATGTAATAATCCTCCATTATGAGAAAAATGAGTCGCTATACTTATGCTGTTGGAATCTATACTTCCAAACTTTTCTAATCTCTCTTTTGCAGAAATGATTGCTGGTATCCCCATGTGCCCCTTTCTTTCTTCGTTCTTACCAAATGTGCAGTCAAAGATTGCAAGATTTATGTAGATACCTGATAGATACTCCCACGTCTTTTCAGGATACCATCCAGAATCATGTCCATAAAATATAGTTTTTCCTTCGATATTTATCAGATACAAGAAACACTCCTCTTCCCGTGCATGGTCTGCGGGAAGAGGAGTCAGAGTAAAACCTTCTTCCCCTAATGTTTCGAAAAGGTGAGCTGTGTGCAACCTTATCTTTGCTCTTTCAATATTTATATGGTCATCTATTATTTTTGTCACTTTGGAATTACCATATATATTTAAGATTGCTTCTTCTGGTATATGTGCGAATGGATCAGCTCTCATATGTAATTCCTGGGGGTAGAAGTGGTCCTGATGAGAGTGGGTAACAAATAGATGTTTAATTTGACTCAGGTCTATATTGTATCTGAGACCATGCATATAGGTATCTGGTGGTATATCTACGAGAATATCTTTCTCTATGAGAACAGATGACCTTGTCCTTATATTCTTCCCTCCAAGTTCCCTGGCTTTCTTACAATAATCGCAACTACAGAATACCCCTGGCCACCCCTCAGCAGCAGCTGTCCCAAGAAACATTATTTCCATATCTATTCCTCCTGTCTTGACACATATTTAGTTTATTCTAAAATAATAGCATAAATCTTGTTGTTCTTTGGAGGTGACAGGATGGAGAAATTATCTTTAGATGGAGAATGGTTATTTAAATCAGATTCAGATAGTGAGTGGTTACCAGCTTTAGTCCCAGGAGATGTTCATATGGACCTTCTGAGAAATAAGAAAATAGATGACCCTCTCTATGGTACCAATGCGGAAAAGTGCAGGTGGATTGAAGAGAAGATTTGGATGTACAAAAAGATATTCAACATAGATAAAAATTTCATTCATAAGAGAGTAGAACTTGTATTTAACGGGCTTGATTTGGATGGGGAGATTTTTCTTAATGGGATAAAGATAGGGGAGCATCATAATGCTTTTATCCCATATTCCATAGATATTACAGGTATTATCAGAGAGGGAGAGAACGAGCTTTTGGTTTATCTGGATGTCGGTAAGAGACGGGTGAAGGATAAACCTCTAACGAAGTATGGGGTTGGAGAAGATTATTACCGGATCTGGATGAGAAAACCCCAGTTTGTATTTGGATGGGATTGGGGACCTTATCTTCCTACCTGTGGTATATGGAGATCTGTCGAATTAAATAGTTATGAGTCTTCCGCAATAAGGGATGTTTATATAAGACCTACTATACTAGGAAATAAGGCTAGACTTGAGATAGATGTCGAGATGGAAAATATAACATCCGAACCCTTTGAGTTAGACCTTTCCCTTTCACTTAAGGGTGATGGGGAATATGGCTTTGGAGAGAGATTCACACTTAATCCTGGTATAAATAAAAAGAACTATTCTCTTGAGGTAGAGAATCCCAGGTTATGGTTCCCTCAGCCTTTAGGTGAGCCATATCTATACTCTTTTAAGGCTACCATTTCAGATAAAGCTAAGGAGCTGGATTCTTATAAGTGTAATTATGGTATAAGAGAAGTGAAGCTTATACAGGAGCCTATGGATGAGGGAGAGAGTTTTATTTTTTCTATAAATGGGAAGGAGGTTTTCTGCAAGGGAGCAGACTGGGTCCCTGTCGATTCTTTAATAGCCAATGTCTCCAGGGAAAAGTATAAGAAACTTGTAGAACTTGCAAGGTCTTGTAATTTCAATATATTCAGAGTATGGGGTGGGGGCATATATGAGGACCCATACTTCTACGAATTATGCGACAGGAATGGGATTATGGTCTGGCAGGATTTTATGTTTGCCTGTGCACCATATCCAGACGATGATTCGGAGTTTATGGAAGAGGTAGCAAGAGAGACAGCGACGATAATAAAAGAGCTACGTAATCATTCCTCTCTCGTCCTCTGGTGTGGTAACAATGAGAACCAGTGGATTCACTATATGGGAGCCTGGGGAGGTAGAGATACAAGATTGTATGGGACAAAGATATACGATGAATTACTTCCAGGACTTGTAAAAGAGTTAGATCCTACCAGACCTTATTGGCCTTCCAGTCCTTATGGAGGTGAAGACCCCAACTCAGAGTTATGTGGGGACAGGCATGCCTGGCAGTTAAGTCTCCAGATTGATGATCCGTATGAAAGGATAAACTACAGGCTCTATTCTCTGGATAAAGGGAAATTTATCTCTGAGTTTGGACAACTGGCACCACCTTTAAAGAGAAGTCTAGAGGAGTTTACTCCTGAAAAGGAGTTATATCTTGACTCTCCTACCTGGAAGTTTCACAATAATACCGCTGAGAGAGGAAATATAAAGGCTGCTTTAGAGAGATTCTTCATACCTCAGGAGGATTTATCACTGGATGAATATCTCATCTCTGGGCAGATGATACAGGCGGAGGCTCTAAAGTTTGCCCTGGAACACTGGAAGAATCGTATGTTTAAGACAGCTGGAGAACTGTTCTGGATGTATTCTGATTGTTGGGGAACTACAGGCGGATGGACAGTTGTTGATTATTATCTCAGAAAGAAGCCATCTTATTATTATGTGAGAAAAGCCTATGAACCTGTTCATATCTCCTTTAAGGAGAGAGATACTTATCTGGATGTAATAGTTACAAATGAGATTTATAGTCCCCTTACTCTAGATGTAGAGTATGGAGTGAGGTCCTTTGATGGGGCTGTTTTACTGAAAGGGAAGGGTAAATTAGACCTGTCAGACGCAGGTCCTGTCAGGGTTGGAGAGATAGATGCCTCCAAGGTGCCTGGAACGTATAAAAACAGATCTTTCGTGTATGCAAAGCTCTATTATAGGGGTAGATGTATATCCCTGAATAGAACATTCCTGGTGAATTTTAAGGAATTAGAGATTCCGGCGGTAAAGATTGTCCCTGTACTTAGCCTTATAAGGGATGGAGAATATCAGTTGAAGCTCTGGAGTGATAGTTTTGCCTGGTTTGTATCTATAGATTGTCCTGATAATGTTGAGTTATCAGACAATTATTTCGATATATTCCCGGGAGAGGAATATGCAGTTACTCTGAGAGCTCCAGGAGGAATAGAGTTAGGTGATATATCGATCTCTTCTCTCAATGAGACGGTGATAAGACATCACAGGGTATAAAATAATATACGCTAGAACCTGTACTCTGCTGTATAGACTATCTTTACTTCGTCGTTTTCAGGGACTTCCACATTGAATTCTATGTTATAGGCATCGATCTTGGTATAGTCAGAATTTGACTTTAAGACCTTCCAATCACCCCACTGTCGTTCTATAACCTTTATCTTCGCAGGCTCTTCTCTGTGATTCTTTAATGTAATCTCATAGGTATCCTGATATATAGTATTGCTTATCTTCTTGTGGTCCACTATCCTTCTTTCTCCAACTATATCGAATGCGCTACCAAGTGAAAGTCTTATCTTTTCATCCTTCGGGGTATGATTGATTGAATCTTCTCCAATAAACTGTAAAATATCATCTTCATCTGCTATATATACTCTAACTTTTCCTTTAGGTAGGGGAATACCTAAACCGTACTCGTCTCTGTTATCAAACTCTATATAAACTGAGACGTCCGGATTATAGCTCTGATTTCTCCAGTTATCATAATAATAACCCCTGTAAGCTGCGCCTTCATAGATAAATATTTTTTCTATAGGAATCCCCTGGGCGTTCAGTAGAGATATCTGCTTGGTCTGATTATCCTCTAGTGTTACTCCTCTCCCAAGGGTATAGATATGATACTCGAAGAGACCAGCCTCTTCAAATTGCGGTGCACTTTCTGCTACAAGAGCCTTTAATGTATCAGCCCTATCATACTCTTCTCTTTCCAGATTTATCTCTCCAGCTATAAGCTTTAGCTTGCCAGATTCATAACTTGCTCCAGATCTGTTTTCTACAGTTACCCAGCCATTAAGTGATAGATATTCTTCATCCTGTGATATATTGGCTACATAATTTGTGCTCCAGTTAATATCTTGAGTTAAATAGCTCAGCTCAATCAGCTTAGAGCCTGCATCTTTACTCTCAACATAACAGACCAGAGCTGGTTCTGTCGCCAACCCTTCAGGTATCTGTGGAAATTCTATGGATACTATGTCACTTCTCTCAATCACATATACAGGTCCAGCCTTCTTATCTTTTACAAGTATAATTTGATTGACGTCATAATTTGACAGGTACCCCTCATATAGATTACCATCTCTGGTAAGTATCCTTATCTCCTCTCCTAAATATTTATTGAGCAGCGTGGAAGAATTTAATGGCTCATATTTATAGTATTGCTCAAGGACAGAGAAACTGTCAGGGTCGGTAAGAGCGTTCAGCTGAACACTGGTGGGATTAATCTTAGATGGTATATCTGTTAATTTTATAATCTGCTTCCCTGCATCCAGTACTACCTCCCGTACCTCTCTGATAAGTGCAATGTTTTGATTATAGATAGTTAAAGATAAATTATTGAAGTCTTCAGCAGCCAATAGAGGTGTTACACTCACTAATAAAAACAGTAATGCCAGTAAAATGCAGGTAACCTTCATAAATATCACCTCCAGTATAATTTTTGCCTTACTTCTCCCCAGCCTTTCTAGATGGGGGTAAGTATGGTACCGGTATAAACTCTACAGATGGACGCCTCTGGGTTGTCTGAGGATACAGGTCCATAAGATCATACACCTCTGGAGGGACTTCATCTGTAACCGGTAGTCCAAGTCTTTCTGCCTCTTCATAATTTATTGGATAGTCGTGAGTCCATCTTCCCTCACTCAAAATCTTTGCTAGTTCTCTCGCTTTATCCTCTGGGACGTTCTCTCTTACCAGAGAATAGACTGTGTTATAAACCTGATTTATAGCCTTACGAGCTATGTCTCCAAGAATTAGAGTCTGGTCATCACGATTTGGATTCGGTTCTTCCAGGGCTTTCAATATAGACGAAGCTGGATAATATCCACCCTGAGAACTGCCAAGTTGTGGGTCTACCGGACCTAAGACTGCATTTGGATCCATTACTATCTCATCAGCAGCTAGAGATATAAGTGTTCCCCCAGACATTGCATAGTGGGGAACAAACACGGTTACCTTCCCCTTATGCCTTTTTAAGGCGCAGGCTATCTGTTCTGAAGCCAGAACTAACCCACCTGGAGTGTGAAGTATAATGTCTATAGGCATATCCGGTGGGGTCATTCTAATTGCTCTTAAGATATACTCAGAATCTTCTATATCAATATAACGACTTACCGGAAATCCTAACAAGCTCATTGTCTCCTGTCTGTGTATCATGGTAATTACTCTGCTGTGTCTTTTTGCTTCCAGAGCTTTGATAGCCATCTGTCTCCTTAGCTGAATCATCCTCTTTTGAAAGAGGGGGACAAACATCTGTAATATAATAAGCAACCAGAAGATATTAAAAATTAAACCCATAGTATTTCCCTCCTATCCTTTTATTATCTATTTTATTACACAAAATAGATAACGTCAATTGTATGTTATAATTGTAATATCTTTTTGGAATAGTTGGAGGTGTAAGGATGCAATACCGTAGGCTTGGATGGACAGACCTAAAACTTTCTGTCATAGGCTTTGGATCTTGGGCATTGGGTGGCGGTGGCTGGAGGTTTAGCTGGGGTCCACAGGATGACGAGGATTCTATAAAAGCGATACGGAGAGCTATGGAGTTAGGGGTAAACTGGATAGATACCGCTGCTGTTTATGGCTTAGGTCATTCTGAAGAGATCGTTGGAAAGGCTATAAAAGATTTGTCAGAGAGACCTATTATAGCTACCAAATGTGGTAGAGTTTGGGATGAGAATGGTAATATAAGGGGTGAACTCTCCAGAAAAAGTTTAAAGAGGCAGGTGGATGATAGTTTAAGAAGGCTCCAGGTTGATGTGATTGATTTATATCAGATACACTGGCCTGATCCGGATGAATATATAGAGGAAGCCTGGAGTACTATGGCAGACCTGGTAAAAGATGGGAAGGTAAGGTATATTGGGGTATCTAATTTTAGTGTAGAGCAGATGAAAAGGATAGAGAAGATACATCCGATAGCTTCTTTACAGCCTCCGTATAGCATGCTCAGAAGAGAAGTTGAGAGTGAGATTTTACCTTACTGTAAGGAGAAGAATATAGGTGTAGTTGTTTATAGCCCTATGCAGAAGGGGTTACTGACTGGTAAGTATAATAAAGAGACAGTTAAGCAATTGGCTCCAGATGACCATAGACGTACCGACCCCATGTTTAACGAGCCCCAGCTAAGTATAAATGTAGAATTGGTTGAAAAATTAAAGGGGCTTGCCGAAAAATATGGAAGAACAACTTCTCAGTTAGCTATTGCATGGATTTTAAGACGACCAGAAGTAACCAGTGCTATTGTTGGGATACGTCGTCCTTCTCAGATAGAAGATGTGGTACCTGCTGCTGACTGGAATCTGTCTGAGGAAGATATAAGATTGATAGAAGTCTGGCTTAAAGAAAGAGAAGAAAAGATTAAAAACTTAGGAGTAATAATATGAGTGAAGAGATAGGAGAATATATCTGGTTGATACCTGATGCATATCTTCCTCCTTATGGAGACCTGGAGTTGCCTAGTCATGAATCTACCTGTATCCTGAATGTAAATAAAAACCCGGCTAAAATCAAGTTTACATTCTACTTTGAAGACCAGGATCCGATAGAATCTAAAGAGATTATTATTCCAGGTGAAAGGACTTTGCATGTAAGACTGGACAGGTCGAAAGAAATCCTTGGAGTAGAATTGAAGGTAGATGTTCCTTATTCTATAAAGGTTGAAAGTGACACCAGGGTTATAGTGCAGCACTCCAGGCTGGATACGAGACAGGCTAATCTGGCCTATATGTCCAGTATGGGTTATCCAGTCAGATAGTAATAGTTTACTTTTCTATTATACCTCCACCTATTACTATCTCTCCGTCGTAGAAAACTGAAGCCTGTCCTGGAGTTACTGCTCTCTGTGGTTTTCTAAATCTCACAGAGACTTTATCTTCTGATAAAGGGAAGAGGGTACATTCTGTCTCTTCACTTTTATACCTTATTTTTACTTTTGCATCCATAGGATTTTCTGGTTTCTCTATTGATATCCAGTTTACATTAGTCGCTATAAACTCTTCTCTGTATAATTCCTTTTCTTCACCTACAATAATAGCATTCTTCTCTGGGTCTATATCTATCACATATAAAGGGACCTCACTCTGTAATCCAAGTCCCTTTCTCTGTCCTATAGTATAGTTCCATATACCATTATGTTTGCCTAGTACTCTACCATATCTATCCAAAATTGGTCCGGAAGAAGGTTTTACGTTTAAAAGCCCTCTATAGTCTCCTCCATAGAAGTCCTGACTTTCTTCTTTATCATGAACCTCAAGTCCACTTTTTTTTGCTATCTCTCTCACTTCACTTTTCCTGTAACTCCCCAACGGGAATAATACTCTACTCAGCTGATTTTGTGTGAGACTGAAGAGAAAATAAGACTGATCTCTTCTCTCGTCAACCCCTTTTTTCAGGATGTACCGGCTTCTACCAGAATCATAATCTACCCTTGCATAGTGTCCGGTAGCGAAATAGTCAAATTCTATACCAATCTTTTCTACCTTTTCCAGGAGGGCTTTGAATTTTAGCAATTGATTGCATCTTATACAGGGGTTTGGTGTCCTTCCCTTTAGATACTCATTTTTAAAGTAAGTCAGGACTATCTCCCTGTATTCTTTTATCAGATCTATCTCATAGAAGGGTATATCAAGTCTCTCGCAGACCCTCCTGGCATCTTCTATATCATCTAGTTCCTCTGGTCCATAACAGCTATGTCTTTTGCCAGTTTTAGTAGGTTCTCCCCCCCATATTCTCATAGTTACCCCTATCACATCGTATCCTGCCATCTTTAATAGAATGGCAGAGACGGAGGAGTCAACCCCTCCACTTAGACCTACAACAACTCTTTCCTTGCTGATTTTATATCACCTATCTCTTATCTCTAAAGATTTCTTGTGCGCCGAGAATCCTTCTCTATCAGCTATTATACTGCCAGACTTAAAGTCTTCTGTAATCTCGTTGTACTGTGTTATATTTATTAATTTTAAAAAGTCCAGGACATTCAGTCCTGAGCTGAATCTTGCAGAACCACCTGTTGGTAAGATATGACTTGAACCAGCTATATAGTCACCAATAGCTTCAGGGGTTTTTTCTCCGATAAATATTGTCCCGGCATTTCTTATCTTTTCCAGATAAGATGCAGGGTTTTTAATCTGTAATTCGAGATGTTCTGGGGCTATAAAATTTACTGTATCTATACCTTCATCTATAGAGTTGACCAGAACTATTCCTCCCCAGGATTCCCATGATTCCTTAGCCGTCTCACAGGTTGAGAGTTCTCTTATAAGTATTCCCATCTCCTCTATAACTCTATTAGCTAGATCCTCTGAGTCTGTAACCAGTATAGACATGGCTAACGGGTCATGCTCAGCCTGAGATAATAGGTCGATAGCCACAAATTTTGGGTTAGCGTTACTATCTGCCAGAACAACTATCTCGCTTGGTCCTGGAATCATCTCTATACCAGTTTCTCCAAATACATATTTCTTGGCAGATACCACGAATCTATTCCCGGGACCGACAATCTTATCGACTCTTGTAATTGTATCGGTTCCATATGCTAGACCTGCAATTGCATGTGCACCCCCGAGTCTGTATACCTCATATATATCCAATAGCTTGCATACCGCTAGTACTTCTGGCACAGGTTTTGGAGTGGTAACTACTATCCTCTTTACCCCGGCAATCTGTGCTGGGATAGCAGCCATCATCACAGTGGATGGATATGGAGCCCTCCCACCAGGGACATATATCCCGACGCTCTCTAAAGGTACTACCATCTGCCCGGAGAGTTTCCCATTTTTCAGATAGAACCAGTTTTGAGGTCTTGGCATTCTGGAATAAAAATCCCTGATATTTTTGATTGCCATATTAACTGCGGATATAAATTCTTCTCCAACGACATCTATAGATTCTTCTATCTCCTCTTTTGAGACCACAAAATCTTTTGGGAAGGAAAAGTTTGCTTTATCGAATTCATTAGAATATTTGATTAATGCAGCATCACCTGCTTCTTTTACCCTTTCCAGAATTTCTTCAACAGCAATCTTTACATCTGAAGCCTTTTTTCTTTCCAAGACTAGATTGGATAGATCTTTTCTATCTCTTATAATTCTATTTTTCATCCTTATCTCCTTATTCCAGTATACCTTTTGTTACTTTTATGTCTTGCGGGATTGGGATACAGTAATCTCCAGTAAAACAGGCAGTGCAGAAACTTTCTGCTCCTCCCCTGCAGGCTCTAAGAAGTCCTTCTACGCTGAGGTATCTAAGGGTGTCACTTCCTATATATTTTCTTACCTCTTCTATGCTCTTATAGGCAGAGATAAGCTGTCCCCTCTCTGCAGTATCTATTCCGTAAAAGCAAGGATAAGATGTTGGGGGTGAACTGACCCTCATATGTATCTCCTTAGCCCCAGCTTCTCTTAGGAGATTTACTATTTGCCTTGAGGTTGTTCCTCTTACAATAGAATCATCGACCAATACTATTCTCTTCCCCTCAATTACCTCTTTTAAAGGATTTAGTTTTAACCTTACTCCAAGCTCTCTCAATCTCTGGTCTGGCTGTATAAATGTTCTACCAACATATCTGTTTTTAATTAGTCCTTCACTGAAAGGTATTCTTGCCTGCTGTGCGTACCCTATAGCGGCAGGAATACCAGAATCCGGAATAGGAATTACAAGGTCAGCATCTACTGGTGATTCCTGTGCTAATATTCTCCCCATCTCCTGTCTTATCTCATGAGCAAGCCTGGTTCCAAATTTACTGTCCGGACGGGCAAAATAGACCAGTTCAAATATACATAGACGCGGGTCTGGCTGAGCAAAAGTTGTACTTTTAATCCCTTCCTCATCAATCACTACTATTTCTCCTGGTTCTATCTCCCTGATAAATTTTGCCCCTATTATATCTAACCCGCAAGTTTCAGATGAAAGTACATAACTTCCGTTAAATTTTCCCAATACCAGTGGTCTTATTCCATACGGGTCTCTTACCCCTATAAGTTTATCTCTGGTCAGTACTAACATGGTATAAGCACCTTGAAATGAGGGAAGAACTTCTAAAAGTGTGGATAAGATGTCATTTTTATAGTAGAGGGCGATCTTCTTAGCCATCACCTCTGTGTCTACTGTACCTGAAATCTTTATACCTTTTTCTTCCAGCTCTTTTTTTATGTCTAACGAATTTACCAGATTTCCATTATGGGCTATAGCTATCGGATTTTCTCCTGAGACTAACATGGGCTGAGCATTTAACTCGGTGCTTGATCCGGTGGTTGAGTATCTTACATGCCCTATCGCTATATCTCCCTTCAGGATATTCAATATCTTTTCATCAAAAACCTGACTTACTAATCCCATATCCTTATAACATACAATGTCTTTTCTATCTGATACAGCAATCCCTGCACTCTCCTGACCCCTGTGCTGAAGGGCAAAGAGTCCAAAATAGGTTAATCTTGCCACGTCACTATTTGGACTGTATATACCGAAAACACCACAGTACTCTTTCAGATCATCCATCTTTCTATCCCACTGTTCCATTTATTTTTAAGTAAAGATATTTCTAAATCTACTATGCTGTTTCTGTTGAAACTTATCTTGAATCTATCCTTTATAACCCTTCCAACTTTTCTTATCGGTACTTCTTTAAAGTATTCTTCTACATATCTTTCTCTGTTTGCATCGGTTGTTATTATAACCACAGGTTGCGCTTCACCAAAGAGAACTTCTTCTGGAGACTTCTCTGATTCTATACTGATATCTATCCCCATATTCCCCCATATGCTGCACTCTGCCAGAGCTATTGCCAATCCACCCCTGGATACATCCTGGGCACTTTTTATAAGTTTCTCCCTTATAGCCTTAAGTAATAGCCTCTGTAACTTTACCTCCAGCTCCAGATCAATTTTGGGTTTTCCCTTTGCTTCACCTGTAAGCTCTTCTATAAATAGAGTTCCACCAAGATTACCAGGTTCTCCAAGTATATAGATAACATCTCCCTCATTTTTAAATTGAGGTGTACATAATGTCTCCAGATTCTCTATCTTCCCCACCATACCAACTATGGGGGTTGGATAAACAGTATAATTCTCTGACTCATTGTAAAAGCTTACGTTTCCACCTACCACAGGTATATTTAGCTTTCTAGCACACTCACTCATACCTTTTACCGTTTCCACGAAATACCATGCTACCTCTGGATCTTCAGGATTACCAAAGTTCAGTCCATCTGTTATAGCTAATGGTTCAGCACCAATACATATAAGGTTTCTTGCCGATTCTGCCACTATCATTATTCCACCGATATATGGGTCCAGATAACAGTATCTTCCCTCCCCATCGGTTGTTACACCTATCAAAAACTTCTTACCCTTCACTCTGATTATAGAGGCGCCTGTTCCTATACTTACAGTATTTGTTTCAACCATATGGTCATACTGTTCATAGACCCATTTACTGGTGGAGCAGTTAGGAGAATTTAGAAGTCTGAGTAAGACATCCCCATAATCTTCTATCTCTGGGATAGAATCGACTGTCTGTAATCTGTTTAGATTTTCCGGGATCTTTGTCTCCAAATCGTAAGCGGGTACCATTTCGGTGAGGATATCTACAGGTATCTCTCCAACTATATTCCCATTTTCTTTTATCCTTACCATCTTCTCTGGGATCACCTGTCCGATAATAGCAAAATTGAGTCCCCACTTCTCAAATATTGGTCTTAGTCCTTCTTCTTTACCTCTTTCTACACATAGTAGCATACGTTCCTGTGACTCTGAAAGCATAATCTCTTCTGGAGTCATCCCTTTCTCTCTCTGAGGAACCTTTGTTACCTCTATCTCAACTCCAACCCCACCTCTATTTGCCATCTCTACAGAAGAACTGGTTATACCTGCTGCTCCCATATCCTGTACACCTATTATCGCATCACTCTTTTCTAATGCCTCTAATACGGCTTCTATTAGTAGCTTTTCCATAAAAGGATCTCCCGCCTGTACGGCAGGTCTTCTCTCTATAGAGCTGCTGGTAAGTTCCAGTGAGGCAAATGTTGCTCCATGAATCCCATCTCTTCCTGTAGATGCACCTACCAGTATAAGACTATTCCCTGTACCTTCTGCCTTTCCACTTTTAGGTTTTCCCTTCAGTAGACCCAAACATGTTACATTTACCAGAGGATTTTCTGTATATGGTTTTTCAAAAGCCAGTTCTCCACCAATAGTTGGGACACCTATACAGTTGCCATATCCTGATATACCACTTACCACACCAGAAAAGAGGTATCTTGTTCTGGGATTATCTAGAGTTCCAAATCTCAATGAATCTAAAAGAGCTACTGGTCTTGCCCCCATAGCCAGTATGTCTCTTACAATACCACCCACGCCGGTAGCTGCACCCTGATATGGTTCTATAGCAGAGGGATGATTATGACTTTCCATCTTCATAGCTAGTGCCAGCTCTTCATCTAGTCTTATTATTCCGGCATTCTCTCCAGGACCTTGAAGTACATTTTCTCCTGATGTTGGGAAGAGCTTCAGTGTCTTTTTTGAATGTTTATATCCACAGTGTTCTGACCACATAACCGCTATCATACCTAATTCTAAATCATTAGGCTCTCTCCCTAAATAACTCCTGGCAAGTTCGTACTCTTCCAGAGACATCGATATTCTTTCCAGTTCTTCTCTCGTTCTCATAGCGCCCTCACTATAGATTTAAAGATTTTTAAGCCATCTTCAGACCCGAGTATCTTTTCGCTGCATCTCTCTGGATGTGGCATAAGTCCAAAGACATTACCTCTTTCATTTACTATACCGGCAATATCATCTATCGCTCCATTTGGATTTTCTCCATAATACCTCAGGACTACCTGATTTCTTATCTTATCAGGATTATCTATGTAGTAGTTTCCCTCGTTATGAGCTATAGGCATTCTTATAATATCTCCTCTTCTATATTCGGTTGTGAATGGAGTATCATTTCTCTCCACCCTGAGTGATACATATCTACATATAAATTTTAATCCCTTATTTCTTCCCAGAGCTCCAGGAAGCAGACCAGCCTCAGTAAGTATCTGGAATCCGTTGCATATACCAACAATCAATCCTCCCCTATCGGCAAATTCTTTTACTTCTGACATAACTGGGGAGAATCTTGCTATAGCTCCTGCCCTCAGATAATCTCCGTATGAAAAACCTCCCGGGAGTATTACACAATCTATCCCGTTTAAATCCGTTTCCTGATGCCAGATAAATCTTACCGGCTGGTTTAGTATCTCTTTTATTACATAGTAACAATCTCTATCACAGTTTGATCCGGGAAATACAACTATACCAAAGTTCATTCTTCTATCCACTCCCATTCGTAATCTTCCATAACCGGATTAGCCAAGAGCTCTTTACACATTCTCTCTATCCTCCCAGCTTCATCTACTTTTCTATCCAGTTTTATTTCCAGTAGCTTTCCAACCCTGACCTCTAACACTTCATTAAAACCGAGTGACTTCAAGGCATTTAATATTACGGAGCCCTGAGCATCAAGTATCCCCTGCTTTAATCTTATAAGTATCCTTGTTTTTGATTCTACAGGGGTCTCTAAGACTCTCTTTTTTACCTCGTTATAAGCCTCCTCTACTCCTCCAAGGTCTCTTCTGAATCTATCTTTATCCCATGATTCGGTAGTTCCTAATTCCCACAGTCTGCAGGTATCTGGAGATATCTCATCGGCAAGATATATCTCTCCACTTGAATCTTTGCCAAATTCGAACTTCATATCCACCAGATCCAGATGGCACAATTTAAAGAACTCAATAAGTATCTGGTTGGTTTTGAGAGACGTATCTTTTATAGTTATTAATTCTTCAGGAGAAGCTAAACCCAAAGCTGATATATGGTCTTCGTTTATCATCGGGTCATGGAGTTCATCACTCTTATAACAGAATTCCAGGATTGGCTTCTCCAGTTTTCTACCTTCCTCCAGTCCAAGACGTTTTGCCATGCTTCCGGCTACTCTATTCCTTATGATTACCTCAATAGGAAAAATTTTTACGCTTCTTACCAGCATTTCTCTCTCATTAAGTCTCTCTATATAGTGATTCCTTACTCCTTTAATGGTAAGTAATTCAAATATCTTGCTGGATATTGCACAGTTAGCCTCTCCTTTACCCTGAATCTCTGCTTTTTTAAGACCATCGAAAGCAGTAGCGGAATCTTTAAACTCTATAATAAATTTATCATCTTCTTCGGTGCTATATACCCTCTTAGCCTTTCCTTCGTATATAAGCTTAACCTTTTTCATCTAAATATCTCCTCCTGGTTATTTTTATCCAACAAAAAAGATATTCTACTAGAACCGGATTATCAATTCAATAGTGAATATTAGAGGTGATAAAATGAATGATTATACGAGAAAAAGCCCCACAGGGTATCCTGTGGGGCAGAAGAAATCTCTTACTTTACCTCAAAACTCCCATTCAGTCTGATATCTTCAGAAGAACTTCCTATCAATACCTCAAATGTTCCAGGTTCCACTGTAAGGCTCATATCTGTATCTAGAAATTCCAGGTCTTCTTTTGAGAGTGTAAATGATACTGTCCTCTTTTCTCCAACATCTAATGTCACTCTCTTAAATCTCTTGAGTTCCTTCACAGGACGTGCTACGCTGGCAAATAGATCGTGCAGGTATAGTTGGACCACTTCATCACCCTTATACTTTCCAATGTTTTCTATGTCAAAAGAGATATTTATATCTTCATCTATCCCTATTTTCTCTGGGTTTATTCTCAAATTACTGTATCTGAACTGGGTATAGCTTAAACCATAGCCAAATGGGAAGAGAGGCTGAGGTCCTCTTAGGTCTACATAATCATCAACCCTTCCGGAAGGCTTGTAGTTATAGTATAGGGGTAATTGTCCTGTATACCTGGGGAATGTAATGGGGAGTTTCCCTCCGGGATTATAGTCTCCAAAGAGTATATCTGCTATGGCATTACCCCCTTCCTCTCCTGGATACCAGGCTTCCAGTATAGCCTTTACCCCATCGATCCATTTAGTCATAGTGATAGCGCTTCCATTTATCAGGACTACTATTACAGGTGTACCGGTGTCGCATATCTCTTTGATCAGGTCCTCTTGAGCTCCAGGTAGATCTAGATTGCATCTGTCTTTCTGTTCTCCCTCTGTCTCAGGGACAGAATTACCCATAAATAGTATTGCAACATCGCTCTTCTTAGCTATATCTATAGCTTCATTAAAGCCGTCCCTTGATGGGTCATTCAATTTACATCCTTCAGCAAAATATACCTCTACGTTTTTCCCAACCTTATTCTCTATCCCTTCCAGAGGAGTTACTACCTTTATACCGTACCCACTGTAACCGCCTAACCTTGGAACGTTTGCATTTGGACCTATCACGGCGATGGATTTTATCTCCTTACATATGGGCAGTATCCCCTCATTCTTAAGTAAGACAATTGATTCTCTCGCCACTTTCAATGCTAACTCTCTGTGTTCTTTGCAATCGCAAACCTTTTCTGCATATTCTGGGTCAATAAATGGATTGTCAAAGAGACCTAACCAGAATTTTACCCTAAGGATTCTTCTGACAGCTTCATTTAATACATCTTCTGAGAGTTTTCCTTCCTTAACCAAGCCCAGGACTTCTTCGAAGCAATCACTCTCTGGAAGTTCCATATCCATACCAGCTTCCAGGGCTTTTTGGGCAGCTTCAGCCTTAGAACTTGCAACTCTATGTTTTGTCATCAGATGAATCACCGCTCCATAGTCAGACACAACGTACCCTTTGAATCCCCACTCCTTTCTCAGGATATCTGTTAGTAGCCATTTGTTAGAAGAGCAGGGAATTCCGTCCAGGGAATTGTATGCAGACATTATAGAAAGAGCATCTCCTTTTTCTATAGCAGCTTTAAAAGCGGGGAAGTATATCTCTCTCAATAGCCTTTCTGAGAAATGAACCGCATTACTATCTCTTCCCCCATCTCCAACGAAGTTTGCCGCATAGTGTTTAGGTGTGGTAATAACTCCTTGTTCCTGGAGACCCCTGATAAATGATACTGCCATTTTACTAGCCAGATAAGGGTCTTCGCCATATGTCTCTTCTGTCCTTCCACATCGCGGGTCTCTTGCTATGTTTATCGTAGGAGAGAGAGCCTGATGAATACCTCTGGCTCTTGTCTCTTTTCCTATAGCGGTAGCCACCTCATACATTAATTCTGGATTCCAGGTACTTGCTATAGCTATAGACTCTGGGAAACTGGTAGAGCCTTTAGCCATACAGCCGTGGAGACATTCATCATGAATCAATACGGGTATCTTTATTCTACTATTCTCCAGTATATGTTTTTGTATCTCATTAGCCAGCTCAGCTCCATCTTTAGGAGAGAATGGTCTGAGAGCACAGCTTAATTCACCGATAGGATATTTTTCTTTATCCCCCTCCATGATTATTTCTCTCCATTGTTTTTTCCAGAGATTACTGGAGATGGCTTCAACCAGTTCTCTGTCTCTGAATAACTCGGAGAATACCTTGTCGAACTTTCTTACCTGCTCTTCATCTAACCCCTCAAAGATGTCTGCCAGTTTCTTCCAGACATGTAGCATCTTTGCCTTGAGCTGACCCACCTTCTCTTCCAGTGTCATCCTGGAGAGGAGATCCTCAACTCTCTCTTCAATTGGAAGCTCTGGATTTAGATAACCTGCCTTTTGTTCCATAATAACCTCCTGCTGATATATTTTTAATTTTTTAAAGCACTCTCTAACACTTCTATCAGGTAGAGTCTCTTCTCACAGTTAGAAAACTCAAATGCCATATGATGCATCTTTTCTATCTCTTCTTCAGTCATATCCATAAACTGAAATGCATATAGTGGTGCAAGGAAGCTACTAATAGCACCACTCAGTAATCTATCCCCCAATTCCCTGGTAAGTGAGGTATAATCAAGACTATAGTCTTTTACAATTTCAGATACCGCCTGAGCTATGGTCTCTACCATCCTTGCAGTTTCGCCCCTCAGTAATCCATAACCTCTTGATGTCCAGGGGTCAAGCCCTAACTTCTTCTTCAGTTCAGAGACAGGTCTGATCCTTCTCATATATTCACTGTCTTCCTTAGGAACTACTAATCCTTGAACCCCCACATCCTTATAAGTCCAGATTGTCCAGTGTTGTTCATACTTATTAAATATCTCCAGCTGGTCTTTTAATGCTAAAAGTCTGGCTTTATCCGCATTTGTAGGTGAATTTACAGGTCCATCAAACAGAGCGCCAAACTCACCTACCCAGGACGGTTTTTTATGATCTAAAATCCATCTATTCCTCTCCAGGAATATCCTTTCCATCCAATTCTTATCTGTATATACATCCCCAACATAACCTGGATATTTTCTTGCCCTGTGAGTTGCTATTGTATAATTGTGAGAACTGTATACTAAATTATCGTCAAACGGTTCGTCTAATCCCTCGAAGATCTGAGAGTATCGATTACCCTCAATAAATATTATATGTTTCCTATCCGTATTTCTTATTGCTTCTATCCATTCTCTATATATCCTCTTTAAAATATCTATATTAGGAGCATTAGGTTCATTGAGAAGATTATATCCGGCAACCTGTGGCTCATTCCTGTAATGCTCTGCTATATAAACCCATAGCCCCTTAACCCTTTCCTGATAATGTCTATCATTCCAGAACAGTGATATTCCGTAAGGATTATCAGAGTGCCACCCCTGGTTTTGCCATCCTGGTGCAGCATGAAGGTCAAGGATGATATATATGTTATACTTTTTTGCCCACTCAATAGCCCGGTCAAGGTAGTAAAATCCAGAAGAACTGTAATTGCCTGGATTCATATCATCTTCGAAATGCCTGTAGTTAAATGGAATTCTTACTGCGGTGGCTCCTATCTCTTTAAGAAATTTAAAGTCACCCTCAGTTATAAATGAGTCTAACAGGCTAGAGAAGAATACCTGATATCTTTCTTCCCCAAGCTCTTCCTTTATAGACTGTCTAATAGAACTTTCTGCACCAGGATATCCGGTGATAAAGTTCTCCATATTTAACCATCCGCCAAAACATACTCCCCTCAGGAATATCTTCTTACCGGTCTCGTCCTTAATATAAGGACCATCTACTTTTAAAAAACTCATAAATTCATCTCCTTCCTATTAAGCTGAGTAAAGATGACATTTAACAGTAACCCCGTCCAATATAATGTCACCAGGACACTCTTTCTTACATATATCCATCACATAAGGGCATCTATCAGCAAACTTACAACCTATACTTAAAAATTCTCTCTCTTCAAATGATGAGAGCTTTATTTTTTCTTTCCATCTCTTCTCCGGGTCAGGTTCTGGAACAGAATCTCTTAAGATTTTGGTATATGGATGTTTTGGATCTATAAGAATCTTTTCAACAGGACCTATCTCAACTATGGTACCTCTGAACATTATGGCTATTCTATCACTGACATAATAGGAGGTAGCGAGGTCATGAGTTATATATATTACATTGACCTTCTGCTTTTCTTTGAGGTCCTTGAATAGATTGCATATTGACATCTTCAGCGAGGCGTCCACCATCGAAACGGGCTCGTCGGCAATTAAGAGAGATGGTTTGGTGATAAGCGCTCTGGCAATAGATATCCTTTGAAGTTGTCCACCAGAAAATTCATGAGGATATCTCCCTTGAATCTCCTGGAATGATATACCAACTAAATTGAGTGCCTCATCTATTGCGCTGTTGATATCTTCTCTTTTGTTGGCAATTCCATAGTTAACTACAGTTTCATAGAGATAAGAATCGACTTTTTTTAGGGGATTAAATGTCTCAAATGGGTTTTGGAATATAGGTTGAACCTCTCTCATAAACCACATCTCTTCCTTTCTCCCCTTTATTTCTGTGATATTTTTTCCTTTGTATAGGATTTTACCCGAGGTAGGTTCAATAAAACCCAATATTATCCTTGCCAATGTTGTTTTACCGCTTCCACTCTCCCCTGCCAGAGTAAATATCTCTGATCTACCAGATTCAAGATCAAATGATACGTTATCTACTGCAGTTATTCTGCTTTTGACAAATCCGCTACCTATTGTAAATACCTTTACCAGATTCTTTATATCCAGAAGTTTAATCTCTTGCCCCATTATCATCCTCCTTGTTAACGAGAAAACATGCTACTCTGTGTTCGTCTTCAACATTTAGCAAAGATGGAAACTCTTTTTTACATTTCTCCATTACATAAGGGCATCTAGGATGAAAACTGCATCCATTTGGAAGATTACTAAGAGGTGGAGGAGAGCCCGGGGCACTAACTCTATAACTTTTATCTCCTATTTTTGGGAGAGAACCTATCAGATAGGTCGTATAGGGATGTAATGGATGCTTGAATATCTCATCGGTTCTTGCCTCCTCTATTATTTTACCTGCATACATGATGGCTATCCTGTCACATATATTGGCATGAATACCCATGTCATGGGTAACTATTATGATGATATTTTTTTGTTCCTCCTGAATATTCCTGAGAAGCTGTATAACGCCTCTTTGCACAACTACATCAAGGGCAGTGGAAGGTTCATCAGCAAGAATGACTTTGGGTTTGAGTATAGATGCAAGGGCAATAGTTACTCTTTGTCTCATTCCACCTGAAAGCTGGTGGGGATATGCATTTAATACTTCTGTTGGTAGTCCGAGTGCACTGAGGTGTTCCTTTACCAGACCTTCAAGTTCATCTTTTTCAAATTTTTTATGGGCACCCAGGAAACTTTTGAAGGTATCTCTGATTCTTCTAACAGGATTAAGAACACTCATAGAACTTTGAGGTATATAAGAAATATATTCCCATCTTATTTTTCTCGATTCATCTGGATTTAAGGAGAGTATATTGAATTTCTTATCTCCAAAATCATAGTATATCTCTCCATCTACAATTGTTAGAGGTGGTTTTATCATCCCAAGAAGAGTTTTTATAAGAGTACTTTTCCCGCATCCAGATTCCCCTGCAATTCCAAAGACCTCATCTCTATTAATCTCCATATATACCCCATCCACCGCTCTGACAGTCCTTTTAATACCAAATACCTCTGAGATATAATACGATTTTAAATCTTTGACTTTAAGTACTGACATATCATTACTCCTTCATAACCTCAATCCTCTTTAATCTGCTCCTAGGATCGAGGAATTCGCTTATACTTACTGAGAGCATATATAGAGATATGAATAAAAATATACAGATTATAACTGGTGTTAATATCCACCACCATATACCAAGCAACAATGATTGCGAATTAACCGACCAGTGTATCATTGTTCCCAGTGTTGGAATTTCAAGACTTGATAATCCAAGTATAGCTAATGTTACCTCCATACCGATAGCCCAGAGCATATTATTCATAGCGGTAGCCATAATTAACGGCACAATAAATGGAAGATATTCTTTTAGAATTATACTGGATGTCTTCATCCCGGATAGCCTTGCGGTATATGTAAACTCCCTCTCTCTAAGGCTTAAGATTTGAGACCTGATAACTCTTGCATCCCATGCCCATCCGAAGAAGCCTAAAAGTATACCCAGATTAACTATATTTAACCCGCCTTTTAGAACAGATGCGATGAGAATCAGGATTGGAAGTAAGGGAATTATAACAAAACTGTCATTTAATGTCATCAATATCCTGTCTAGGCTTCCCCCTTTATAACCTGCCACTAACCCCACGGCGATAGCAATAATTCGTGATATGAACATCGATATTATGGAGAGGAATAGGGAGTTTTTTATAGCATAAGTAGCTAGCCAAAATACGTCCTGCCCCATAGACGTGGTTCCTAACGGGTGTTGAATGGATGGGGGTAAGTCCCTGGGAGTTAGATTCCATACTTTAGGGTCGTATGGAGAAAAAAACGAGAGAATTGCAAGAAAAACCAGAATTGATATAACTGTAAAGCCAAAAGCAAATTTTTTATTGTATTTAAATAAAGTTTTTATCGTAGAAAACATAATTTTACCCCCTACTCATATCTAATTCTGGGATCAAAAAGTGGATATACAATGTCAATTATTAACACGCCTGTTGCAATTCCTATGATGGAAAGGATTGTAATTCCCATCATAAGGTTATAATCGCCGGTACTGATACTTCTGTAGAGGAGTGTTCCAATCCCAGGATAAGAGAATACCTGTTCTGTGATAAGGGCTCCACTGAAAATTTGACCAAGTGATAATGCTAAACCCGTAATCTGGGGAAGTAATCCATTTCTTATAACGTAATGAAAAACTATCTCTTTATTAGAAACTCCTCCTGACTGTGCATAAGAGACGTAGTCCTCTGTGACTATATTGGATACTATTAGCCTCATTGTTATAAACCAGGTGCTTGTTCCAACTATAATAAGAGAAAGTGCCGGCAGAAATGCATGTTCTATTATGTCTATAATTAGGTTCCAGCTGAGTTTGAATTCACTACCAATCGAGGCTCCTCCAACTACCGGGAATATAGGGAATATAAAGGCAAATAGAATAAGAAGTCCTAATGCTACTATATAATATGGGATTGGACGTATGAACATGGCTATCCCCTCTAAAATTCTTGCCCATCGGTAATGGCTGAAATAACCAGCTAATCCTCCCAGTATATTCCCTATAACCCAGGATAAAAGGGTTGTAAGGAGGAGTAATATAGTAGTCCAGGGTAAGGATATACTTATGAGCTCCATAACGGGGGTAGGGAATTGGGCAAATGAGGGACCAAAATCTCCTCTGAAAAGACGTTTCCAGAATATAGCGTATTGTTCAAATAGGGTCCCCTTCAGTCCATAGAGTTCTTTTAATGTTTCTTTTAATTCTTCAACAGCATCCGGGTCTATATAAGTCCCCTGCATCGTAACTCTTTCTATAGTCTGCTGGATTGGGTCTGTTGGCATAAGTCTTGGGACTACAAATACTACGGTTGTGCCTATGAATATTACCACAAGATACTGGATAATCCTCGGTAACAGGTATCTTTTAAAGAATGTCACTTTTTCTGCACCTCCATTGGGTATGCTAAGAGGGCTCCTATTATAGGAGCCCTCTTAATTATTTTTACTTTCTTCCCGTTGATTTCAGGTATGGAAGCATGAACTTAAAGTTTGGCCAATGGTGATATGGCTGCTGATATGAATTTTCTGCACCAGGATAATTAGTCCAGTAATATTCATCCCATCCAACAACGCCAGGATAACCAAATGTCGGTATAGACGGCATCTCTTCGACCAGGATCTTAAGTCCCTCGATCCCAAGTTTTGTAAGGTTAGGATCATCCCATGCAGTCTTTTCCATATCATCTATAATACCATCCAGTTTCTTATCAGACCATCTGGATATATATCCGGCAGCTCCTATAGCGGCTTCTCCAACTGGCTTTACATATTTTGAACGCCAGGCTGAGAATGTTCTATATAAGTCAGGATGTCCTCCCCAGGGTTCCTGTGCTGGCCAGGTGGTAATGGCTTCATATTTGCCATAAGTGCCTTCGGTCCCAGCCGTTTCTGATGTTTTAACTTCTACGTCTATGCCAAATTTCCTCCACTGTTGAGCGACAGCAAAGCCATTTCTATATTGTGGATGTGCAGGGTTGGTACCGGTAGTTATCGTGATTTTCCAGGGTTTTCCATCAGGTAGCAGCCATTTTCCGTCAGCACCTTTTTTGAATCCCTGTCTCTCCAATAGCTTTGTCGCTACCTCTGGTGCATATTTCCACCAGCCATAACCAAATACATTTTTGATCTGGCTCTCTGGAGGTACTGTATATCCTCTCTTCTTACAATATTCTGCAAGTCTATAAGGTGCGTTTGTATCATATGGCTTGAAAGGCTTTCCGTCAACTTCTATATCTAAAGCAAAATTCTTAAGCCAGGTTTCCATCGGTCTATAGTACCATCTTAGATACGCTGGCGTTGGTGGTATAAGTAATGCGCCCATCGTTGCTGCACCGTCAAATGCTATTCCGATGGTATCCACTATGTCTATAGCGAGGGTTAAAGCCCATCTGACATCTTTTATATTAAATGGAGATACAGCATTGTTAAGAGTGATACCTGTTATACAGGGATCAATATTTACTACCCATGGGAAGTCCTTTCTATAACCTCTTGCATACTGGTTCTGTTGCAATACCGCTCTGAATGACTCCATAGTAAGATCACACATGTCAAGTTCATGCTTTATCTGTGCCATAGCCTTTTTCTCAGGAGCTCCATAGTAGATAAAAAGAACATACTTAGGTTTTGGCATTCCGTACATCTTTCCGACAGCTGTTCTGTTCCAGTCTTTTCTCCTCTCCCAGAGTCTCCAGTATCCTGCAGGGTCTACATCCTTTAGAACATATGGTCCCAGGCTTATAGGAGGATAGAAGTCAAATTTTAGGGGGTCTTCAACCTTTTCAAAGATATGTTTCGGCATAAAGCGGCAGGCACCCCATCTATCCAGGAAGTAGGTATGAAATCTGGAGTTCGGCTGCTTTAAATCAAAAATCACTGTATATTTGCCTGTCTTGGATATCTTGTCCACATACATATTAAATTCAGTATTGTAAGACATTCCAGGTTTATTCTTTAATGTCTCCACAGTAAATATAACGTCGTCTGCTGTAAACTCAACACCATCACTCCAATAAATGCCTTCTCTTAGTTTTACAGTCATCTGGGTAAAATCTTTATTATAGATTGGAGGTTCTTTGGCCAGAACATTAAGTACCCTACCTTTAGCATATTCTACACACCACAGTGGCTCTAACATCAATTGCTGAATCCCAGAATCTGTCCCGGAACTTACCCCAATGACCCAGGAATTAAATCTCTTGGGGTTTACTACTCTTCCTCCCAGGATGTCCACAATAATAGTCTCATTCCTTGGTATCTGCGGGGCTACTTGTGTAAAAGCTACAGAAATACTACCAAGGATAAAGCTACACACTACTAATCCTAGAAGCAAAACTCTTAAAGACTTTCTCATAATAGTTACCTCCTCTTATTAGATTTTTAAATGTTTTTAAAACATAACCTCTAAAACCTTACCTCCCTGATTTTATCTTATCACCTCCTCTCTTTCACTGACTCTCTTAGCACCAATCTAGTTTTTAACACCCTGGGCTCGGTGAGTATATTGCCACTCTTCATTAACCCTATTAGCATCTCTGCCCCTTCTCTTCCCACATCATAGAGCGGTTGACGTACTGTAGTTAGAGGTGGTTCGGATAATTCTGCTGCTTGAATATCATCAAAACCAACAAAAGATATATCTTCTGGAATCCTGTATCCTTTGTCTTTAGCTACCTGCATTGCGATTATAGCCATATTATCATTGGCAACAAAGACTGCTGAAGGGACGGGTTTTACTTCTAAAAGTTTTTCCATTGCTGCTGTAGCACTCCTCTTATGATAATCCCCCTCTACTGTATAATCTTCCCTCAGAGGGAGTTTATATCTCTCCAATGCATCTATGTAAGCTTTAAACCTGAGTTGTGCATGCTCATGAGATTTTGGTCCAGAGATATGGGCAATATTTCTATGCCCTGCCTTTATGAGATATTCTACAGCGTCGAATGCCCCTTGATAATGGTCTACTGTAACATAGTTTCTCTCAAATCCTGAGATACCACCATCCAGAACAACAAAAGGTATTTTATGATCTAGAAATTGTAGGATCTCATCAACAGTTACTCCCCAATGTGAGAGGATCAATATTCCATCACAATCCTGGTATAACCGTTCTAAAATTTTTTTCCTTTCCATTATCTTATCTGGACCGAACTCTCCACATATATCCAGGATTACAGCATAGTTATCCTCTTTCAGTCTTTCTATAACTCCCTCTATTAGCGAAATATAGAATCCACCCATATGACTATTGGTATCTATAAAAGCCATAAGAGGGATATTAGATGCTGGTCTATCTTCAGCGATATATCCAAGATTAGATGCTACTTCAAGGACCTTTTTTCTGGTAGATTCACTTATACGTCCCTTTCCAGAGAGAGATAGGGATGCAGTTGCATATGAAACACCAGCTTTTTCAGCTATATATTTTACGGTAACCTTTTTTTTATTAGTCATAGTTAAATCTTCATTTAACCTATTTGCTAAAAAATTAGCATAATATATTAACTGTGTCAAGCGAAACATCGAAATTAAACAGCTTATTTATCTCTATATTCATCTGTCTAGGTACGCCTATCTTATCCTTTAAACCTCGATACACTGTAAACCTGTTTATATTTTACCTCTCCACTGCCCTAAAGACACCATTATTTTTGTGAAAGACAATTGCCCGCTCTCCAATCCCATACTTGGCACAGGTTCTCTCATTCAAGCCTCCTTGAGTTTTTAAAGTTCTCCATAAGGGTCTTATAGTCAACGTCGCCATCACCTCCACCCTTGGAAAATGCAACCGGCTTTGCCTTATAGAGCTGGACGATGTCGTCCCAGTATCTGGGGATATCTTCTACCGTCTTTAGTCTCCTCTGCCAGAGCCCTCCTTTACAGATATCCAATAGGACCCTGGCAACTTCAACCCTGTCAGCGGGATATGGGATATATTCTTTTATCTTTTCAGCTAGGGTGTCGTCTGTATTACCGGAGTTCTTATTCAAGATAGCTATTATCTTTTCTGTTGCTTCTTTCTCTCTAGTTGAAAAATTAAAATTTAAATTTTTTGCGCCTCTGTTTCTGTTACTGATTCTGTTTCTGTTACTGTTACTGATACTGGTACTGATAGATCTACATTTTTATTTTCTGCTGATACCCTTCCG
>ERZ795060.728-NODE-728-length-43454-cov-5.870020_pt1 | contig 43454 bp, 35 predicted proteins | sample MGYA00375144_ERZ795060 | MGnify/ENA primary metagenome ERZ795060 (study PRJEB30189, sample SAMN05720157) | activated sludge metagenome | isolation source: anaerobic digester from wastewater treatment plant | place: Japan | collected 2015-05-15 ... | reverse complement strand
ACGCGAGTAGTCCCATGTGAGACAGGGAAACGGCTCGATCACGACCTCGGAGAGGCCGAACTCACGGAACCGGGCGGCGATATGCTCCGCCGCTTTTCGCTCTTTCTCGCTTCCCGCCGGTCGCGAGCCAAAACGCTCGCAGATCTCACGCACGTGTGCCAGAGCACGCGCGCCGGACACATCCGGAATCATGGCTCCTCCTTCGCATGGGTGAGTGGAGTGTCTCTTCTACGCAGGCACCCCTCCCTCCTGTTCCAGCCCCGCGCCACTCGTGCCTTCCCCACACGCGCCCGTCCGCTTCATTCGTGGTATCACCCTATCGGGGACGGCCTGGCTCATCGGCGAATCGCCAATGGGGCGAGATCACCCATGGTGATAGGCGTATACCCGGATGTCGCTCGCCGCGGCCGGGCGGGTCATATGGACGACCCGCTCCTCGCCCGGCATCAAGTCGAAGTAGTTGTCGGAGAAGACGACCTCTCTCTCCGGGTGGAAGAGGTAGACCCCTTTGGCGAAGCGATCGGTGCGGAGTGCCAGCCGGTCGGGGCCGACCTGCGTCACCTCGATGGTCGGGCACGCCAGGCGCATGTGCTTGGGACGCGAGTAGGTGTAGACGTTGCGCGCGGTGACGCCATCTTCCCACCGGAGGGTGAACTCGGCCACGCAGTCGAAGCGCCGCGCTCGATACTCCGGAAGCGCCACCTCGCCCAGGGAGACGGCGCCGCGCCCCTCCAGGCGAACCGGGAAGCACAGAGTCTCCAGCACCTTGCCATCCACCCGGACAACGCGTAGCTCCACCTCGCCCACCTTCACGCCATCACGCTCGGAGGCCACGAAAAGGTTACCGCTGCTGTTCACATCCGGATTGTAGTCGATAGAATAACGCTGGATGTAGCCGACGATATCCGGCTGGAACGCCCGGCGCAGGTAGTAGTGGCACGCCTTCGGAATCAGGTTGTAGTCGATAGCGGACCACGAGATGGCGGGCCAACAGTCGTTGAGCTGCCAGATGAGCACGCCGGCGCAGTCGGGCGCCTGCGAGCGCCAATGCTCCACGGCGTACTTCAGATACTCCGCATGAGCCAGGTTCGAGAGGACCACCGCGTGCTCAAACTCGCCTGTCACCCGGAAGAGCGCCCCGGTGAACTTCAGGAGGCGGTCGTTCTTGGCCGGGCTTTCGAAGTGGTTGCGCGTATCGAAGACGAAAGACTGAAGGTGCCGGTCCTCCTCTTCCCCAATCGTCAGCGCCGTGCGCAGGTCGGGGAGCGATTGGATCCCGGTCTCACTGACAAAGCTGGGCGCGGTGTGCAGGTAGCCGGAGAGATCCTGGCACTGGCCATGCAGGTCCCAGAAGTGGGAATCGCCCTGGAAGGGGTCATTTGCCGAGACGTTTGGATCCTCGGAATAGGGCGAGCCGTTCCAATAGAAGCGGTCGGGGTCCAGTTCGGCCACCAGCGCCGGGAAGCGCCGGTCGTAGATCTCGGTTCCGAAGAACCGCGGGAACTCCTGGCGCAGGCCAACCCACCAGCTGTCGTAGCCCCAATGGCACTCGTTCTCGCCGCACCAGAGCGCCAGAGACGTGAAGTTGCGCAGACGCTTGATGTTGTAGATCAGCTCGGCTTCGACGGAGTGGATGAAGCTCGGATCCGTATCGGGGTACATCGAGCAGGCGAAGGCCCCATCCTGCCATACCAGGATGCCGCGCTCGTCGCACATCCGGTAGAAGGCATCGTCCTCGTAGTAGCCGCCCCCCCAGATGCGCAGCATGTTGACGTTGCCCTCGCGCGCCAGGTCGAGGTTCCCTTCATAGAGGTGGGGATTGCCGCGCGGCACCGAGTTGTCCACCGGGATCCAGTTGTAACCCCGACAGAAGATCTCTTTGCCATTCACCTTGAAGGCAAAGCGCGTGCCCCGACCATCCCGGCGCTTATCACGCACCACCTCGATGGTTCGGAAGCCGATCCGGTGGCGGCGCTCGTCCAGGATGCCATCGCCCTCCAACGTGATCTGCAGGTCGTAGAGGAACGGCTCCCCCTCCCCATTCGGGTACCAGAGGTTGACCCCATCGAGCGCGAAGGGAACTCGTGCCCGTCCATCCACCACGGGGGCGCTAGAGCACGCACCGCCGATACTCACCTGAGCGCGGGCGCCCTCACCGCCCGGCGCCTCTACCGTCACTGTGCCGGCGACGCGGCGGCCGTTCAACTTGTAGCGCACGTGAAAGTCGGCAATCTCCGCGTGATCGAACGCTCTCAAGTAGACCGGACGGAAGATGCCGCTCACCGGTAGCTCCGGACCCCAGTCCCAGAAAAACGAGTACGCCGGCTTGCGCAGGAACATGAAGTTGGAGTTTAGGTGCGCCGGGAACTTCCTGCCGAAGTGTCGCTGGCGCTTCTCCGCCTCGATCACAGGCGAGCGGAAGAGGAGCACCAGGGAGTTGGTGCCGGCCCGCAGCTTCCCGGTGATATCGAAGCGGTAGCCGATGTGGCAGTTCTCCGTCTCGGCCAGCTTCTCGCCATTGAGGTAGATCTCGCAGACGGTGTCCAGGCCATCGAAGCAGAGGAAGACGTGGCGCCTGGCAGCGGTAGCTCCCCCCTCGAACCCCGTCCGATAGACGAAATCCATGCTCTTGTAGGGCGCGAAGGAATCCTCGTAGGTCGCCGAGGTGCTCTCCTCCACCAGGCCGGCTGCCTGCAGGTCGGTCAGGTTGGTACCTGGCACGGAGGCCGGGCGGAAAGTCAGGTGAGCGGCATCCGCCGAGCCGGCAATCGTGCCGTGGTCCGCGAAGGCAAACTCCCATCCCGAATGCAAGGGGGTTTGAATGACATCCATCTGCGAGTGCTCCCGTTGCAATACACAGGTCAGGGCCGGGCACGGTGGGCGCTCGCCCGCGGACCGGCAGAACGGCGTTTTCCCTCACCGCGAGGGGCCGCGACAAGCCCTCGGGCATGCCGAGAAACGCTCATGGTAAGGGGAGTGCAACACTGCCCAGGTTGGGGTGAAGCGATCTTATCAATCCGAGTCGGTGCGTGTCAATAGCCACCTGCGGGCTGGGCAGGGCTACGTGCGGGCAAGGCAGGCTGGTCGAAGGTGGGGGTGTCAAAGGCCCTTCGGGCCTTTGCCGGGAAGCAGCGCGGGCTTTCAGGCCCGCGGCTGTGAGAACCGGGGCACCCGTGCTTCCCTATCGGCCTCCGTCCCCCTCATTCGTGATATCGCCGCCGGCGCGGGGCCGGGGGGATGAAAGCCGCCAGAAGAGCGCGGGCAACCGCTCAGTTCAGCCCTATCTCGGTACTCTAACCTATTGTTGACAGCCAGGCTTTCATGGGCTATAATGAGCCAGGAGAGACAATGGACACGCGGCACAGAGATCCTGTTTCAGAGAGCTCGCCGGCAGCGGCGCAGTTCGGCGCGTGCTTGCTCCCCCTAGTCACGGGTGCCCTGGTGGCTGTAGTTGTCGCTGTAGCCATCCCCGTGGCCGGCGGCGGAGCATAGACTCTCCACGCGATTACAGAATGCCAAGGGCCACGGGAAGCAGACCCGTGGCCTTTCTGATTCTCCGGTGGGTTCCCGGTAGATGGTCACGGGCCCGGTGAGCCCCGGCTGCTTCTACCAGGGAGGTTTGCATGAAACTGACGGGTGCGGAAATACTGGTGCGTGCGCTGCAGGCGCAGGGCGTGGAGGTTCTCTTCGGGATACCAGGTGCCAAGACGCTTCATCTTCATGATGCGCTCTCGCGCAGCCCGCTCCGCCACATTCTCGTGAGGCATGAGCAGGGCGCGGCCCATGCCGCGGATGGCTATGCCCGCGCCAGTGGGCGAGTGGGTGTCTGCCTCTCGACATCAGGCCCAGGCGCCACCAACCTGGTCACCGGCATCGCGACCGCGCAGATGGACTCGATCCCTCTCGTGGCGATCACCTGCCAGGTCGAAATGGATGCGATCGGCACGGATGCTTTCCAGGAAGCCGACATGACTGGCATCACGCGCTCGATCACCAAGCACAACGGCCTCGTCTCGAGCGTCGACCGGATCGAGGGTGCCGTGGCCGAGGCGTTCCACGTGGCCAGCACGGGCCGCCCGGGCGCCGTGCTCCTCGACATCCCCTCCTGCGTCCTGAAGGCACGCGGCGACTACCGTGGCTCCGCGACCGTGGATCGCGTTGGTTACCGGCCGACCCTCGATGGCCATCCGATGCAGATCCGCCGTGCCGCGGAGGCGCTGGCACAGGCCGAGCGCCCGCTGCTGTATGTCGGAGGCGGCGTCATCGCTTCTGGAGCGAGTGAGGAAGTCCGAATGCTCGCGGAGCGCGCGGATCTCCCCGTCGTCTGCACGCTCCTTGGCCTGGGCGGCTTCCCCGGCACCCACCCGCTCTTCGTCGGGATGCTCGGGATGTACGGCAGCCACGCCGCGAACAAGGCTGTGCAGCATTCGGATCTGATCCTGGCGGTCGGCGCGCGCTTTGATGACCGCGCCACCGGAAACGCCGCGCGCTTCGCTCCAGATGCCCGCATCATCCATATCGATATCGATCCCGCCGAGATCGGCAAGAACGTGCGCGTGGATATCCCCATTGTGGGCGACGCGCGCCGCGTTGTTCGCCAGCTCCTCGAGGCCATCAAGCCGTGCGATCATGGGGCCTGGATCGAGACCGTGGATGGCTACCGGCGGGACCACCCCTATCCCCCTGCCCGGGAGGGCATCCTCACCCAGCAAGCCACCGTTGAAGCGATCTGCCGGCGCGTCGCAGGCCGGGCCGTGGTGGCAACCGATGTCGGCTTGCACCAGATGTTCGTGGCGCGGCACATCCCGTTCGACTCGCCGCGCAACATCCTCACCAGCGGCGGCCTGGGCACGATGGGCTATGGCCTCCCCGCCGCTATGGGCGCCGCGTTCGCTCGCCCGGGTGAGATGGTCGTCGCGGTGTGCGGCGATGGCAGCTTCCTGATGAATATGCAGGAGCTGGCAACCATCGCCGAGCACGGGCTCCCGGTGAAGGCTATCGTGCTCAACAACCGCAATTTGGGCATGGTGCGCCAGTTCCAGCGGCTCTACTTCGAGAGCAACTTTACGGCGATACACCAGCCCCCGCAGATTGACTTCACGCTCATTGCCCGCGGTCTGGGCGTCGAGGCGGCGCGAGTGACCGATCCGGAAGAGATGGCCAAGGCTCTGGATCGGGCGCTGGCGCATCCGGGCCCCTTTGTCCTGGAAGTTGAAACGGACGCCGCCGAGGAGGTGCTCCCGATGGTGCCACCGGGTGGAAGCCTCTCGGAGATGACCTACGGCGAGGAGAGCGCTGCGCCCCCGCGTGGCATCGAGGAGGAACTCTCTGGACCTCGTTAGGCGGTCAAGATGATGTGGAGGCTATGGGCGAAGCGGCTCGCGCTTCCCGCGGGCCTGGTGGTGGCGATGGTTGCGTACAGTGCCTTCTACGGGGGGCTACTGCGGATCCTGCTCGGCGCCAGTGCCTGCGCTCTGATCGGCGCGGTCGCGGGCGCCCTGGGCGGCGCCATTCCTCACCGCTCCAGGTGGGGCGCAGCCGATGGTGCCTGCCTCGGAGCCATCATCGGTGCCGGTGCCGGCGCGCGCATGGGCCTGGATTGGCTCAACTGGCGGATGGTGGCTACCCTCTTCCTTCTGACCGGCTTCTTTGGCCTCTGCATGGCCGATCCGCCAACGGGAGAGGTGCCCGCCTCTCCCGAGAAATGACGGGGGGTGTCCGGAGCCGCATCACTCCGGACACCCCCCACTGCACTCTGTCGCGAAGCGGTGAAAGAGTCTCCTACGGCTTCAGCGCAGGCAGCTCCACCCAGGCGCGCTTCTGCCAGGACTCCATCCCCTTCTCGGCAAGCTGCACGCCCTTCGCGCCCTCCAACAGGTTCCAGCGGAACGGTTCGTCCTTGACGACATGGCGCAGGAAGAGCTCCCACTGAATCTTGAAGGCGTTATCGAACGGTTTGAACGCCGGCACCGGGAGCCAGGCATCATAGTAGTTGATCGGGCTGTCGATATCCGGGTTCCAGATCGGGCGGGGCGTCACCGAGGCGTGCTGCACCACGCACTCGCGCAGGCCGGCCACGGCCGATCCCTTGGTGCCATCCACCTGGATCGTCAGCAGATCATCGCGTCGGACGCGCACGGTCCATGACGAGTTGAAGTGCGCGATGATCCCTCCCTCGAGCTCGAAGGTAGCATACGCGGCATCCTCGGCGGTACACTTATAGGGTTGCCCCTTCTCATCCCAGCGCGTATCCACATGGGTGGCGCCCAGGCACGAGACGCTCTTCACCTCGCCGAACAGGTTATCGAGCACATAGCGCCAGTGGCAGAGCATATCGATGATGATGCCGCCGCCTTCCTCACGCCGGTAGTTCCAGGAGGGCCGCTGCGCCGGTACCGAGTCGCCCTCGAAAACCCAGTAGCCAAACTCGCCACGCACCGAGAGGATGCGCCCGAAGAAGCCGGTGTCGATCAGCATCTTCAGCTTCTGCAACCCGGGCAGCCACAGCTTGTCTTGCACCACGCCGTGCTTGACGCCCGCGGCCTTCGCCAGCGTATAGAGCTCGTAGGCTTCCTCCGTGGTGAGCGCTGTCGGCTTCTCGCAGTAGATGTGCTTGCCCGCCGCGATTGCTCTCTTCACCGCATTGGCACGGCGGTCGGTAGTCTGCGAGTCAAAATAGATGATGTTGTGAGGGTCGGCCAGGGCGCTCTCCAGATCCGTGGTCCACTTCTCGACACCGGAGGTGTTGGAGAGCGCCTCCAGCTTGGCCGGATTGCGCCCGACGAGGATGGGATCAGGCAGGATGACCTCCTCATCGCTGATTTTCACCCCGCCCTGCCGGATGATAGCCACGATGGAGCGCATCAGGTGCTGGTTCGTGCCCATGCGCCCCGTCACGCCGTTCATGACAATGCCGACCTTGTGTGTCTTGATCTCGCTCAACGCTGATTACCTCCGTGGTGTGGGATGTGAGAGGGACGGAGCAATCCGCCATGCCTCGACCCTATCACGCCTCTCAGTCGGTGCACTGTGGCTGCGCGCCCTCCGGGAGTGGCGGCGCGTCCACGCCAGCCTTCGGCAGGGTTCCATCCAGTTCTTGCCGCCAGTGCGCCACGTCGCCAGCGGGCCCATAGCAGTACATCATATGCGCCGGCTCGTCGCCGATGTTGGTGAGCTGGTGGAAGACCCCAGACGGGATGTAGACCGCCTGCCCAGCTTCGAGCACGCGTCGCTCTTCGCCCAGGCAGATCTCCGCCTTGCCATCGAGAAGGAAGTAGACCTCCTCCTGCTCCTGATTGTGCCAGGGCACCTGGCCACCCTTTGGCTCCAGGGTCACATAGCCGATGGCGAAGTTGGTCGCCTGGATCGGCGAGGCACCCCCGACAAGGTTCTGTGTCCGTCTTCTCGCTGGATACGTCCGTCCAGCGATCTCCTTCAGATCCGCGATGATCACGTGCTTCCTCCGATGCTCTGGTCATTGGGCCACGCGCCGCGTGGCGAGTGCCCGCGGGTCGGCCTCGACGCCTGGCGCCGCGCCATTCCCTTGTTCTACGCTGGCGCCTCTCGAACCTTGCTGACCGGCCGGCCAACACTATTGTCGCGCCTTTGGGGCTATGTTATAATGAAATCGCCATGTCAACGAACGAAAAGGCGGTACAATCGATCCTGGCAACCGACTGCGGCAGCACGACCACCAAGGCGATCCTCATTGAGAAGCAAGGCGATGAGTACCGGCTGGTGGCGCGGGGCGAAGCACCGACGACGGTGGAGGCGCCCTTCGACGACGTCACCGTGGGCGTGCGCAACGCGGCCGCCGAGGTGGAAGATCTCACGGGGAAGCGGCTCCTGGAGGCGGGCCGCCTCATCGTTCCTGCCCGCGACAGCAAAACCGGCACCGACCTCTACCTCTCCACGTCCAGCGCCGGTGGCGGCCTGCAGATGATGGTCGCGGGGGTGGTCCGCTCGATGTCGGGGGAAAGCGCGCAGCGCGCCGCACTCGGCGCTGGCGCCATAATCATGGACGTGATCGCCGTTGACGATGGCCGCAGGGAGTATCAGCGGGTGGAGCGGATCCGCAACCTCCGCCCCGACATGATCCTCCTCTCGGGCGGCACGGATGGCGGCACCGTGACGCATCTCGTGGAGCTGGCCGAGCTTCTCGTCGCCGCCGACCCGCGGCCACGCCTGGGGATCGGGCTGCAGATTCCGGTGATCTTTGCCGGGAACAAGGCTGCGCGCGAGGCAGTGGCGCGAACGGTCGATGGGAAGTGCGATCTCCGCATCGTCGATAACCTCCGGCCAACGATGGAGCGCGAGAACCTGGGGCCGGCGCGAGAGGCGATCCACGAACTCTTCCTGCAGCACGTGATGCAGCAGGCGCCCGGCTATTCCAAGCTCTCCTCTTGGACTTCCACCGGGATCATGTCCACGCCTAACGCCTTCGGGCAGATGGTCCAGACCATCGCCGACAGCCTTGGCCTGTCGGTGCTCGCGGTTGATATTGGCGGGGCGACTACGGATGTCTTCAGCGTCTTCGATGGAACCTTCAACCGCACCGTTTCGGCCAACCTGGGGATGAGCTACTCGATCTGCAACGTGCTCCTGGAGGCGGGCACCGCCAACATCGCGCGTTGGGTCCCCTTCCCGCTGGAGGATGCCGACCTGCGCAACCGCCTGCGCAACAAGATGATCCGGCCCACGACGATCCCGCACACGCTCGCCGACCTGCGCATCGAACAGGCCGTCGCGCGGGAGGCGCTCCGTCTTGCTTTCGAGCATCACAAGGCGCTCGCGCGCGGGCTGAAGGGCGTCCAGCAGGTGCGCACCATCGGGGAAGCGCTGTCGCAATCTGGCACCGGCGAAACGCTGGTCGACCTCATGGAGCTGGGCCTGATCGTCGGCAGTGGCGGCGTCCTTTCGCATGCTCCCCGCCGCGCCGAGTCGGCGCTTATGATGCTGGATGCCTATCAACCGGAGGGCGTGACGCTTCTGGCCGTGGACTCCATCTTCATGATGCCGCAACTGGGCGTCCTCTCCACCGTCCTTCCGGAAGCCGCAATGCAGGTGTTCGAGCGCGACTGCCTGATCAAGCTCGGGCATTCCATCGCGCCCGTAGGGACGATGCGCCCCGGCGAAACCGCCGTCACCATCCGGATAAACGGCTCGGAGACGCGCGTGCCGTTTGGGAGCATCGAGGTCCTGCCGCTGGGCGTTGGAGAGCAGGCGGAGGTGGAGATCCTTCCGGGGCGTGGCCTCGACGTCGGCGCCGGCAAGGGCCGCCCGCGCCGGGCCACGGTCGAAGGCGGGGTGGTCGGACTGATCATCGATGCGCGCGGGCGTCCATTGCAGCTGCCGACGGATCCGGATGCGCGAATCGCCAAGCTCACCGAGTGGCACCAGGCGCTCGGCCTTCCGGTCGCCTAGAGAATAGCGTCTCCCTGTGCGCTCGGCGGGAAGACTCTCGCGCGTGGAGCTGAAGGCCCGCGCCGCTACCCGACAAGGCCCTTCGGGCTCCCCCTCCTGGCGTCTGCCTATCTGGGTTGCCCAGGGATATAGCCCGGCCCGGCTTCGCCCGCAAGCAGCGCGGCGGTTTCGCCCCGCGCGACGCCTCACCTTCTCAGCCCGCACCTTCCTGGATTGCCCCCGAATGCAGCCCGGCCCAACCCGCCAGGGTTTTGTTCGCAAGCAGCGCGGGCCTTTAGCCCTACGCGATCCACGGGGTGGCCGGCTTGCGCCCGCGTTTCCCTCTACTCTCCAGCCGGCGCCAGCGCAGTGTCGCGGGGCCGTCAGCACCCCTGGGCATGGAGCTGCAGGCGCGACTCAAGCTTGATGCTTCCTTGCCCGAATGATATAATAGCCCTGGGAGCACTCGGCAGACTGCCGGCGCTGTCGAATGCAGGTGGGTGCCGTGGGCCGTGCCAGGGGTTGGTGCCTCAGCAGAGAGGTGGAGAACAACCGTGGTGGTTGGCAAGGTGTATCTGGAGTCTATTGAGGATCTACACCGCGCAAAGGCCCTCGTAAGCCCCGCGCTTGGCCTGTCGGAGATGGCCGTCCGAGAATGCCTCACAGCCCTTTCGGAAGCCGTCGCCAACGCTCTCACCCACGGGCGTCGCGGTTGTCCTCCGTACTGCCGCGTCACCGTGCAGGCGCATTCCCAGTGGGTCCATATCACCGTGGAAGATCACGGCGCCGGCTTCGACTGGGCCGGGCTCGAGCGGGAGATGCCCTCTTGGGACAAGGAGCACGGGCGCGGCGTCCACCTGATCCGTGAGCTGATGGATCGCGTCACCATCTGCAGCACCCCTCATGGCACGCGTGTCGAAATGAGCAAGCGCATCACGCCAGAAGGCGCTAAAGAAGCCGATACGGGCGAAAGTCAATCTGATCCACCGCCACATTGCGATAAGTGATTCCCCCTCGGCTTCCCTCAAACGAGCGGCCCTTCCCCCGATGGACATGGCCATAGACCACTTCCGTCACGCCCGCCTCACGGAAGATCTCGATGAAGCTGGTGTCGCGCAACTCCGGGGTGAAGGGCGGAATGTGGATCATCCCGATCTTGCGGTCCACCTCTTTAGGTAGCGACGCGAGCGATGCACGCAATCGCTGCTCCTCGGTGGCGATGATCTCCGCATCATGCGGCGTAGCCGGCGGCACCACCCAACCGCGGGTGCCGGCTATCCCTACGCGCACGCCGTCCACATCCACCACATAGGACGTCTTGTGCAGCGGCACCAGCGAGGCCGGCAGGCTCGCCTTCAGCCGGGCGGCTGACTTCTTTGAGGACCACCAGTAGTCGTGGTTGCCGCGGACCATCACCTTCGTACCAGGCAAGGCTGCCAGCCACTCCAGGTCGGGCAGCGCCTCCTCGAAGCGCAGCCCCCAGGAGATATCGCCCACGACCAGCACTGTGTCTTCCGGGGCCACCACCTCTATCCACCGCTCCTTGATCTTCTCCTCGTGCTTCGCCCAGTGCGCTCCGAAGATATCCATCGGCTTCTCGCCGCTCCTCGACAGGTGGAGATCCGCTATCGCAAAAAGACCCATAAACTCCCTCTTGCGTAAAATGCGTGTCTGTGCTATAATCTGCCATGTCGGACGGGGCGTAGCTCAGTTTGGTCAGAGCGCACGGTTCGGGACCGTGAGGTCGGAGGTTCAAATCCTCTCGCCCCGACCACTCTTTCCTTCCCTGACAATCCCACTGCTCAAGCTCCAGGAAGAAGGTGTCAGTCCCCCACCCCACCCAACCGGTTTCTCTCTCCAGATCGCGCAACCGAAGAGCAGCTCGCCGGTGCTAGCGGCAGATCCCTGGGCAGGCGCTCCATTGCGCATGGATACGCTCTTCCCTAAGGGTTATTTCCTCGTGGTCGCGGCGCTTTCCTGGCAGATCACCCGCTTGCGCTTCAGCCGCAAGGATGCCGCGTGTCTCCGCCGAACTCTACCGGATGGGCAGGCGCTGGCGGAACTAGCCACCCTGCTCAACAGATGTAGCCCAACGATGGGCGCCAACAGGCCCTCGATCACACGCCGGCAATGGGGAATGGCAGTGCGGTGCGCGGCAACGAGGCCGGTCGATATATCAGGAGGAGACACATGAACTTTAAGGATGCCGGCTGGGTCTGGGAGGGCCAGGGCCTCGATCCTGGCGTCTTTCCCTCGGTCTTCGGAGTGGGCGAAGGCGCCCGCTACTTCGGAGTATCGCGCGCATGGTACATGTTCCATCCCAACGATGACCTGGGCATGGAGAAGCTGCGCGGCCTGAAAGCCGTCATCTGCGACATTGCCAAGTGGAAGTATCGCGACGGGGAAGATGGCGGGATCACCCACTGGGTGGATGCCGCCCCTGAGGCGGTGCGCGCCGAGGCCGAGACGATCAGCCAGCTCTCCACGCGCTATTCTAACATCGCCGGTGCCGTGCATGATGACATGCTCGGGCTGATCCGACGCGAAGGCTACGAGCCCTCGGATTACGCTCCCATCTATCAGGCACTCAAGAGCAAGAACCCCAAGCTCAACCTGTGGGCCGTAGTCTACAGCCACGAGCTGGATAGCGAGGCGTGGGCGCCCTATCTCCCCTTCATCGATGTAGTCAGCCTCTGGGTTTGGGAAGCGCAGAACCTGCCCCGCCTGGAGGAGTATGTCGCCCGTTGTCGCACCATCTTCCCAGGGAAGCAGATCAACGTCGGGTCGTATCTTCGCAACTACCCGACGCTCTCTCCCGTGCCGATGGAGTTGCTCCGGGTCCAGTGGGAAACGATGCTCGACCTCTTCCGCAAGGGAGTGATCGACAGCTACTCCATCCTCGGCACCGTGCTGATCGACGGCCACCGGCAGCAGGCCGAGTGGGTCCGCGATTTTATCGCTACCAACGCCAACGTGCCGAAAGGCAAGGTGAAGTGATGACCTACCGCTGCGCGTTTCTCGGATGCGGGCCCCGCGCCCGCAGCCATGCCCTGGCCTACCAGCAGATCACCCGGGGCGAGATCGTTGCCCTGTGTGATCTGAATGAATCCCGGCTCAACGACTTCGGCGATACCTTCTCCGTTGCTGCGCGCTACACCGACCTGGATGAGATGCTGCGCAAGGAGAAGCCGGATGTCGTCCATCTGGTCACCCCGCCGACGCTGCGCGTGGGACTGATGACCCGTCTCGCCGAGGCGGGCGTGCCAGGAGTGATCGTCGAGAAGCCGATCTGCATCGGTGCCGACGACTACAAGGCGCTAAGAGAGCTAGAAGCGCGCAGCGAGACTCGCTTCGTGGTGAATCACCAGCTTCGCCACCACCCGCGCATCCTGGAGTTTCTGGGAGAGGTATCCGCAGGGAAGATCGGGCAGGTGCGCTTCCTCGATGCCACCGCGAGGCTCCCGATGGCCGGACAGGGCGTGCATGTGCTCGACCTGATGTTCGCCTTCAACGGCTATGCGAAGCCCACGAGCGTCTTCGGGGCCTCTTCCGGCTACGACGACATCAACGGCACCCATCCCACGGCGAAATCCGCCGAATACCTGATCACCTTCGAGAATGGCGCGCGGGGGGTGCTTATGGCAGGCGTGGGCGCGCCTACCTTCACGGAGGGCCCCACGTACATGCACAAGCGGATCGCCGTCTATGGCACCCACGGCTTCCGCCATTGGCGCATGGATGCCTGGGAGCGGTCGCTCCCGGATGGCACGGTGGAGAGCCAGACGCATGTCTACCGTGAGGAGGACATCATCGGGCAGGCGGGGCTCACGAACGCCCTCTTCGATTGGCTGGACGACCCGGCGCGCGTTCACCCGAACAACCTGGCCACATCCCTCGACGAGTGGCTGGTGATCCTGGCAGGTTACGCGAGCACGGTCGAAGCGCGCGCCATCGAACTGCCCTTCGATCCGCCGGCCGACCTCCTCGATCAGTTCAAGCGCTTTGTGGGCGCCGCATAGCCTCGTTCGCCGGCAACGGCGCGCAACCAAATGCCAGGCGAGGGCCCATCATGGACCCTCGCCTCTTCCTATCCGCGGAAAGCCAGACCGCAGGGGTTCCACCGCCCTGGCGCCTTCACCGCCGAGAGCCGCGCTCGCCCCCGATCGACGGCATCAGTTGAAATCGAACCACTCAGGCTTCGCCCAGAGGGCGTCGCGCTTGAACCACTTCACGTGGCCATCGTAGAACGCGCAGTTCAAGCCGTCCGAGTGGCGGTCGGAGAGGCACCCGTACGTGCCCCAGGTTGGATTCCCCGCCGGCGGGGCATAGAACGTGGCGAACCCCTCGGCCTCATTGTCATGCGCGCGCGTATCCAGGAAAGCGAGCGTCTCGGAGGGGTTCTAGATGGTGGCCAGGGACACCCCCGGAGTACCGCCTTCTCCGAGAGAGCCGGTCGCGCGGTTCAGGCCATAGCTGGTCGGCTGCCCGGTGGTGATCCGTTGCGACGGGCACTTCAGGACGTCGCTGTTCTTCAGGTAGGGCTGCACCAGGATGAACCACCTCTCGCCCCCGCCGGACGGGAGTGATGAGTAGGGCAATGTCCTCTCGTCATAGTCCTGGGCGTACATCATGTTCGCGTTTCCCAGCTGCTTCAGGTTGGACTGGCAGGTGGACTTGCGCGCGTTCTCCCGCGCGCGCGCGAAGACCGGGAAGAGAATTGCCGCGAGGATAGCAATAATGGCTATGACAACGAGCAATTCTATCAGCGTGAATCCGTCGCGTCTCTTACTGCACATTTCGAGACTCCCTCCTCGTGATCGCGATAGTATACGGGCCGTACGGGTACAGCAGGTAAGCCGTCTGCCAGGCCCCTTACGCCGCGTCCTCTCGGTAGGGGCGCCTTCCCATCCGCGCCAGCACCCGACAGGCACGCGGCTGGTGCTCGAGACTACCTGACAGGAGACCTTCCACCTCCATCAAAGAGCTCATCTCCCTCATCGGTGCTCTTCACCGGCTACCAGGCTCCACCAGCTGGATGGCAAGGGCCCGTACAGCGGCCACGCCCAGAAAGAGATTCCCCAACCAAGCGCGGAATCCTTCGTTCTCACCCCGCGCTTCCTTTCCTCTCGCGTAGACCAAGGGAGAGGAGCGCGCACACAGCAAAGAGCACTGCGAAGGTGGCAAAGCAGACTCCCTGGCCAACCCGGCTCACCAGTTGCTGCGCCCCAAGGATGGTGAGCGCCACGCCCAGATCGCGCCACACGTAAATCGCGCCGAAGGCCATGTGGCGGCGGCTCGGCTCTGTAAAATCGCCGACCATCGCCATCGCGGCGACCGGCACCGTGCCCGATTGCACCCCAAGCGTGAGCGCGGCAACGAACAGCGCGGCCAGACTGCCCGCCTGAAGGGCGCACGCCATGCCGGCCGCTGCCAGCGCGAAACCTGTGACGAGCACCCCGCGCCGCCCCAAACGGTCGGAGATGCTTCCCGCGTACCAGCTGGAGACGAGACGCCCTCCATAGAACCCGGAGGTGACCCACACCAGGGTCTGGCCGCTGAGTAGGGTGCCAAAGAGGCTGAGAATCAGCCCGAACCCGGCGCTGGAGACAAAGAGGAGGACGGCCAGCGCCTTGCTCTCTGGCGAGCGGAGGACACCAAAGAGCTTGCTGATGCGCGGCTCTTCGCGAGGCACGTACTTGCGGGGCACCGCCAGGGCCACCGCGTTCCCGAGCACGCTCACCACCAGCGCTACGGTCAACAGCGGGCTCCATCCCCCGCGGGTGAAGAGCCACCCAAGAAGGATCACGCCCAGCCACTGCCCCAGGTGGGTCGCCGCGTAGAAGACTCCCGAGGCGCTGCCGTAGCGCGTGCGCGCCGAGGCATCCAGAACCTGGGTGCTACTGGCAATCCACATCGCCGAGGCACCCCAGCCCCAAAGCGCCGCCGCCGCCAGCAGCACCCAAAACTCCCGTGTGAAGATGGCAAACACCAGGAAAAGCGTGTAGGTGACCTGCCCGAGGAAGATGGAACGCTGGTCGCCCAGCCAGCGAATGGTATAGGCCGCCAGAACACGCCACACCAGGAAGGAAAGGTAGATCGTGGCCAGTACCCAGGAAGACTCGGTCACGGTGCGCCCGGTGACATCCTTCATGAAGCGAATGAGGTACTGCTGGAATGCGCCCGCACCCATGAAAATGAGGAAGAACGATGCCGAGAGCACCGCCAGATCGCGCGACATGACCGGCTCGCGCTCGGCCGGCGGGGGAGAGATTGTTGCACTCATGCGCTCACCTTAGCACGCCCGCGCTCCTTTGTCAACCGCCAATCTGGCGCGAATATATGTTCGTGTTATCCGTGTTCATCTGTGTCGATCTGCGGATAACGATACCTCCACGCGACCGATTGCGCCCGCGCGGGGGGCGCTCGCCGGCTCGCCCATAAAAAAAGCCGGTCCGGGAGAGCATCTGCTCCCGGACCGGCTCCGGTTACCCTTCGCGCCGTGGCGCGAGAGTCTTAGTCCTGGCGCGAGGCGCCTGCCGCGCCGGCAGGTACCGCCGTGTCGTCTGCTACGACGGTGGCATCCTCCTCGTGGTCGGTTACTTTACCAGCAGGTTCCGGCACGGGCTCCTCCATCAGGCGGATAAACTCGTCCGTCTCGATGGTCTCCTTCTCGAGGAGGACTTCCACGACGTGTCGCATCCGCGCGCGATTGGCTATCAGGATGTTGCGCGCACGGTCGTAGCATTCGTCGATGATCCGGCGCACTTCCTGGTCGATGGCGCTGGCCACCTCCTCGGAATAGTTGCGATCCTCCATGAGGTCGCGCCCGAGGAACGGATTGCCGTGGCGCCGGCCCAGGGTGAGCGGGCCGAGCTTCTCGCTCATACCGAACTCGCACACCATTCGCCGCGCCGTATCCGTGGCCCGGTTCAGGTCGTTCTCTGCGCCCGTGGTCACCTCGTCGAACACCAGCTCCTCGGCGGCACGCCCGCCAAGGGCGAAGGTGATCTGGTCCAACAACTCGCTCTTGCTGGTGAGGTACTTATCCTCTACCGGCAGCGTCATCGTGTAGCCCAGCGCCATGCCACGCGGCAGGATCGACACCTTGTGGACCGGGTCCACATGGGGCATGAGGTGACCCACAATGGCGTGCCCCACCTCGTGGTAGGCGACCATCTCCTTCACCCTGCCGCTCATGATTCGGCTGCGGCGTTCCGGACCGGCGACCACCTTATCGATGGCGTCCTCGAAATCCTCCAGCCAGATCTGCGTCTTCTCGCGTCGCGCGGCGATGAGCGCCGCCTCGTTCACGAGGTTCGCCAGATCGGCGCCGGAGAACCCAGGGGTGCGCCGGCTCAGCGCGTCCAGATCGACATCCTCGGCGAGCGGCTTGCCCTTGACGTGAACCTCCAGGATGGCGCGACGCCCATGGGCATCGGGGTGATCCACGACCACGCGCCGGTCGAAGCGTCCGGGGCGCAACAGCGCCGGATCAAGCACATCCGGGCGGTTCGTGGCCGCAATCAGGATGACGCCCGAGTTGGCATCGAAGCCGTCCATCTCCACCAGGAGCTGGTTCAGAGTCTGCTCCCGCTCATCATGGCCACCGCCAAGACCGGCGCCGCGCTGGCGGCCGACGGCATCAATCTCATCGATGAAGATGAGGCTAGGCCGGTTGGTCTTGGCCGTCTCGAAGAGGTCACGAACGCGGGAAGCGCCCACGCCGACGAACATCTCCACGAAGTCCGAACCACTGATGTGGTAGAACGGCACCTGCGCCTCGCCTGCGATGGCACGCGCGAGCAACGTCTTACCACACCCAGGCGGTCCCAGCAGCAGCACGCCCTTGGGAATCTTAGCGCCCAGCGCCTGGAACTTCTTGGCGTTCTTCAGGAAGTCGACTACCTCGGCCAGCTCCTGCTTGGCCTCATCCACGCCGGCCACATCCTCGAAACGCACCTTCGGCACGTTCTCGTTGAAGCGCTTGGCGCGGCTACGCCCGAAGGCCATGGCCTGGTTGCCACCGCTCTGCGCCTGGCGCAAGATGAAGAACCAGAACAGCGCCAGGATCCCAATCGGGAAAAGCACCGAGACGAGCAGCCCCTGAAGCATGTCCGAAAGATGCGACGGCTGCGCGTCAAACCGGACGTTGTTCTCCGCGAGCTCCTTTTGCAGATACTCCGTTTGCTTGAAGATCTCCGGCACGAAGGTTTGGAACTTCCCGCCCCTCTTGTACTCTCCGACGATCTTGTCCTTTTCGAACGTCACCTCAAGAATCGGAGACTCTGGCTTCTCGCGCACCATGGCAAGGAACTTCGAATAGGGGACCTTCTCCACGGTCTCCATCCGATTGCCGAACCGGCCACTTGCCAGGAACACGAGCGCACCAATGATAAGTATGGTAACTAGCGCTCTCACAGATCTACCTATGTTCAAAACGCTCCTCCGAACAAACATATTGGCGCCGCGTCTTCACCTACCGCAACTTCCAACGCAGCACCGCCAACGTCATTCGCCCGCCGCCACGGGAATCGCGCAACGCCGCACCGCGCCACCCCACGGCCGGCGAACGCGAAGGCCTCTCGGAACGGGCCCCCAACTGCTTCCCGGAGGACCGATGCAGCCCGGTGAGCCCCCGCTTCGATCAACGGCTGCGGTGTCTCGCACCTTACGAAAAAAGGGCAGCCGGCCTGTTGCGGAAACGACTGACGTCTTGCATTCACGGCCTGCGGTGCCCTCAGACTACTGACGTCATTATAGCACAATTCGAAGGGGGGTGACAAATGACACGACGCAGGATCCGGGTGATAGATGGCGAAGAGAGTCGGAGACGGAAAGGAAGCCCCTGGTGTGCGAGCAGCCAGCAACGACGAAGTGTGACCGCCTCTGCGGGCATGCCGAGGCGCGCCGCGATACCGCACTCGCGGCCGGGGTAGCGCTGGCGATCTCGGCGGCCGCCAGCCCCTATGTGGTCCTGCCTGGCTTCGCGTTCGTGTTGACGTGGCATTACAGTCCGGATTGGCACCACTTCCTCGCCTGGGCTGGCATCGCCGTTTTCTTTTCCACCGGAATTCCATTCCTCTACATCTTGCTGGGCACGCGCTCGGGACGGATCACCGATATTCACGTGATGCGTCGAGAACAGCGCCGCGGTCCCTTCCTCGTTTCCCTGATTAGCAGCGCGGCCGGCACCGTGCTTCTTCATCTCATAAGCGCGCCGCGTCCACTCGTCGCTCTCGGCGTCGCCATCATCGCTAACGGAATCGTCTTCGCGGCGATCACCCATCGCTGGAAGATCAGCATGCACCTCTCCGTATACACGGCTGCGGTCCTGGCTGCGTCCGTGCTCCTTACCAGGCAGTCGCTCTGGCTGCTGGCGTTCTTGCCCGCAGTGATCTGGGCCCGGACCAAGAGGACTCGCCACAGCGTCTCTCAGGGAGTGGCCGCGGTCATCGTCTCCGCGATGGTGACGCTGGGGGTGCTGGCGTTTTTCGGCTATCTTCCGTTCGTATGAGGAGGCTCGAATGCCCCGCATCCTGGTCGTCGGCAGCATTCACACCGATCTGGTAATCACCACCGAGCGCCTTCCGGCGCGCGGCGAGACGCTTCTCGGGGGCACTTTCCATACTTTCCCCGGCGGCAAAGGCGCGAATCAGGCGGTTGCCGCATCTCGCCTCGGCGGCGAGGTCTGGATGGTCGGGCGCGTTGGCGCGGATCTCTACGGAAGCTATCAGCGCGAACATCTCGCCGCGGCGGGCGTGCGCACGGAGTTCATCGCCACCGACCCGGATGCGGCCTCGGGAGTGGCGCTGATCACCGTCGAGAGGAGCGGTGATAACACCATCGTCGTAGCCACCGGGGCCAGCGGCCGGTGTGCTCCCGAGGATGTCGATCGTGCCGTGAGCGTCCTTTCGCAGGCCGATGTGCTCCTGCTGCAGTTGGAGATCCCGCTTGAGACCGTGGAGCATGCCATCCACCTGGCGGCACGGGCGGGGACGCGCGTGATCCTCGATCCGGCCCCGGCCCGGCCACTCCCCGATGCCCTGCTCGACCAGGTTGACCTCCTCACGCCCAATGAGACGGAAGCGGCGCTGCTGTGTGGCCTCGACCCGGCACAGCCGGCCGACCCCGCCGAGCTTGCGGCCCGGCTTCGAGAGAAGACGCGCGCCAGCATCCTCCTCACGTTGGGCGCCGCCGGCGTCCTGCTGGCCACGGACCAGGGGATCACGCATGTGTCGGCGGTCCCTGTCACGCCGGTCGATACCACCGCCGCGGGCGACACTTTCAACGGCGCGCTTGCCGTGGCCTGGGCGGAAGGAGCGGAGCTGCCCCAGGCCGCCCGCTGGGCCTCGCATGCCGCTTCCATTTCCGTCACCCGGCTGGGCGCACAATCCTCGATCCCCTCGCGTGCGGAGGTGGAGGAGAGCGTCGCCAGGGCTGCCCGCTGAACCACTCGCGCCCCATTCAGTGAAGGGCGTCAATCAATCGAATCGGCCATGCGGCGCAGCTCTGCCGGGTTGATATCACCGATGATCGTCACGCGGTAGCCGCCTTTCACGCGGTGGACAATCGCGGAGAATGGTTCGTCCTGCGACGGACGAGGCTCCGGCTTCTTCCGATCATCATCCGGCTCTTGCTTGCGAACAAAAACGGAGATAACGTTCAGGCCGTCGCCATAGCGAAGGTGAATCGCGTCGCCGCGCTTGGTGCGCACGCTGCAGGGACTCCCTATCAGCTTGAACCCCGCCGGCACGTAGCTGGGCTTGGGCAACTCCGCGTCAGGCACTTCGACTGGCACGGCCCGGGGGCCACGGATCGGCAGCTTCCCGGTCTCGAACTCTTCCTCGTCCAGCGATGCCGCGTAGTCAATCTCTTGAAACTCGGTGGAGTAGACGAGTCGGCCTTCCCAGTTGTAGTGCTCGGCACGGAGAACGACGCCCTTCTCGGAATCCAGCCAAATGCGGCGCACCTGCTTGCCTGATGCACGCGACGAGATCGTGCCGATGATCGCGTCGCGGCCAGCCGTCTCTGCCGTTCCCTGAACACTCACGCGGTAGTTGCGCAAGAGACGGTGCGGCTCGGGTGGAATACTCCCCAAACTCGCGCTCCAGTGGGTGCCGCCGGGCCGGCGCACCAGACGCCGGCCGCCTCGCTCGAGGATCTCCATCCCCCGCATGTGAGCCGGGCTGAGGATCTTGGTGCGCGTCGCGCAACGGCTATGCGCCACGCGCGCCGTGGCGGTGGTCCGCCGGCCGGCAAAGTGCATCTCGATAGTCTGAACCCCCTCGTACGGCACCTGCCGACCCGCGGCCATCAGGCGCAGCCACCGGTGGCTGGCGCTCTTGGAATGGGGCTGCTGGGCCTCGCACGCCGCGCCCCACGCCAGGAGCATCATGACCATCGCGACCGACCTCAGCACGGATGACCAACGCATCGCTCCCACACCCTACTGTGCTTCTCGGACCATCTCACTGGCCAGGAGAAAGAGCCCGGTGCTATCGCCAACCTCTTGGCTGGCGCGAAACTGCGCGTACTCCCGGAGGTAGACCGTCCGGGGAGCCTCGGCATTCGCCCGATGGCGCGAGGGAACGAGGCCGGAAAGAGAAAGAGACAGCGCGGCGGCAACCGCCAACATCGCCGGCACCAGCAGTACGGGGCGTGGCCGCCACATCGCCCGGCCAGGAGCCTCCGAGGCAGGAAGGCGCGCCATCACCAGGGCCGTCACGTCTTTCGGGATGGATTGCCCGCCGAGTGGGCGGAGCAGCTCCACCGTGCGCTGCAGGGCGCGGCTCTCTCGACGGCAGGCCTCACATTCGGATAAGTGCCGTTCCACCCGCTGGCGCGCCCTTTCGCTGAGGGCCCCATCCAGATAGGCCGGAAGTTCCTCGTGTATCCGCTCGCATCTCATCGCATCAATCCTTATCCCCCACATAGTCACCGAGTAGCTTCCGTAGCTGGCGGCGGCCGCGAAACACGTGCGATTTCACCGTCCCCACCGGGCACTTGAGGATCTCGGCAACATCCCGCTGGGGAACGCCCTCGATGTCGTGGAGGATGATGGCGAGGCGCAGCTTCTCGGGCAGTGTCGCCACGGCGGCCTGAACCGCGGCGCATAGCTCCACGCGCTCCGCCATTCCCGCGGGATCGGCATGGGGGTCATGGGAAGCCGGCTCGAACCCGGCGTCCTGGAGTAGTTCTTCTTCAAGGGAGACGGAAGGGCGCACCGCGCGCCGGCGCAGAAAATCCTTGCAGTTGTTGACGGCAATCCGATAGAGCCACGTGTAGAAGCTCGAACCGCCCCGGAAGCGCGGCAGCCCCTGGAACGCTTTGACGAAGGTGTCCTGCACCAAATCGAGGGCATCGTCCGGCTCGCGCACGAAAGCCCGCGTAATGGAGTAGACACGGTCTTGATAGCGCGTCACCAGAAGCGCGAAGGCATCACGATCTCCCGCGCGTGCGCGCGCGACGAGCGCGTCATCCGTGAGCGCGCCGGCAACATCGCCTTGCGCATTGGACTCATCCACCGCCGCTGGGGCACGCGGGTGAATCACGCCAGCACCTCCCCGCCTCAAGTTGAGGAGCCCGGTTCCATCTGCTGAAATGGCCGCCGAAACATCCTGGCGCATCATACATGTACTCCCCATTCTCTGCCGAGATAACGTTCCCCTGCGGCTTTGCTCTCCCCGTGGTGAGCTCCTGTACCTAGGGACGAGTCTCGCGCGCGAAGGTTGCGCTCTGGCACCCGCCGATCTGACCGCGAGATGGGGATGAGGCCCTCGTTTCGTCGTCGCCGGCCGGCAGGAGTTTGCCCGGTCGTCCCGAATCGATTGGTTGAGAACCCGAGGGGCCCGGCATGGCCCCAGTTGTCACCAGGCCGCGGGTCGTGGTGGGGTGAGGGAGCGCCAGGGGCATTTGCTCCTGACGCGGCGGGGGATGCGATCAGCACGGTCTCGTTTCTCTCTCCTCACACCTCATCCCGCGCCAGGGTGTTTCGTAGCACACGTTGGGAGGATTTGCATGGCCGGTAACTTCAAAGTCTGGGTCACCCGGCAGATTCCTCAGCAGGGCATCGATATGCTCCGCGAGGTGGCCGACGTCGAGGTGTGGGAGGATGAGCTGCCCCCGCCGCGTGACCTGATTCTTGACAAAATTGGCGAACTGGATGGCATTCTGGCATTGCTCACCGACAAGATGGATGCCGAGGTGATGGACCGAGGCAAGAAGCTGAAGGTCATCGCCAACTACGCCGTCGGATTCGATAACGTCGACGTCGCGGCAGCTACCGAGCGCGGCATTCTGGTCACCAACACCCCCGGTGTGCTGACCGAGACGACCGCGGACCTGGCGTTCACGCTCCTGATGGCCACCGCGCGCAACATCGTCGTGGCCGACAAGTTCACCCGCGATGGCAAGTGGAAGACCTGGGGCCCCACGCTGCTGCTGGGCCAGGATATCCACCACGCGAAGCTGGGTCTCATCGGTCTCGGCCGCATCGGCCGCGAGATGGCCAAGCGGGCCCGTGGCTTCGACATGGACGTCACCTACTACGACGTCGTCCGCAACGAGCAAGCGGAGCGCGAGCTCGGCCTGAAGTACGCCGATATCGATACGATCCTGAAGGAGTCGGACTTCGTCTCGCTGCACACGCCGCTGACGCCTCAGACCCGGCACCTGATCGGCGCCCGCGAGCTTTCCTTGATGAAGCCCACGGCGATCCTGATCAACACCTCGCGCGGCCCTGTGGTCGACCAGAAGGCGCTCTACGAGGCCCTTCGCGATAAGGTGATCTACGCGGCCGGCCTGGACGTCTTCGATGTGGAGCCGATTTCGAAGGACGATCCGCTGCTCACGCTCGACAACGTGACGGTGGTGCCCCACATCGCGAGCGCTAGCTTCGCCACGCGCACTCGCATGGCCACCATGGCTGCCGAGAACCTGATCGCGGGGTTGAAGGGCACGACGCCCACCGCGCCGGTCAACCCGGAGGTGCTCAACTCGCCGCAGCGCCGCAAGTAAGCGGGTGAGCTCAGTTCGCTGCAAATAGACGCAGGTGAGCGGGAATGGAAGGGAGCCCTCCCTGCCCACTTCCGTTCACCTGCGGCCCTTCGAATATCGGCCAGCGAGAGCGGCTACGTCCTCTTGTAGGCCACCACGATGCGCCCCGGCATCTCCCTCTCAACATCCTGCAGCCGCCGCAACTTCTCCTCATCGAGAGGCGCTGGAACCAGGGGCTTCTCATAGGCGATGAGGTAGACATCGCCCATCTCATCCTCTACCTCGCGCAGCCTGCGCTCCTCCTCGGGAGTCAGCGTCGCGAGCTGCGCCAGCTGCTCGTCGGTCATCGCCCCACCTCCAGAAGCTGTTGCCGTTCGATCCGATCTTTCCTGTATTATGCACCACCCAAGCCTGCGGTAAACCTGCTCCTGCCCCCCGGCTCCGTGTTGCATCCCGCCGCAACGGGGTAGGAGTCTTACCACACAAGAACGCGCGATGGGGAGGTCTCGCATGCGAGTAACGATGGCACGGGGCACGCGAGCGTTCCGGCTCCCAGCGGAGCCGAAGTCTCGATTCCTGGAAGACGAGGAAGGGGAGCTGTGGGTGGTGCAGCAGGTGACCAGGGTGAACGGCGAGTACGAAGTGCTCTGCCGCCACGCCACTCGCATTGAGCAGCGCCTCTATGAGCGGGAGCAGCAGGCCGCGTCTGGCGCCTAGCCGGCCCCGGGACTACATTCACGGTTGTCCGGATGCCACGCCGTTACCGGAATCGCGCGTTGATGCGGGCGCGCCCGCACGAGCGGCCGCCGGGCACCCCTACCCTGCTTCGTGTCGGCGAAGGATGAGCAGCGAGCGCGCCGGCACCTGGAAGAGCGTGCCGGGTTGGCCCGGCAGACTCACCGGCGTGTAGGTGTCGCGCGTGGGTACCTCGACCGCGGAGCGCCCGTAGTTGGCGAGGACGAGCCATAGCTCCTCATTGGCAAAGAGCGACGCGACCACCCCTTCTGGCAGCTTCGCTCGGAACAGGTCGCTCTCAGTGATCTCCAGGTAGGCCCACGTGCCCTCGGTAACCATCGGCCCGTACAGCCTCAGCCAGTGGAAGAAGCGTTCCTTCGCATCCGGTCGGCCTGGCACGGAGTCCCACCAGCCGTACGAGTGCGGGCCCTCGGGATGCTCCTGGGCATAGCGGTAGATGGCGCGCATGTGCCGTGTCCAGAAGTCTGTGGCCTCATCCTTGTATTCCAGCCCGGGCTGCATCATCCGCTCGCCGGTGACGGGTTGGCCGCCAATGAGAAGCGGGAATTGCAGATAGGGGATCGTGTGCAGGTAGAGTTCGTCTTCCCCTGCCGGCTGGGCGCGCGAGAGATCGAAGCCGGGGATGACGTAGGGCTCATGGTGCTTCACCACTTCCCGTTGGGCATCCAGATCCTGAACCCCCTCGCCCACCCAAAGATAGTCATAGGTACGAAGCCCCGTGCGTGGCGCGCCGGTACCGCTGAAATGGAGCTTGAAGATTCCGCCACGCCGCTTCACCTCGGCATAGACGAGCGCGAGGAGGTCAGCGATCGCCGCATCGTGATCGGGGCCCTCCTCGAAGGCAAGCACCTCGTCCGGAGTGGGAGGCAGGTTCCAGGCCGCGCGGTTGTAGCCGCAATCGTTATAGATCCCGTCGGCGCCCCACTCATCCATCAGGCCAAGCAGGCGCGGCAGGAGGTAAGCCCGCCAGGAGTGACTGGCAGGCGAGCAGCGCGCATACTGGTACCACGCTTCCGCTAACACGTTTCCGGGGCGGGCCCACTCCGGGCGAAAATCGGGATCACGCATCTCGAAGAAGCCGGTGGAAGCGTAGAGGAGGACCTTCAGCCCGCGCGAGTGCGCCATCTCGAGGAAGCGGCGGAGGCCAGATGGGTTCACCGGGGAGAACTTGTCACCGCCAAAGAGACGCTGGGCATCGTTCCACTCCTCGTGAACCTGGATCAGCTCCACGCCGGCGTCGCGGTACTCGTCCAGCAGGCGCTCATCCGCCTCGGACGGCTCGTAGGGGCGCGCGCAGGGGTACTCCCCCAGGTTGTACGTGACCTGCCCGGGCAGATAGTCGCGAATGAGATGGCGACGAAGTGCCCGGCGCACGCTCCTCTCCGCGAGGCCGATGTTCTGCAGGCGACGGCGGTGCGCCTCCGCGCTCCAGTGGATCATTCCGGTGTTCCTCCAGATACTCGATCTGATAGCAGGCCCTGGTGGTGAGAAGTGCCGCGAAGCCAGGGCCGACGAGTGGCCTCGCGCGGCTACGCGGCGAGCTCTTCGAGCATCGCGACCGCCTGGTCAACCATCGCCTCTCCGGTGCCCGGCTCGGAGCGGCTGTGCCAGCCCGCCCAGAGCTGGTAGCCACCCAGTTCGTAGGCTTTGCGGTCGCCGATGTAGCCGATGGTGCCGTTGGCCAACCCGATGACGTAGGTATGCCGGAAGGGAGACCGACGCCGGATCGCCAGCCCCAGATGGGCAAACAGCTCTCCCGGGATCCCAACAAGAGCGATATCTCCCAGGCGGATGGCGTGGAGCCAGGTCTGGCGCTCCTCGCCTTGCACGGGTGCCATCTCCCGACGCATCTCGGCAAAGGCTCGGCAATGGCTCGCTGCCTCACGCGGAGTGTACTTCTCGGCCCAGCGCTGCACCGTGGCGGCCTCTTTGGCTTCATCAAAGGTGCGGAGGCGATAGGTGAAGGGCCGGCGCAGCGCCTGAATGGCATCCACGTCCATGGCCACCGCGCGGTCCAGGCCCTCTTTCACGGCTTCCACAATGCGGTAAACCCGCTCGGCGGTGGTCAGGGCATAGGGAAGCGGCGTAGCGCCAAACCCGCCCGTATAGTGCGTCGAGCCGAAAGCCCCCGGCAGGAAAAGCGTCACGCCTTGGTGCTGGCGCTCCAGCTCCTGAGCGGCCAGGCCGTAGGTTCCCGGGGAGTAGGTTTCGCGCGATAGCGTGCCGATGTTATGCACCGAATGGCTGAACAGCACGGCGCGTGTCTCGCCCGAGGGGGCAACCGCGGCGAGCACAGGGAGATCCGGGTCGTACGGTCCGGTGGGGCGGATCACGTCTTCCCAGGCGTACGCGTACCAGGCGATCGTGCCGTCCTTCAGGAGATAGCGGCTGTTCATGCCGACGGTCGCCTCCTGGCTCTCTGCGAAGAGAAGGCGGCAGCCGCTCTGTGATGAATCGAGGCCGCGCAGGGCATCGAGGGCGGCACGGACCAGAGTCTCCTGGAGCGAGGCGCAGAAGTCGCGGTCGCGCCGCATGCCGAGATGGTCAATGGTACTGGGCGCGTGATGGGAGTGCGTCGCGCAGAGGAGGATGCGGTCCGGCGATACTCCCGCCTCCGTCTCGAGCCGGCGCGCGACCTCCTCGTAGATATCGGCGGGCACCTCCAGCGTGTCGCTGGTGAGGAAGCAGAAGGGCTTGCCCGCGGAGAGCGCGAGAGCCGAAACGCGGAGGGGAGCCTCCAGCGGGCGCCCGGCTGCCTCCCAGGCATGCGGAATCGGTACCGCCGTCGCAGAAACCCTCAAAGAAGACATCCTCGTGCACCTCCTGGCCGTGCGTGCGCGGGGCGAAGCGCCAACACCTTCCTCGACAGGCGCCGGCATTCGACCGGCACCGTGGAGCGCGCCACGGTGGATCCCCATCGCACCACCCTATTTGCGTGGCAACCGCGCGCTCCTCCATCGAGGGGCGTGGCGACCCGCCAACACCCCCTTGTTTCCGCGCGGCCTTCTCGGTTCCTGCCGGGCGAGATCACCACGGGAGCTGGACGCCGGCGTGGATAGCAGCCCTGCGGAAGCGCTCGTCCCTCAAGCTCTCCCGATCAAACGCCATAATGGAGAGTGAATGAACCGCCGCCATGTACCACACGTGTCGTGGTATGGGGGATGGCCGGCCTGCTCGGGGTTTGTTGCAGGCATCGGCCTTGTGGGAGGGAGGAGACCGTGCATCGGGAACGTGAAAGCGGGCAGTCTCTGGTTCTGCTAGCCGTCGCGCTATCGACTCTTCTCGGTTTCATGGCGCTCACCGTGGATGTAGGCCGCTGGTTCGTGGCACGTCAGAGGGCCGTGAACGTCTGTGATATGGCCGCGCTCGCCGGCGCCCAGGACCTCTCGCTGACGGTGGATGCCGCGAGCGCCCGGCGTGTTCAATCGGTCGTGCTCTCCATCGTCAATGCCAACAACGCCGAGGGCTTCGCCATCTCGATGAGCCAGGTGCTCGGACCAGACAACCCCGACATCATCATCTCCGAGTTCAACGACACCGTCGCGACCAACTCCGCGCTCGACAGCAACATCGTCTGGACCGACAGCCAAGGAAACGTGGTGCCTCGCCCTGGCCCGGGCCGGGGCATTCTGGTGCGCGGGCAGATCCCCGTGCAACCGCTCTTCGCCCGGATCTTCGGAATCACCGGCGCCAAGGTGATCCCTGCTCAGACCGCCGTCGCCCTGGGCACGGTCTCGACGATCACCGGCAACCTGGTACCTTTCGGGGTTTCCGTGCATGGGATCGTCGACATCGAATCCAGCCCGAGCGCCACCATCGAGCAGCAGCTCACCTACCGCTCGTGGAAAGATTCGTGGACCGGCACGCCTGGCGCCTTCGGCACGCTGGGGCTAACGCACACCAGCGGCACCACCCTGCGCGAAGAGATCCAGTGGGGTCACTTTGGCACCTACGGCGTGGGCCAGTACGTCGCCATGACCTCGGGCAACAAGACCGGCCCGATCCAGCAGGGCACGGATGGGCGCATCGCGCGGTCGCAATACGCCACTATCGACGAGTGGCTCGCCGCGTTCCACTCGGACGACCCGGTGGCGCACCAGGAAGCCCTGCAAGACTCGCGCGTCGTGCTGATCCCGATCGTCGATGAAACGCAGATCATTGGCGAATCGGTTCGGATTGTCGGCTTCGCCACCTATGCCATCGCCGAATGGCGCAACGGCGAGAAGAAGGTGTACGGCTACTTCGTCAAGTCGACGTATCAGGGCTCCGTCGGCGAGGGTCTGGCGGGGTTCGGCACCCGCTCCTACTACCTGTTGTAGCGCACCCAAAGCAGGACATCGAGCAGCTTCGCGCCGTCGGGCGTGTCCGGCTGGAGCACCGTCTCGATCTCGTTCGTCCCCTTGCGCACCGCGGCGGGAGCGACCGTGTAGGTGAACCAGTCGCCCTCCCGCACGGCGCCGGAGAGCGGCTTGTCGTTCAGTGTGACCTGGAGCAGTGCTCCTTCGGGAAGGTCGGCAACGCGCACCTGGAGAGTGACCCGGGGCGTGGCACCGGCCTTCTCGCGTACCTCCTCGCCGACTTCCAGTGGCACGCGGAACGCCTCGCCCGGCTTTAGGGCGACGGGGCGCTCCGGCGAGAGCGTGGGCCGCTTCATGAACCGCTTCTCCCCGTCCGCCATCCAGAAGTTGAGGACGGCGACGCCACGCGCGCCGATCACGTACACCTTATCGAGCGTCTCCAGCACCTTCGGATCGCCCAGCTCGCTCCAGAGAGGGCTGCGCGGGTTGAAGGAGTTGAAAAGGTAGATGCCCGATGCGCCGGCTGCCCAGGCGTTCATTGCGCGTGAGCGGTAGCATTCGATGGAAGAGCGCGTCTTTCTCGCTTCGTCGTCGCGCATGCGCGTCTCGCTCAGGCAGGGGTAGACCGGCACGCCATACTTGCGCCCCAGATCCACGCTCACCTTCCAGGGGTTGAGGCGGAAGTAATCGCTCACGGCGAGAAGGTCGATCAGGCCCTCTTGTAGCCAGCGCTCCAGATCCAGCCCCATCGCCTTGCAATACTCTACCGAGTCGGGCACGCGCGCCGCCACGAGAATCGGCCGGCCGCGCTTCAGGCCCACGCGCTCCGTCATCTCTCGGACGCGCCGGACCATCTCAGTCATCTGCTCCCACTCGGTCGGGCCGGCATCGATGCCCCAGGCCGGGTTCTTGAAGTAGACCGGGTGCCGGCAAAAATCCATCTCGATCCCGTCCACGTCGTAGTTCTCGCAGACCTCCTCGAAGAACCGGAAGGTCAGGTCGCGCACCTCCGCGTGCCCGAAATCCATGGCCGACCACCCGCCATGCTTCGAGCGCTTCTCCTTGCTGGCCACGAGCCACTCGGGATGGTCCTTCTTCACCTGGGGGAAGAGGAGATCGCCATACCAACTCCCCCAAGCGTCGTGGGTATCATTCATGCGCAACGACCAGAAGACCTCAATCCCGTTCTCCTTGCAGAAATCAACCATGATCTCGAGGGGATCGGTGCCCTGGCGGATGAACTCGGCCGTCTTGTTGCGAGATAGCCCGCCGCCCTTGTTATCCGGATGCTCCGGGTTATCGGTGCGATCGAAGATCTGCCCGACCTTCGTCCTGTGGGTGAAATAGCCGAAGCCGGAGCTCCAGGTGCAGTAGAAGATCGAATCGACGTGGGTTCCCTTGAGTGCCGTGGTCCGGCAATCCAGGAGTTCCTTCGCGGTGGCCTCTTTGAGGTAGTAGACGGGTTCGTTGCCGTCGTTGTTGAAGATGATCCGGCGCGTCCGGTGCGCCAGGCGGCTTCGCTCCTGCCGCAACTCCTGCAGATTCGTCACCTTGCGTGCGCGCTCTTCAGCCATGGCCTCTCCTCCAACAGCGCTGAGCAACGCCAGGGCACCCAACATGGCACCCCAGCGCCAGCATCCGACCGAGGTCATCCTGCATCGCCGTAGCATGTGACACTCTCCCGGTTCCCGCCAGGCGCGCGGGGTACGCCCGGCGCTTCTCTAGGCGTCTGCCGTAGTTCAACGGCGGGCCTGTTCTCCCCTGCCTGGTGTACGTACGTTTTTGTTGGCAGCCTGCAGGCGAACGCTGGCCGGGCGCCGGTGGTGCCATCTCGCGAGCGCGCGCCAGGTAAGGCAGGCACTCGGCCTGCCCTACCTGGTAGCCGTAGCCATTACCGGCCCGGCACGCTCCCGGGATCGGAGACCCATTGCCCGATCGTCTTGATCCAACGCGCTTCCTGGCCCTGCTCGCAGATGAGGCCCACCAGCGTCGCCCGGTCGTCGTCGATTGGCAGGGTGACCCGCGTGCCGGGGGCTGGGTTCAGCCTCTCCAGAGGGCGGAACTGCCCATCCTGAATATCTCCCAGCAGCACCACGGGTCGGCGCCAGGGCTGCGAGCGCGACAAGACCACTTCTCCCTTCGTGAAGGGAAGAAGCATCACAGCCTCGCTCTTGCGCAGGTCCAGCTCGTCCAGCGAGATGGCGGTCGCCATCCCCTCGCCCGCCAGGAGCGTCTCCGAGCCCACGCGCGCCAGCTGGTGAGCGCCAAGCACGGTCACGGCGCCGTCATCGCCCACGCCGGCAATCGCCGGATAGCGATCCTTCGCGCGCAGGGTGATCGACCCGGCCTTGGTCGCCAGGGTGGCCTCCTGCCAGGCATCGCCCTTGCGGTAGTTGAAGAGCACGTGCGCGTGCCCGGTCCGGGTTCGCTGCGCGAAGAGATGGAGCTGCGGGTTGTCCGGCGTGACCAGCAGGCGCTCGATCTTCGCTTCCTCGAGGAACCACCGGTAAAGCGGGTGCATCGCGGTGCCCTCGTCGCTCTCCGCCAGCTCGATGGGATCCGCGAAGTAGTAGACAGTGCCCTGCCCCAGCGTGTGCTTCGTGAGCACAGGCTTCCCAGCGGCGTCGGTCGCCAGCACCTTGGCTCCGGCGGGGCGCACCTCCACCATCGGGGCGGCTTGCTGCCCGGCCAGGCCCGGGATCTCCGTTCGGAGTGTTGCCATCGCTTGCGCGCCCCTCACATCCGGGGTGTAGCGCGTGCTCACCCACTCCACGCCAGCCAGCTCACGCAGGCGCGCGCTTTGCCCCGGCTTGCGGGCGGCGTCGTAGATCGGCGCGCCCGTCATGAGCAGCGTGCCCCCGTTGCGAACCCAGCGCAACAACGCGGTATAGCTCTCGTCTCCCGGGCAGATCGCCGACGGGTAGATGATCACGCGCGTGGACGCCGGAATCGAATCGGCGAACCAATCGCTCGCCACGTTGAAATCGGCGTGCAGGCCGAGGAGCGCGGCGAAGCACCGGTAGGCAGAATCGATCCCGAGGTTCTCCTGATTGCCTAGGCGCATGTTGTCGTTGAGGAGGACGGTGAGCGCCGGCGGCTCGTAACGCGGCTCGAAGGCGCGCATCAGCAGGCTCAGGTTGCGGTGCGTGTAGGCGATATCCTTCGGGATGAGCGGGCCGGGGTAGAAGACACCCCAGGGGAAGACGCGTTGGTCGCTGTCGCGCAGGCACCAGTTCTGCACCTTGGAGCCGCCCATGCCGAAGGTATAGTGCGCCACGGCCATGAACAGTTGCTTCGCCTCTTCCTCGGTACGCACGATGTGATACCCCCGGGCACCATTCTCCAGGCTCCACGCGGGGTGCGTCTTCACGCCGTACTCGCCCAGGCTCACCGACTTGCCTCGCACGCGCACGTCGTTCAAGCGGATTCGCAGCGGCAGGTAATCGAGATCGCGCACCGGCTCATCGAAATAACCGATGTTCGAGACGTCCTGGCCGGCGATGGTCAAGCGCAGGTCGATGCCACGGCGCGGATAGCTGTAGTACTCGCTGGTGATCGGGTGCTCCGCATCATGGGCCCGGATCGCGGCGACGTGCGCGCGGTTCCACTCCGTCATCAGGTGGACGTGGAAGCGGTAGAGGTCGATCTGCGAGACAGAATCCCAGCGCCCGGGGTTCTCGGGCGGGAAGGGAAGCGCACCCAGCGGCGCGGGCGGCACCTCGGGTGCCCAGGCGGCCTTCAGCTTCTCATCTGTGCCGTAGCGCTGTTTCAGGAAGGCGTTCCACTTCGCGCGCAGCGTCTCCATATCCTCATGGCGCAGCGCATAGTCGCCGTTAATGTACCAGAGAAGCCCGGGAATCTCCTTATAGCGCGCGGCATACTCGGAGCACTGCCGGCTTTCCTCGCGGATCCGCTCGTCGGAGACGGCGACGTTGTGCCCGATGAGGAGACCGGGCATGAAGACCAGGCCATGCTCCTGGGTGGACTGCGTCATCCCGTCGAACCGCCGCCAATCGACCTCTGTCATCACATGGCCCGGATTGTTGTACTGCAGGTTTTCGTAGAGCTCGAAGCCGTAGTCGCGGCAAGCGGCATGCTCGCGCGCCCACCAGAGCGGCCCTTCGGTGGTAGAGCGGTAGACGTTGCTGTAGTTGTCGCAACCGAAGAGGAAGAGCGCCCGGTCGCCATAGCGGAAGTAGTTGTCGCGGAAGCGGAGCGTGGGCCCGCGGCGCGCCACCTGCGGCGAGATGGCGAAGAAGCCGCTCTCCGTCGAGTCCACCGTCTCGCCGCCAAGCGAGAGCGTGGCGGTGAAGTGGCACAGCCCGGCCACCGCCTTGGGGAGCGTGAAGCTCGTCTCCGCCACCGCGTGATCGAGCGAGCCGGCTGCGACCGGCACGCGCTTGCGCATCAGCTCCTTGCCGCCGTTCAGCACGCGGAAGAGGACCGATCCATCCTGGCGCGCGGGCCCGCGGTTCTCGAACGTCACCTTCAGGCGCACGGGGCTTCCGGGCGCGTAGGATGCGAAGTCGCTCTCCAGGTTGCGCAGGTAGGCCGCGCGCACCATGAAGCGCGCCAGGCGCTGCAGCCCTTTGCGCAAGAGCGGGTCCTTGCCATCGAAGAGGTCACGGTCTTCCACGCCGAAGTAGCCCCAGGAGCTGCCGGCGTAGAACCCGGAGTAGTTGATGAGCAGCGAGCCGGCGCTGCCGCGCGGGCGGCCGTAGCGGTCATAGCTCATCAAGAGCGGGATCCAGCGCGAATGATCGTAGCCGCGTGTGGCGCTCGCCGCCCAGCCGCGCACGGTCCCGAGGCGAATCCCCGCGGGGAAGATCGTCTGCCCGGGAGCCGTTTCCACGCGCTGCACGCGCTTCAGCCGATAGTCGGCATCGAAGACGCCGATCTGCCGGACATCGGTGATCAGCCCATCCCCCGGGTGGCCGGTGGCGGTGTTCATCGGGCGCGGATCGGTGCCATCCGCTTTCCCCAGACGGACATCATCCACCCAGATCGTGCCCTGGGCACGGAAGAGGCCGCACTTGATGAAGAGCGTCGCCGTTCCGGGCTCGGGGGTGAAGTCGAACTCATACCGCTTCCAGGGGGCAGTGCCGCGCACGTGGGCAAAGTCGTTGTACTTGATGAGGTTCCCGTCGTGGCCATAGCGATAGATCGCGAGATAGGCAAAGCCCTCTCCGGTCACGTCCTGCGCGCGGATTTGCGCGCTGATTCGGTAGCGGCGGCCTTCTTCTCCAGGGAGGCGGAGGTGCCACTGCACCTCTCCCTTGGGGCTGTGGCTCGTAACTCGCGCGCAGTAGCGCCCCTCGGCTGGGTGTTCATCCACGATCTGGCATGTCTCGCTGGTGCGCCGCCAGCGCGCCTCGAGATCGCTCCCGCCGATGCCTACGGCTCGCGTCTCAGGCTTCTCGAAGCCGCCGTCGAAGAGGAGCGACTTCTCCGGGCGGATCGCCTCGGCCAGGCGCTTGTCGAGCACCTCTTCCTCACGCGCATAGCCCTTTCCATCGGCCAGCAGCGGGTTGAGGAAGGTGTAGCCGCCCATCGAGATGAAGTCACCGCCATCATGGAGGTAGTAGGTCAGGCTATCGCGCGCCTCGGCGGGGAAGCTCTCGCCGTAAGGGAGGACAACAATGTCATAGCGCCACGGGCGCAGGTGCGAGGGATCACTGAGAGCGGCGATATCGAGGAAATGCGTTTCCATCCCGGCTTCGCGGAGGATAGAGGCAATCACCTCCGGGCGCGATCCCGCGCCTTTCGCCGGGAAGCCTGGCGCGTTGAAGATCCCAACAATTCCCTTCGTCGAGCCGGTGAACGGCTGGGGCTCGCGCACCTCCGTGAGAAGCTGCGGCGTGTTTCCGGCCACCAGCGTCCAGTTATCCACCCACACTGTGCCTTTGGCCTGGAAGATTCCGCAACGCAACGAGAGCACCCGCGCGTCCGGGTGCACCTCGAAAGTGTAGGTGTGCCGGGTCCACTCCTGATCGGTGCTCGTGCGCCCGAAATCGCGGTAGACCAGATACTGCCCGCGGCTATCCAGCTGGTAGAGGGCGACGTAGGCGTAACCGACCTTCCCCTGCGGCACGATCCCCGACGCCTTCATATCGACGGCGACGGTGTAGGTCCGAATGTTCCCGCCGATGTAGACGTCTTGGGTCGCGGTAGCACCCGCATCCACCTCGAGGCATTGCCCACCCCGAGGCGACGCCACCACGCGCGCCTTTCCCGAGGGGGCGTTCCAACCGGCCAGACCCTGCTCGTAGCCGCCGTTCTTGACGTACGAGAGCGGCCTATCGTTCTCCTGCCCCGCGCACGCCGCCGGCGCCAGGGCGAGCATCGCGAGTAGGGCGAAGGCGATCCGGATCGAGAGACGGGCGAACTCCATGATACTTCTCCGTTCCTCCACGAGCGAGCGCGTGTGCGCCCAGCGGTGCAGAGGAGTTCGCCATCGCCTGATGGGGGTTCCTGCCGGTCACGCGCCAGTTCCACTCGAGGTCCACCCAGAGAAGCGCGAGCCGGCCAAAAAGAAAAGGCTGGCAACGCGGAATGCGCTCCAGCCTTTCGTCCTACTAGATATTTATGGTGCGCCCAGAAGGATTCGAACCTTCGACAAACGGATTAAGAGTCCGCTGCTCTGCCAGCTGAGCTATGGGCGCATCAGCAGCAACGGTGTCATTATAGCAGGTCGCCCGCATTTCGTCAACCCATTTTCTGAGAAAAACGGGGATTCTCGAAGAGAAATTAACCGCTTCTGGGTGTGATAACTCCCGGCTCGAATGCCGGACCCACGTTGGGCTCCTGAGAGAGGGCTGGCCGTGAGGCCCCGGACCAGGAGATCCTGGTCTGGGTTGTCGAACCGAGAGCCCCACACGGGTGGCCATAGCCAGCCCTCTGCTCGGGCGCGCAACCTGGGTTGCGCGCCCGGCCCATCCGTGTCTGTCCCCTTATCCGTGGTATCGACGCTGGCGAGCAGTCCCCGCTATAACGCGGTGGCAGAGTCTCGTCGTGCGCTCTTCGCGGGTGTATTCCGTCAGATCAGGTTGAGGCACACCGAGGGAAGCGGAAGCGGCAGGCAACGCTCGCCCAGGTCGGAGAGGCTGCCCGTTGCCGTCACCCCTGAAGCCGTCTCGCCGGCTGGCGCGCCAAGGAGGGTCCAGAGGAGGTTTGTCTCGCCATCGATCGTGAACGCGCCCCTATCAGCCAGCATCAGATAGCGGTTCCCCGCCTCCAGGAAGCGGAGCGAAGCCGCCAACTCGGCCCCCAGGTGGCTCGCGAAATAGGGGCGGAGCTTCGCCATGACGGAGCAGAAATCGAGCAGCTTGAGGGTGCCCGGCGTTCGCCCCGGCTCGCTCACCAGACCCCGCGCGCGCAGGAGCGCCTCCAGGAGGTCGCCCCGCGGTACCTCCACACGCACGTGGCTGCCCTCCTCCGCCAGAAGCCCCAGCGCGCTGCGAATCGCCAGGCGCTCGCCGCGGAGCTCAAGAACGTGCAGCTGCCGCTCCCCTTCCCTCTCCAGGCTCCAGCCGAAGAGGTAGCCGGCGGGCACGCCCTCTACCTCGATGATGAGGAACTGGCAAGGCCGGCCGGCGCAATAGCCGTGTTGGAGGAGGAGCTCGTAGTCGCAGGATGTGCGCGCCATATGGACGCCGTCGCGCTCGTTCAGCCGGCACAAGAGCGGCGCGTCCTCCAGGGTGGCCCGGCGCAGCGCCACCGCCGGACCGCCAGCAAGCGCGCTCGGAGGCACGGTAAAGAGCGAGAAGCTGCCGATGTGGTTGGCGCCGACGGCGTAATAGAGGGGGCGCGTGCCCGAGATGTACACGAAATCGACGCCGTGCTCGCGGAACCGCTGGAACGAGGCGGCGAAGAGGGCGCCCGCGAGACCCCGTTTCCGGTGGTCGGGATGGGTGCAGACACCGCCGATATAGCCCAGGCGGAGCCGGGCGCCGCAAAGCGATACGTCGCGCTCCAAGCTACAGGTCGTGGAAACGGGCAAGCCCCCGTAGAAGATAGCCAGGGAGTTTGCCCGGACATCCGGGTGAAGCGCCATCGGCCACGTCCGAGGGCCTTCCTGAGAAGGCTGCCTGTCCGGGAAGAAGATAGAGCGCGAGAGTTCCCGCACCGCCTCGTGCTCCTCCGGGCGAATTGGACGCGGGCCTTCGTATCCCTCCAGAGTGATAGCCATCCTACTCTCCTCCACTGGGCCATGCTGGCCATGCCCCCTATTTCGCGGAGATGGGTGAAGAACCTTCCCGGAGAAGAGAGGGGCCTCCGGGCTGGCGGCGAACATACCCGTCAATCAGATGAAGGGAGATGCCAGGATGGACGTTCCGGAACTGGTGGCAGCCACCGCCAAGTTGAAGGAGATGATCGGCTTGCGCTCGGAGCCGCTGGCGTTCTTCTACTCGGATCGCGAGCCGGACGGATGGCGCCCCCCGGAGGGGAAGTGGTCCTGCATGGTCGGGGCGCTGGCACGCGCCCGGCACGGCGGCACCGTCTACTTCGACAAAGAACACCACGGGTGCGGAGGGTGCGGAGTCTACCTCGGCTTCTGCGAGCCGGCGGAGAATCTGGTTTACTTTGTCTCCTGCGGCATCCCTGGGAGGCTGGAGGGCGAGCACTACAAGAAGTCGCCCGAGTTGGTGGCGGCCGCGTTGCGCCAGAACGACGTGCGCCCGGCACCGGCGAAGTACGCCATCTTCAAGCAGGTCGCCGCGCTCGAAGAGGGCGAGCGCCCGGAAGTGATCATCTGCTTCGCGAATGGCGACGAGCTGGCCGGACTGGTCTTCCTCGCCGGTTACGCGCGCGAAGAAGACGCCGCCATCGTCCCCTTCTCCTCGGGATGCGGGAGCATCGTGGCCCACCCGTTGCGCGAGGGTCGGGGGACGCTTCCACGCGCCGTGCTCGGGATGTTTGATCCGTCGGCCCGGCCGTGCGTGCGCGCCGAGGAGCTTACCTTCGCCGCGCCTGTGGCGCTCTGGGAGGAGATGCTCCAGAACGCCTCCGAGAGCTTCCTGAAGACGCCGACCTGGGCCAAGCTGCGCGCGCGGATTACGGGCGAAGCCACCTCGGAGAGCTAAGCGCTCCGGGCAGGCCTCGCCGCCCGCGACGCCACATGAAACTGACTGGCAATGGAATACGAGTGCCGGGGGCCCGATGACCGCCGCCTCGCTCGGCGTTGGGCCCCCCGGATCGCATCAGTGGTCCGGGCCCCAGCTGGCCGGCTGGGATTCTGGATAAGGAGAGGGCCGCCCGCACGCGCGGAGCTCGAAGCTCCGCGCTGCTTCCCGGCAAAGCCCTTCGGGCTTCCCCTCCTAGCCCGTGCCGCTCTAGGGTGCCCGGGAGTGTCGCCCCATCCAGTTCGGCAGGGCTTCGCTCACAAGCAGCGCGGAGGTTAGCCCTCGTGCGCCGGGTTGCGCGCCGTCTTCGAGACTGCGGAACCCTTATCTCGGAATCCCAAGCTGGCCGGATCCGGCGTTGACACCAGACTCGCGCCTATGCTAGTATACTTCACGTTCACAATTATCTATGACCATCGCCCGGAGGCAGCGGTCTGCGTGCGCATTCGGAATGGGGTGCGGAAAAGCGCGATCGTTTCTGCGCTCCGGCAATCGTGGGTGGGATGGCGGAATGTCGCAGTGATGCGGCATTCCGATTCGAAGGAGAGCCTACTCGGAACCTGCTTCCGGGTAGGTTCTGTCCTATCTGGGGAGCGCGTCGCGGTGGTGCGCTCTGTCGCTTAGCATATTGGCGGGCCATTACTTTGGATTCTTACGAACGGCGTTCAGGGGCGGAGTTGCCGTCTCAGACCAAGCCGGAGCGGTCCGTGACGGGGGCTCACCCCGCCGGGGCTGTCTTGGAGTGGCGCGTTCATCTGGCGCGTGAGCGCCCGCGCGCCTTACTCTTCGTGGCCGGCGTGCTGTGTGCCAGTGCCGCGCTGGCCTACGCCGTCTTCGGCCACCCTTTGCCTGTTCTCATCACGCTGGCCCTGCTCTTTTCGTCGGTTTCGGAATTCGTGCTGCCGGTCACCTACCGCATTGCGCCGGAGGGCGTCACGCGGCGCAATGGCGTGAACATCACCACCCTCGCCTGGAATGAGGTCCGGCGGATGGAGGTCTACGAAGAGGGAGTCCGGTTGAGTCCGCTCGCCAGGCCATCCGCGCTGGAGCCGTTCCGGGGCATCCTGATCCGCTATCCCGCGGACGCGGGAATGCGGCAGCACGTGCTCGATGCCCTCCGGGTATATTCGCCCGAAGCGGGTCCGAAAGGAGTATCCGATGCTGAGGGATGAGCTGACCGCGGAACAGCGCGATGAGATCACGGAGAAGCTGGCACAGCGCGTGGTGAAACGGCGTCTGGAGAGCGTAGCTACGCTTTTCCTGGAGTTGAACAAGCCGATCGCCTTCATTGGGGGGCAGGCGTTGCTGGTGGGAGCGCCCATCTTCGGCACGCTCTTTGGCTATGAGAATATGCAGCGCCTGGCGCTCTATTTCCAGTCGCCCGAGAATGTCGAGCGGCTGCTCGTGCGTATCGAGGAGCTCAGCCAGGAGCGCGATGCCCAAGAGAAAGGCGGCGCGGAGCCGTCTGCGGAAGGGAGTCCGTAGCGTGAAGCTACAGATCGAGCATGCGAGCGCTGCAGTCCTGGTACTCGAGGGGCTGCTGTGCGTGGTGATCCTGGGAAAGATCTTCGCCGCGCGGGGCGGGCGCGCCCCCTTCATCCGGCGGATTCCCGGGCTGGCCGCCCTGGACGAGAGCGTGGGCCGCGCCACCGAAATGGGGCGCCCGATGCTCTTCTCTCTCGGTCTGGGCGGCCTGGATATCGTCACGCTCCAGGCGCTCGCGGTGCTGGGCCATGTGGCGCGCCTCGCCGCGCGCTACGCCACCCGCGTCATCGTGCCCGTGGTAGACGCGGTGATCTTCCCGGTGACAGAGGAGGTCCTCCGCGATGCCTACACGGCCGAGGGCCGGCCCGAGCTGTTCGATTCGAATGACGTCCGCTTCCTCTCGGACCAGCAGTTCGCCTACGCTTCGGGCGTGATGGGGATTATTGGCCGCGAGCAGGTGGCGTCCAGCTTCCTTTTTGGCTCCTTTTTCGCGGAATCGCTGATCCTTGCCGAGGCGGGCCACCAGGTCGGCGCCATGCAGGTGGCCGGAACGCCCTCTACCACGCAGATTCCCTTCTTCATTGCGGCTTGCGACTATACGATCATCGGGGAGGAGTATTACGCCGCGAGCGCCTACCTGACTCGTGAGCCCGTCTTCCTGGGCAGCCTGATCGGGCAGGATTGGGGGAAGATCGCGCTCCTGGCGATCATCATCCTCATGGTCGGCGCGGCCTCGGTCTGGTCGCTCACGCATGGTGGCGTGATGGATGACTTCCAGAGCAGGGTGATCGCCTTCTGGCAGTGGATGCCCGGCGCACCCGCGGCCGGCCAGTGAAATGCGGGGATAGCAAGCGACGATGTTGACGACGGATACGTTTACTCTCTGGCGGAATATTGTCCTCGGGTTCGTGGCGGGGATCGCCCTCTTGCTGCTGCTAGACCGCATCACGAACAACAGCTCGCGGCGGCGCCTGATGGTGATTCTCACCTTCCTCGGCGGGCTCTTCTATCTCCTGGAGTTTGTTCTCCCGCCGGGCACGACGCTTGGCTTCCTGCCCGCGCCCGCGGATCCCACGCGCGATAACGCGCTCAGCCCGTTCATCTCCACCATCGGGAGCATCACTCTGGTGATCGCTGGTTTTTCCTTCGGGCTGGGCCTGCTCAACCTGGCGACGATCCACGGGCGGAACATCCTGGGGCAGCGGTCGGGGTGGCACAACTCGCTCGCGTTCTTTGTCGCGATGATCTTGATGGTCATCTCCGGGCTTTTCAGGGGCGAATACGCCTCCCTGGCCGCCCTTTATCGGGTGCTCTTCGAAGGCCTTTACCAGCCGCTCGGGGCGAGTGTCTTCAGCGTGCTGGCCTTCTTCATCACCACCGCGGCCTACCGTGCCTTCCGAATCCGTTCTGGCGAAGCCGCGCTGATGATGGGCGCGGCATTCATCGTGATGATGGCGCAGGTGCCGATGGGGATGATGCTGACCAACTGGCTGCCAGAAACGGGGTGGGCCGCAAATCTGCGCATCGAGCAGGTGAGCAACTGGCTGATGACCATCCTCAACATGGCGGCTTTGCGCGCCGTCGCGTTTGGGATCGGCATTGGAGGGCTGGCAATGTCGCTTCGCATCTGGCTCAGTCTGGAGAGAGGCACCTACTTTGGAAAGGACTCGTAGGGCATGGCCGAGATAGTCGACGAGCGTGTTGCCTCCCATCGCCGGCAGAGCCGGATCATCTACGCCCTTCTCGCCGGGCTGATGGTGCTCTTCCTGCTCTTCGAGCTGCGCCTCCCCTTCATCGTGGGCCCGCAGTCGCGCGGGCTGTTCGAGACCGTGGAGAAGCTGCCGGAGGATAAACTCGCCCTCCTGATCCTCAACTGGGCGCCGGGCACCTATGGAGAGAACTACCCACAGACGGAGGCGCTGATCCAGCATTTCTTCCTGGCCGGTAAGCCGTTCGCCATCTTTGGGGTCGACCCGGTCGGGCCCACCCTGGGTCACGAGATTGCCGAGCGCCATGCGGCGCGCCTGGGCAAGCAGTATGGCGTCGATTGGGTTACCTGGGGCTACCGCACCCTGCAGCTCCCGATGATCCTGGGCCTCAAGCGCGACATACCTGGCACTATCCAGCGCGACTACCAGGGTCGTTCCCTGGAGCAGTTTCCCATCATGCGGGGGATTCGGTCGGCGCGCGACCTCAGCCTGATCGTAGATGTTACCCCGTCCGCGACGGTGGAGATCTGGATTCAGTACTTCCACGGCGCGGTGGGCACTCCGGTGGGCTACGCGCCCACGGCCGTCATGGCCCCGGAAGCATATCCCTACCTGCAATCGAAGCAGCTCGTGGGGATGCTGGCCGGGATCAAGGGCGCGGCGGAGTACGCGGCGCTCCTGGATGAGCATTATGAGGAGGAGCTCACCTGGAAGTATCCGCCGATGCGCGCGATGAACGCCATCTCGATCGCCCACGTCTTGATCGTCGCGCTCATCATCCTGGGGAACTACCAGTACTTCACGCGGCACCGACGGCGGAGAGAGCAGTCATGAGCCTGGAAGGCGTGATCACACTGCTGGCGTGCATCTCCACGCTGGCGATCTTCACCATTCTCTACAAGGAGAACCCGATCTACCGGCTCTTCGAGCACATCTTCATTGGGCTCGCCACCGGTTACGGCATCTCGATTCTGTGGAATCAAGTGCTCAAGCCGAACTGGTGGCTGCCGATGACGGCGGAAGGGAAGTGGCCGTGGATCTTCGTCCTGGTTGTGGGGTTGATGTTCTATACCGTCTACATCCCACGGTATGCCTGGATGAGCCGGCTGCTGATGGTGACGCTGATGGGGATGGCGGCGGGCGTCGCCTTCCAAGGCTTCGCGCGCCTCTACATTCCGCAGCTCACCGCGTCGTTCCTGCCGCTGCTGAAGCCGGAGCCGCCGTATATCCTCTTCAATAACGTGGTAATCGTCGTCACCATTATCACGGTGATGACCTACTTCTTCTTCTCGTTCGAGCACCGCAGCCGGGCGGTCAAGGGCACAGCGTCTCTCGGACGCTGGCTACTCATGGTCGCGTTTGGCGCCATCTTCGGCTCGACCGTCATGGCGCGCATGGCGCTCCTCACCTATCGCCTGTGGTACCTGCTCACGGCGTGGCGTTCGTAGCGAGGGGGAGAACGCTTAGAACGGGAGATGACGATGCCCCCACATGGGCAGCCAGACGAGTGGATTCGCGTTTCGATCCAGGTAACCCCCGCGGCGGTGGAAGCGGCCGGCGAGCTGCTTCGCGCCGCGGGCTGCTCCGGCTGGGAGAACCCCGCGCCGGACACCGTGGCCGGCTATTTTCCGGCGGACGGCCGGGCTGAGGAGCGCATCGCCGCGCTCCAAGAGCAGGTGCGCGCCCTCGATCAGTACGGCCTGGACCCCGGGCCGGCTCTCGTGACGGCGCAGGCCGTGCCCGCGCGCGCGTGGGAGGAGGTTTGGAAGGAGTATTTCCGGCCCGCGCGCATCGGGCGCGTGATCGTGGCGCCCACGTCGGAGAAGGTGACGCTCGGCGAGGGCGAGGTGGTGGTCCGCATCGATCCCGGGATGGCCTTCGGCAGCGGCGCCCACGCCACCACGCGCCTCTGCCTCCTTGCTCTCCAGCAGGAGCTTCGCGCCGGCGGACGCGTTCTGGACCTGGGGACCGGCTCCGGGATACTCGCCATCGCCGCGTCGCTCCTCGGAGCCTCGCACGTCCTGGCGGTGGACAACGACCCGGAGGTGGTGCCAATCGCTCAGGAGAACGCGGATCTGAACGGCAAAGCCGCGGAGATCACGATCTGCGAGGGCGACATCACAACCGTGGAAGAATCCGGCTGGGATCTGGTACTCGCGAATATCGCCCCGGGTCCCGTCCTCCAGGCGGCGCCCCGAGTGGCCGGGATGCTCGCCGAGGGCGGAGCCTACGTCGGCGCGGGCATTCCTGCGGAGCGCGCCAGCGAGGTGGAAGCGGGGCTCACTTCCGCCGGGTTCCGCGTCGAGCGCGTTCTGCGCGAGGCGGAGTGGGTCGCCATAGTCGCGCGGCCCGCAGGGGCCGCCGCTGCCAGCACGTAGGGACCATACATCGTTTTTTCATCGAGCCCGGCCAGGTTTGTGGCGATGAGGTGACGCTCTCGCCCGAGCAGGCACACCAGATCGCGCGGGTGCTCCGTCTCTCGTCCGGGGCGCGCATCTGCATCCTGGATGGGCGGGGGCGCGAGAGCGAGGCGGTCCTCATGGAGGTATCGCCCCGGTGCGCAACGGCGCGCGCTGTAGAGTGGCGCCCGGCCGCAGGCGAGCCGCGCGCCCATGTTGCGCTGGCGCTCGGACTCCTGAAGGGCGAGAAGATGGACTGGGCGGTGCAGAAGACCACGGAGGTGGGCG
>ERZ795060.721-NODE-721-length-43672-cov-6.681592_pt1 | contig 43672 bp, 67 predicted proteins | sample MGYA00375144_ERZ795060 | MGnify/ENA primary metagenome ERZ795060 (study PRJEB30189, sample SAMN05720157) | activated sludge metagenome | isolation source: anaerobic digester from wastewater treatment plant | place: Japan | collected 2015-05-15 ... | reverse complement strand
CGAGGGGCGCGTGGGACGCGAGGGGCGCGTGGGCCGCGAGGGACGCGAGGGGCGCGTGGGCCGCGAGGGACGCGAGGGGCGCGTGGGCCGCGTGGGCCGCGAGTGACGCGCTCGTGCTCTGGGCCGCCGTGCGGTGCTACGGGCTGACGGACTACGACGCGGCGCACCTGACGGCGGGCCTGCGGGATGCGTACGCGTGCGGCCTCGGCGTGGCGGTGCCGGTGGCGGAGGGGGTGCTGGGGTGGGCGATGGACGACGAGCAGGAGGTGCGCGATGACGCCTGACGCGGAGCGCGCCGCCTCCGAGGCGGGCCCGCTGATCTTCTGGCGTGACGGGGCGACGATTGGGCGAAGCGGATATTGGGTCCGCGCCGTGGCGCTCAACGAAGTTGTGCCGCGCTGGGTCGCGGAAGGGCGGCGTGTCGTAGGGATTCGCTTGGCACCGGAAAACGGCAGCAACGTGGACGTATTGCTGGAAGATGTGGAGGTGCCACATGCCTAACACGGATCGCGCGGCCGTCGCGCGGGAGGTGCTGACGGATTTCATGGGGGCGGCGCAGAGCGTTGAGGCTGTGCAAGCGGCAGCGAAGTTCATGGCAGAACACTACCCCGCCCCGATCCCGCTCGGCGCGCCGCGCCGGTGGTGGCTGGTGGTGGACGACAGCGGTGATTTGTTCGCCTACTCGCGCGAACACCACGCCCGCAACGTATGGGGGAATCTCGCTCAGATCGTCCCCGTCCTCGAGGCGCGGGTGACGCGGGAGACGGTGGACATGGCTGCAACGAAAATCCGCGAGGAGATTGACGGATTGCGCTGGGGCGAGGCGATCGACTGCGTCCGCGCCGCGCTCTCGGCGCTCGGCCTCACGGTGGAGGAGTGACCATGCCTAACGCGGAGGGGAGGATGGAGACGCTAGAACGGGTACAGGACTGGTGGCAGCGTTTAGCGATGAGCGCTCGCCCGGTGTGTCTGGATGGTGACGACGTTCGCGTGATCGCTGCGGAATCGGCAAACGCCCTCGCCGCCGCGCGGGCGGAGAACGAGAAGTTGCGGGAGGCGCTGGCGCACTACGCGAACGCCGTCAACTGGATGTCGCATACCGACGCCGACGCCATGCTGCGCGTCTGGATCGGCTCAGGCGACGGCCCCGACTACGCACGCCGCGCGCTCGCCGCGCAGGAGGGCACGCGATGAAACGAGGACTGGTCGCGCTCCGCGAGCGCGAGTGGGCAGAGGCCGTGCTCCGGCGCGAGTCCGCTGAGCGGTACGAGCACGAGCGGCGCGCTCTGCTGGTGCTGGCGTGCCAGGAGGCGCGCGAGGCGCAGGGGATCGGGCTGCGCGACATGGGACGGCGGATCGGCTGTTCGGCGGCGATGCTCAGCGACATCGAGCGGTCGCGGCGGTGGAGCGAGTGGATCGTGACGGCGTACATCAGCGAGGTGGCAGCCACGGAGGGCACGCGATGAGCGAGACGGTGAAGCGGTACGACATCGAGGAGTGCAGCGGCAACCCGTACGAGAGCTATCGCGACATGGTGCGTGCCCCAGATGGCGATTGGGTTTACTACGTCGACTACGCCGACCTCGCGCAACAACTCGCCGCCGCGCGGGCGGAGAACGAGCGGATGCGGGCAGACCTGCGCCTGATCGCGAGCGCCTACGATGACTCACTGTCAGCGGGCGAGCTGTCGATGCGGTCATACGACATGGCGTGCGTGGCCCGTCGCGCGCTCGCCGCGCAGGAGGGCACGGATGGGTGACTCGATGGACGACCTCGCGGCACGGCAACGCGCGGCAGACGGCTGGCTGTGGTGGAATCTGCGCGTGCTCGGCGTCACGGCGCGGCGCGAGGCAAACGGATCGCGCTACTGGCAAACCGGAGGACTGGTCGCGCGCATCGCGCGGCGCTGGCCGGCAGCAGGGCGCGCCTTGCGCGCCATATGTCGTCGGCGAGGGCACCACTGGTCGCGGACCGACTGGGGATGGGACGGAGGCCCCATGTTGGACGTGTGGTGCCGCTGGTGCGATACACCGGGCGTGGTCCCAATGCGCGAAATGCCCGACACGCACGCGAAAGCGTTAGACTTGTGGGACGCCATAGAGCAGGAGGGCACGCGATGACGTTCAAGGTAGGGGTTCTCGGGGCTGTCGATAGCGCTTGCCCAAGCCGCAAATCGCCTCGCGGCCATTGTCGATGTGGCATCTGCGTGAAGTGTGGCTTCCCCGTGCATTCCGCCGTACATATGCACGCATACGGCGAGGGGATCGACGGCGCACCGTATCATCACCGATTTGCGAGCGCCGTTGGCGAATGGTGGGATGACCACGGGATGCCGCGCCCCGACACAACACCGCGCGAACTGGAGGGCACGCGATGACGGATGCTCAGGCAGAGGAGATCGCCCGCCTACTGAGGGAGATACGCAACGGGATTCCCGACGTGCACGTGTGGATTATCGCCGTGGCGTGCATGGGTACGTGTGTCAGCGCGTACAAGATCGAACAGGCCGTCATGCGGCAAACGAAGGCTCAACAGGAGGCCACGCGATGAGCGAGACGGTGAAGCGGTACGCCCTGCAGGAGTGTAGCGGAGAGAGCGGCCGCTGTTGGGCTGAGATGCTGGTGGCTCCTAATGGCGATTACGTCGCCTACGACGACTACGCCGCCCTCGCGCAACGTCTCGCGGACGTGGCGTACCTGGCGGAGTGGATCCAGCGCGGCAACGACCCGCTGCGGCCGCAGCACTACGTCGCGGGACTGGTCGGCGGGCGGTTCGGCGCGTTTGCCGGGCAGGATCTGGCCGAGGTCTCGGCCGACTCCCTCCCCGCCCTCGGCGCCCTGCTGCGGCAGCTGGAGGGGGGACGATGACCTTCGACGAGTGGTGCGTGATCGGGCGCGATGGCTTCGTCGTCCGCATCGGCAGCGAATCCGCCGCCCGGAAGCACGCCGACGCGTGCAATCGTGACTACCCGCACGACGCGCCCCATGAGGCGATTCGGCTGGTGTCGATCGAGGAGGCGGAGCGTCTCATGCGCAAGGAGGACCGACGATGAGCGAATCCACCCCCACCCGCGCCGACGTGCTGCGGGAGTTCTCGACGCCGCGCGTGAGCCACACGTCGAGCGGGTTCCACTGGGACGGCAAGACGTGGGACGAGCCGACGCGCGAGTCGCTGGCCGACGAGATCGTGCGCCTCCGCGCGCATCGGGACGCGATGATCCGGCGCGTGGAGATGATGCCGACCCGTTACGTCAACCTCGCGGTACACGATGCGGTGTCGCGCGCTGCCGTCCTCGCCGCGCTGCGCGAGGGAGGGGACGATGGACGATAAGCTCACCGCGCTCGCGGCGGCGTGCGAACGGGCGGCGGAACTGCTGGATGCTCTGTCCGCACAGTACGCGCTGGCGGACGACACACCGGAGCGCGCACTCGGCTTCGAGCGTGACGCTACCGCGCTTCGCGCCCACGCCCGCGCCCTCCGCGAGGGGCACGTCACCGTCCACGAGGGAGGCGATCGTGAACGAGTATGACCGATGGGTCGCCGAGCTGAAAGCAGCGGGGTGGGTACGGCATCACCGCACGCTTTGGCGGTCGCCCGAGGGGCTGTTCTATCTCGGGCCGTACAAAGCGTGGCAGGTCATGCGAGAGTCGGCGGGCCGCGTCACGATCAACGAGGAGGAATCCCCCGATGCCTGAGATCACGCGGGAGGAGGCGAAGCAAGCGATAGCCGAGTGGATCGAGCACCACGTCTTCGCGCGAGACGCCTTCACGGGACACGAGAAGTTCCACGATCGCTACGAGGCCATACTCCGCCTCGCCCTCGCGGCGCTGGAGGATGTGGAGAGGGTGGACGCGCTCGCCTACGACCTCGAAGGCGGGCCGATCTTCGACCAGTACGGCGAGCGCGACGTGCACATGATCGCGGCGACGGACGCGCACATCGAAACCGACGAACGCGGGGCGTACTGCCGTGCCTTCCGCGCCGCCATCGACCGGGCGAGGGGGGTATGAGTGCGCTCGCCATCATCCACGTCGCGTGCGCGCTCGCGATCATCGCGATCTGCGAGCACGCGCGCCACCATCACCGAGGAGACGAATGACCGACGACGTACTGCGCCGCGCGCACGACGCGATGGCGCTCATCGACACGCTGGAAGGGCTCGACCTCACGAGCGCCGCGCTGCGCGCCCGCTATGGCCCGTTCGGTACCTTCGATCACGACCGGAAAATCCTGCTCGCCGCGCTGCGGGACGAGTACCGCATGGCGTCGGAAGTCAAACGCACGGAGGCGGCGCTCGACGACATGGCGCACGCGGACGCGCGCTACCAGGACTTCATGCGCGACGCCTACGCCGAGCGCACGAAGCTGGCCGAGATCGACGCGCAGCGCGTGGCGCTGGACCACAAGATCGCGCTCGCGAAGGCGCTGCTGTACACGCAGGGTCGCCTCGCGGGGCTCGCCTGATGCGGCTGCGCGATGACACGCAGAACCGCACCGCGGCGAAGTGTCAGCACGACGAATGCCCGACCTGTCGGGAGTACCTGGCGTTCGACACGGACGGGATGGGACGGGTCGTCTGCTGGTGCCCGCATTGCCGCGACGGGCGCCCGCACTCGCGGGCGAAGTACCTCGCGCGCTTGGCCGAGGAGGACGCGGCATGGCGCACGGTCGAGGCGCGGCGCTGTACGTGGTGCGATGGGCCGTTTACGCCAAAGCGCGCCGGACAACGGTACTGCGGGACCCCGTGCCGCGAAGCCACGGCGAACCACCGCGCCAATGAGCGGAATCGCCGGCTGCGCGAAGGCCAGCCGTTGCCGAAACGACTGGCGCTCGTGGCCCGATTGACGCATTGTGAAGCGTGCGGAAGCCCGCTGGAACAGAAACGAGTCGGGCACCCTCGCATGTTCTGTAACGCGACCTGCCGCAACCGGCGCTACCGGGACACGCATTACCAACCGCGGCGCCCGGAATCGAAACGCAGCGCCGCGATGCGGCGCTACTGGCAACAGAAACGTACCGTCATGGAGCACAGCGCATGACCCCCTCGCCCGCACTCGTGCAGGAGAAGACGCGCCTCGCCTACGCGCATTGGCTCGACACGTTTGGCGTCGTCGAGTACGGGCGCTTCGCCAAGCGCGTCATGCCGCTGTTCCGTAGCAACGTGCCGTTGCGGGCCTTCCAGCGCGCCGCGGACGCCTACCGGCGCGAGAACGCGGAACGGGCGATCGCGCTGGAGTGGTTCCTGGGGGACTTCCAGCGATGGCGACGCGCCGCCGACGCCTGCCCGCTGGACGAGTGGCCGGGGTACGCGAAAGCCGCGTGCATCACGGACCCGGAGACGTACCGCACGACGTATCTTGCCCAGCTTCACGCCGCCGACCTCGCCGCCGAACCCCCGGAGCCCCCCGCCCGTGACGCCGCCCCCCTCCAGCCATCCCTCGCCCTCTGAGTATGCGGCGCAACGCACCAAAGACGCCTTCGAGCGGTTACGCCTCGACCCCCGCAGCTTCTTCCGCATCCCCGTCCCGTCGATCCACGCGCTGTGCGGGGCGCTGGCGCCGCAAGAGCTGGTCGTCATCGGGGCGAGACCCGGCAACGGGAAAAGCCTGCTGGCGCATAACTTCGTGCGGTGGTATCGGGCGCGGAACATCCCGTGCTACATCATGGGGACCGAGCAATCCCCCGACGTGCTCTCGATCAAGCAGGCGTGCGTGGATTTGGGCATCCCCTTCAAGCTCGTCCTCAAGCCCGAGGAAGACGACCTGGAGAATGGGCGGTACGAGGAGGCGAAGGCGCGCGTCGAGGCACAATTGCGGCGCATGGCGCTGGATGATATGTATGTCCAGTGGTCGAACCACGAGTACATGGACCGCGCCGCGCTCGCGGAAGGCGCGCAATGGGCGGTCGAGGAGATGGGGGCGCAAGTCCTGATCCTCGATCACCTCCACCACATGCAACACGGAGACGGGAAAGACCCCGTGTCGGAACTCACCGCCACCGTCCACCTGTCGAAACACCTCGCCAAGCGCCACAAGATCGTCGTGATCGCGTTCGCGCAACTCCGCCGGCGCGTCGATGTCTCCACCTACGAACCCCCCGACATGGAAGACTTTGCAGGGGCCAGCGCCATCGAGCGCACCGCCGACATCGCGCTCGGCGCGTGGCGTCCGCTCCGCCAGGACTTGAGCGCCGAGCAGATCAAGGAGTTGAAGGCGAAAGCGCGGGAACAGAAGGTCGGCGCGGACGGCATCTACGAGCCGAACACGATGGGGCTGCGCTTGCTCAAGGACCGCCTGGGCAGCGTCTTCGGGAAGCAGGCGTTGGTGCGCGTCGTGAACGGGCGCATCGAAGACCTGCCCGAACGCGACCGCTACTCGACGCAGTACGGCGCGCGGGACGGCGTATGAGCGTCCGCGTGATCGTGGGCGACGTGCGCGAGACGCTTCGCACGCTGCCGGACGCCTCGGCGCAATGCTGCGTCACGTCGCCGCCGTATTTCGGGCTGCGCGACTACGGGCACGCGGGGCAGATCGGGCTAGAGCCGACGCCCGACGAGTACGTGGCGCAGATGGTCGCCGTGTTCCGCGAGGTGCGGCGCGTGCTGCGGGAGGATGGGACGTTGTGGCTGAATCTTGGGGATAGCTATGCGCGCGGGTTCGGTGGCGGCACGCCCGGCGAGAAGTCGGCAAGCAACGCCGGATCGTACGAGCGCCGGTCGCTCGGCAAGGTGCCCGACGGCTTGAAGGCGAAAGACCTGATAGGGATTCCGTGGATGGTTGCCTTTGCGCTGCGCGCCGACGGCTGGACGCTCCGCTCCGACATCATCTGGCACAAGCCGAACCCCATGCCCGAGAGCGTGACGGATCGCCCGACGAAGGCGCATGAGTACGTCTTCCTGCTCACCAAGGCCGAGCGGTACTACTACGACGCCGCAGCGATTGCCGAGGAGGCGACCGGACAGGACGCGGGCAACGGCTTCGCGCGCCCCCACCGCCTAAGCGTCGGCGGGCGTGGTGATCCGACGCCGTGGACGGCCAACCCAGAGGGCACCCGCAACGCCCGCACCGTCTGGCCCATCGCCACGCAGCCGTACAAGGGCGCGCACTTCGCCACCATGCCGCCCGCGCTCGCGGAACGGTGCATCAAGGCGGGCACGAAGGCGGGTGACATGGTGCTCGACCCGTTCGGCGGTGCGGGCACGACCGGGCTCGTCGCGGATCGGCTTGGACGCGACGCGATCCTCTGCGAGCTGAACCCCGCCTACGTCGAGTTGGCGCGGCAGCGCATCAAGGACGACAACCCGCTACTCACGGAGGTCGTATGAGGCCCCCGCGCCGCGCCTTCGCGAAAGCGCGCCGCTACGAGAAGGGCGCGATGAACCAGACGGAGGCGGCGTACGCGCAAGTGCTCGATGCGCGGAAGCGCGCGGGGCACGTCGTCGATTACTGGTACGAGTGCGTCTCGCTGGAGGTCGGGCCGAACGCGCGCTGGTACCCGGACTTCATGGTGGAGATGCCGGACGGCGAGATGCAGTTGCACGAGGTCAAGCGTCGGCGCAAGACGAACGACGGCAGCTCGTCGTGGTTCGCCGAGGACGACGCCAAAGTGAAGATCAAGGCGGCGCGGGCGCGCTACCCGTTCCGCATCTTCGTCGTCTGGCCGGAATCGGCCAAGACGCTCCACTTCCACAGCGAGGAAATCGCCCCATGACCGCCTTCACCTTTCGCCTCGACCGCGACGGCTACGTCTGCGGCGGCACGTGCGACACGTCGCTGCGCTCGTCGGAGACGCGGCCGCTGGCGGGCATCCCCCTCGTGCCGCCCGATGCCGAGGCGGTCGCGTGGCCGGAGGGCGAGCGGTGGGCGCATATGACGGAGGAGTACGGGCTGTTGCCGGAGACTACACACACGAAGGAGGCGGCGTGAGGCTCGTCCACTTCGCGGACTGGCACCTCGGCTACCGCGCGTACCAGCGCCAGACGCCGACCGGGATCAATCAGCGCGAGGCCGACGTGGCGCTGGCGGTGCGGCGGTGCGTCGATGCGGCGCTGGCCGTGGAGCCGGCACTCGTCGTGCTCGCCGGGGACGTATTCCACACGCCCCGCCCGAGCAACCACGCGCTCGTGCACGCGGTCCAGCAGGTGGCGCGCCTCACGCGGGTCTGTCCGGTCGTGGTCGTCGCGGGCAATCACGACTCCCCACGCGCGACGGACGGCGGGAGTGCGCTCCCGCTCCTGGCGTCGGTAGGGGCGCACGTCGTGGTGCACGCCCCCGCGCGTGTCCGTGTGGGGACGGTGGCCGTGTGGGGGGTGCCCGATACGGGCGTGCCGCAGCCGCGTCCCCTGACGCCCGACCCGGGCGCCCGACATAACGTCGCGCTGATCCACGGCGAGGTGGCGGGCGTGATCCCGGGCGCCCCGGCACGAGCGCACGAGATGTCGCGGGAGGCGCTGGCGGGGGAGGCGTGGGACTACGTCGCCCTCGGCCACTACCACGTCCAGCAGCAGGTCGCGCCGCGTGCGTGGTACGCCGGCGCGCCGGACTACACCTCGTCGGACCCGTGGGCGGAGGTCGGGGCGCCCCGGGGCGGGCTCGTGGTGGATCTCGACGCCGGCACCGTGCGGCCGCTCCCCATTGAGCCGCCGCGGCGGTTTGTTGACCTCCCGCGCGTGTCGGCGGCCGGGCTCGCGCCAGACGCCCTCGTGGCGGCGATCGAGGCGGCGATGGGGGACCCCACGGGGGCGGTCGTGCGGCAGGTGGTGACGGACTGCGAGCCCACGGTGGCCCGCGAGGTGACACGGACCGCACTGCGGCGCTGGCGGCGAGACGCACTCCACGTGCTGTTCGACGTCCGCCGCCCCGCGCGCGCGGTGACGGCGGGCGCAGCCTCCACCCGGTCGCGTCAATCGCTCGCGGAGATGCTGGCCGAGGTGCTGATCCGCCGATCGCGCGCGACCGGCGTGGAGGCGGACGCCCTGCTGGCCCTGGGACGTACCTATCTGGCCCGGGCGGAGGAGGCGAGCGCCGACGCGCCCGCGCTCGATGCGGTCTGCCCGTCCTACCCGCCGGGGGCCAACGCATGACCCGCCGTCGTGCTGACGCTGCCGCTGGAGGCGCGATGACGACGCCCGCGCCTGAGCGTCACCCGCCCGGCTCCGCGGCGGCGCGTGAGCATGGGTGTACATGCCCCGGCCTCGACAACGCGCATGGGCGCGGCGTGTGGCCGGGGCGCAATGGCACGCCGCTGTACTGGTACGCGAGCGATTGCGCGTATCACTTCCAGAAGGAGGTCCCGACCGATGGGCAAGGGCAGTAAGCGCCGCCCCGGCGACGATGCCGCGTACGCCGCGAACTACGAACGCATCTTCGGCGGCGCGGCAGCAGACGCGACGGGCGGCACCGCGCCCGAGAGCCAGAGCGCGATCAACGCGGTCGCCACGGTTTCGATCACCGGCTCCTCGAACGGTCCCAACTCGAAGCCGTGATCGTGGAGGACGCTGTGCAACCATTCGTGGTGGAGCGTCTGCCATTGCACCAGGAGCGCCGGCGCGGTGTCGAGTTCGATGACGCGCTGCTCGTGGTTGTAGCGCCCGTAGAGGCGGCACCCGTCGTCGGCGGCGGTGAGCCCGTCCACGAGCTTGACCGGGATCGGGCCGAGCGGGGACCAGATTTTCGAGGGGAGCGGCGGGAGCGTCATTCGCCGCCCTCCCCGTCGTCCCGCACCGTCACCAAGTCTCCCCCACACCACGGGCACACGGTCAGGCTGTAGGGTTCAGTGACCGCGCCCGCACGGCGACGCCACGGGATATCCGGCATCAGGTAGGCGCGCAGCGTGGGCGACCACACCAAGACCCCATACTGCACCGCGTCACGGCACGCGTGACAGGGTGGGCAGGGGTCACAGATAGGGTAGCCGCCCATGCGATTACGAATCCACCGCCAGAGGCGGATCAGGGGCGACGTGGCCGTAGGCCGCGCGATCGGCCAGATGGTAGAGGTGCGCACGTACGCCTCCCGTGAATCGCCAGATGAACGCTTCCGCGCCCTTCGGCTCCCCGATGTAGCCTTGCCGCGCGTGCCAGGCGTCGGTGCCAGACAGCGACGTGATCTCCCGTACCCGCACCCCGCGGAACGAGTCAACGGGCACCGTCTGCGTCTGCTTCGGGCGATGCCGGTGCCCGACCCGCCACTCCCGGTAGTGCGTCTCCCCCCAATCCTGTGGGCGCTCGGTCGCCATGATGTTCGGGAGGTCCGCGATCTTCTCGTCCTTGCCGTGCGTGTACCCGATCAAGTTGGCGCCGTAGCGTTGGTACTTCCGCAGTCGGGGCGAGGCGTCCACCGTGACGTGCGGGTGGTTCTGATACTCCGCTTCCAGCACCTTGCCGAGCGCAAACGCGGCGGTTTCGTCGTGGTTGCCGGGAACGATAGGGACGACGACGGGGGCGATCTCGGCGCACACCTCCACCATCCACGACGCCAGCGCCCGCCCCCGCTCGAACATCAGGTGGTACCGGGAATCGCGGTCCTGCGGCGTCCCGCCCGTCGTGAGCCCCGTGATCCCATCCACGTGGTAGTAGTCGTTGCCGATGGGGAGGATGATGCGGGAGGGGGCATAGGGCGCGGCCTGCCACAACAGGTCTTCCAGCGCCGCGCGCGCCACCGCTTCCGCGATCCTGGCGTCGTAGTGGTCGCCCGCTTCCGGCGCCCACGCGAGCTTCCCCAGGTGGAGGTCGAACAGGCAAACTTCCAGCGCGTGCGTGTCGTCGGGGGCGCGGCGCGCGGGGCGGGGAAGGCGCGGGATATTGCGCTGCGCCGTCTCGGCGGCGATGTGCGCCATCAGGCGGTTCGTGTGTTCCGCGAGCGCGGCGCCGGCCTTGCGGCGCAACCATGCCTTGATCTGCCACAAGGGCTCGATGACGAGCTGCCCGTCCGGTCCCGTGGCGCCGATCTCCCACTTGTTCAGGACATGCCGCTCGACCTCCCATTGCGTGAGGTCCGTCGCCGCGCTTTCCAGGAGCGCGTCTAGCGTCATGATGCGTCCCACGGCGGGGCCTTCGATGGCGCGGGTGTCGCCCGCATCGGTCACGGCGGGCGGGGGCGTGGCGGGGGTGCGCGGGACGCCTTCCGCGAAGTGCCCCTGCAACCCCATCGCCCGCCGTTTCTTCGTGATCGACTCGATCGTGCGGTTGAGGGTGAGCGCCGTGGCGGGGGCCTTGATTCCCGCCAGCGCGTCGCGTCGTACCACCGCTTCCTCGTCCGTCGTCCACGGACGATACGTATGATGCGAGCCGCGGCGTCCCATCAGGCGGGCTTGGCGAAGGACGGCTGCACCGGAATCCCGAGCGTCTTCGCCAGCCGCCTGAGCCTCGCCAACCAGCCGGGGAGGAACTTGGCTTGGCTCAGGTTGGCGCGCGGGGCGATCTTCGCCAGTCCCGCCTCGCGGAGCGCCGCGAGCGCGCCCAGGTCGCCCGCGCGTCCCCGGTAGTGCAGGGCGCGCAGATGCAGCATCGTCGCGCACGCGGTTGCCTCGTCCGCCAGCGCGATCTTCCGCAGCGTGTCCTCGCCCCACAGCCCATCCGGGCGCGTCCCGACCGCGGCTTGCACGTACCACCGCGCCCGCTCAACGCCGGCGTTCACCGCCCAATCGAAGGCGATCGTGGCGAGTTTTTCCCGATTGGCGGCGATGAGCGCGGGGGCGCCGCAGAGGCGCCAGTAGTTGCGCTCGTAGATGGCGCGCACCTCGTCCATCGTGATGAGCTTCACGGGGCGCGGCGCCTGCTCGTTCTCGTCGCGGAAATCGTCGTACACCGCTTGCGTGACGCCGTAGTTGGTGGCGCCGCCGGGATCGTCCGGGTCGTTCACGTAGCCCCCCTCGTAACGCAGGATGAGCGGTAACGCCGTCTCGAAACTCATGCGACCCCCTGTCGTTCGGCTACCATCTGCGCGCACTCGGCGTAGCCCGCGAGGTCCACGCGGTTGTCGCGCTTGGGCGCGTTGACTTCACGACTGATCTTGACCGCGCCCATCATGAGGCAGCATACGCGCGGGTCGATGTCGGGGATGCCGAGGATGGCGCCCCACATCCGACCCGTGCGCGTGTAGTCGTCGATCGGATGGCCGTAGGATGCCCCCCGGTCGCCATGCACCAACCGCTGCGCTTCCTCCAGCGCCGACTCGTCGGCCAGCGGCAGCATCGTCGCGGAGTCGTAGACCTTTTTGCCGAGCGCCCGCGCGACCGCCAGTTCGAGGTTCGCGCCCTTCGACTTCCGCCATCCGGGAAGGAGCGCGATCGCGTCCGCGTCGCACACCGCCGCCATGTCGCGCTTGAACATCTCGCACACGATGGCGTCGCCCCAATCGGCGGTATCGGTCGCCGGGTCGTACTCACGTCCGTACCGCTCGCGCCACAGTTCGCGCGTGATGTCGGCGGGCGAGGTCACGTCCTGCCCATCCGTGATCCAGCGGGCCTTGTGCGCGTCGAAGGCCGGGAAGTTGTAGAGCGGAATGCCGGTCATCGGGCCAGCGAGGTACACTCTCATGTCAGGTCGGGGTTGAGTGGCATGTGGAACGCTTCGCCCGTCTCGTCATTCAGGATCAGCACTTCTACCCACGTCGCCATCGGGTACACGGCGGGCGTCCGCCGCTTCCTTCGCTTCGATACGGATGCGCGCGGCCTTGAGGAGCTTGGCGGGGCAGAGGGAGCGGTAGCAGTAGCCGCCGAACCCGATCTCGCAATGGCACGGGCGAGGCTTATCAGGATACGACACAGGAGCATCCTCATGTGCGGGGCAGGGTAATGGTGCGGGCGCGCTCGACCAGGAACTTGCCCTCGCGGCAGACGAGCAGGAACGCGGGGAGCAACAGTTCCCGGACCTCGACGAAGCACATCGGGCGCAAAAGGACGGGCAGGAACGGGCCGCATTGCGGCGCGAACAGCGCGCCGACGCGCTCCACGTCATGGATCGTGAGCCCGTCTGGCGACCGTTCCGCCGCCGTCGCGCAGAAGGCGGCGACCGTATCGCGATGGATCGCCGTCACCAGCTTCGCTTGCGCGGCGGCGGCGATGGTGAGCGTGCCCCCCTTAACCGAGGGGGTGCCTTGTGCCGCCGCGACAGGGGGGAGGAGCAGGAGGAGCAGGAGGAGCGACCGGGGCATGGGACACCTCACCGAACAGGTCCACGAACAGCGGGCGCAAGTCCCGCACACGAATCGGTACCGGAACCACCCCGAACGCTTTCCCCCACACCCACTGTCCCTGGAAGGCCTCGGTCGCCCACACATACCACCAGAACGCCCGCGTGAAGGCGAGGAGCGCCGCGTTGCGCGTGGTGCGCCGCGCCGCGATCGGCCCGACGTGCCGTTCGTAGTCGGCGACGCCGCTACGGAGCCGGCTCAATCGTGGTCCCGAAGCGGGCGTTGCAGCGGAGTTGGGCATAAACCACCTGGTTGCGGGTTTGCACACAGGCGAAGATCGCGATGCCTTTCACGTCCTCGCGGATCGCTGTCATTTCTGTTTCGACCGCCTCGACGCGGGCTTGCGCCCGCGTGACCTCCGCGCGCATTTGCGCCAACTGTTCCTTCGGCCCAAGATAGCCGAGATACGTCAAGACTGAGAGCAGGGTCGCAATTCCGCTTAGCGTGAACGTCGTCTGCGGGGCGAGGGCGAGCGTCTTGGCCTGTTGCACGGGGGTCATGGACGGTTGGCTCCGAGGTAAGACGCGCTGCCTGCCGCAAGCCCCGCTTGCGCGGCGGTCCGGGAACGGTTCACCTTCTGCAAGAACGCCGCGATGGTGCGGAACTGCTCAGCGGCTTGCGGGTCATCCCCGGCGCGTTGCAAGAGGTCCGTCAACAATTCGGCCGCCCGCGAGGTCGCCTCGCCGCGCCGGCCCTGCAACAGCTTGGCGATCGTCGCGCCCGCCGCGAGCTTGAAGCCGGGGCCGGGGCTCTGGCCGGCGAGCAGGTTGCCCCACCCACCCGACTCACCGAATTGCAGCGCCGTCGAGCGCGCCCGCGCGCCGGGGAGGATTTCCCGGGGCGCCGTCGCCCGCCCGATCTGCTGGGCGTCCGTCTCCGCCATGAGCGCGCGATCGCGCATCTTCGCGGCGAACTGGTCGGCCTTCGCCGGCGCCGTGGCGAGCGTCCGCATACGCTCCTGCACGCCCGGCGTCGCGGTCACGTCGTTCAACAGTTCCTTCGCGCCCGCCGTGGCGTCCTTCGCGCGCTGTGTGAACGCGCTCGCGGCGCCTTGCCGGTACCCGCGCACGGCGGGATCGCCCCCGATCGAGCCGAGCGCCTTGTTCAAGTCCTGCTGCACCACGAAGGGGTCTTCGGTCAGCGCCTTTTCGCCCTTCGTGATCGCATCGCGGACTGCGCGCCCGCGTGCGCCGATGTCCTGGATCATGCCGTACTCGGCGCCGCCCGGCGCGTTCGCGATCGCCTGCTCCAAGCGCGCCTGGAAGTTGCCGAGCGCAAAGAGTTCTTGCGCTTCATCCGAGCCGAGTGTATTGCTGGCCTTCTTCTTCTCCAGGACGCGCACCGCCCGCCCCATCGCGGACTTGAGGCGATGCGCGCCTTGCAGCGTCGGGGCTTCGCCCTGCATCAACTCGTCGAGCGACTGTTGCGAGAGCTTCGCGTTCTTGCGGAGCGCGCGGATGTACTTGGGGAGTTCGGCCCGCGCGTCCGTCCATGCCGCCACCATGTCTCCCTGCTGGATCGGGTCGGGGTACCGCTTGAACAGGAGGTCGTAGAGCGGGGCCTCGCGCTTCTTCACCAGCGCCATCGTGCTCTGCCGCGCTTTCTCGGCGGGGAGGTCCGCCGCCCCGAGCGCGTCGCGCACATCGCCGGCGATCGCGGTATTCTGCACGGCCTTGCGTCCTTCGGCCATCTCCTCCAGCGTCTTTTCCGCCTTGTGCGAGGCGCGGGCGGCATCGAGCCCCAACTCCTGCATTTCGCGGTCGAAGTCGATGACGCGCCGCCCGCTGGCGCCGGGGCGCACGCGCTTGGCGAGGTACGACTCCACGTCGTCGAAGCCCGCGAGCTTCGCCGCGTTCTGTAACGCTTCGGCGGCCTTTTCGCGGGCCGTGGTTTCCTGCTTCGCCCCGAAGTAGCGCCCCACGGCACGGCCAGCGGGCGCGACGACCCCGATGGCGCCACCAAGCAGCGCGCCCGTGGCAGCGCCGCGCTTCGCCCCGCCCATCATGTCGCCCGCATCCGATGCGCCGGCGCCGCTGAGCCCGCCTGCGATGGCCCCAGACGCCGTGGCTGTCCCGATCTGCTTGAGCAGTTGCGCGCCACGCGTGGCGGCGGGAATCTTCGCGGCGAGCTTGGCGGCGCTCACACCCGGCCCGACCAGCGATCCACCGAGTTCCGCCGCCAGCGTGCCGCCCGGTCCCAGCGTTTCGCGGGCCGCTGCCGTCGCACCCTGTTCCTCGCGTAACGCATTCGCGTACGTGGTCGAAGGCGACATGGCGCGGAGTGCCGCGCGGGCGCGATCCCCGAAGTTGAACGCGGCGCTATTCGTGGCGAGCCGTGCGCCGGCGACCGTCTTCTTGGTCTTGTCGGCGAGCATCGCGTCGGGATCGAACCGTGGCGCGGGCGCGGCAGCGCGCGTCGTCGTCGGTGCGACCACGAACTCGGCGTTGATTTCGTCGCGGGAGAGCCCTTCGGCAAGTAATGCCCGGTACTCGTCCGCCGTGATCGGGTCACGCGAGCGAGGGCGAATCGGCGCTGTCACGGCTGGCCCCGCAGCTTCTTGAGGGCCGAACGGGCTCGGGAATCGCCCCCGATGTCCACGACCGGCTCCTCCTCACCTGCGTTGTTGGCGAGGATGCTGAGACGCTTCTGAATCTCCTCCTTCTTGTATTGCGTCATCTCTGGCTTATCGCCCGGTGTGATCACGAGCGCCCGTGCAATGCGCCGCGCCTCGGCTTCGGTCACCGCCTTGCCAGACAACGCGTACTGCGACGCCATCACGAGCTTCGTGAGGTCGCTGTAGAGCTTCTGCCCTTCCCCGGACAAGAACGTGTTCCCCATCCAGTCCGGCAACCGCTCCGCGATGCGGTCCTTCGCACCCGGCGTGTAGCCGCTTCGATAGAGCGCCGCGGCGCCTTCCGCGCCTTGCAACCCGAGGTCGAGCAAGGCGTCCGCGCCGCGCTGCGTGGCGGACTTGGGCTTGGCTGCGGCGCCGCGCTGGTCCGCGATCTGCTGCGCGACCTGTGCCCTGAGCCGCGCAATCTCCAACGCCGTCTGGTTGTCTTCGGTGTTCATCCCCGCCTGCGCCGCGTTGCGCGCCGTGGCGATGCGTTCCGGCTGGCCAATTGCCTGCTGGTCGCCTTGCGCGCCGTACTGCCCGCGCGCCCGGAACCATTGCATCTCGGCCAGCATCCGCTTGATTTCCGCGTCCCGCGCCGCGATCTGTTCCTTCGCCGCGAGCGCGTCCGTCGCGCGCTGGTTCTGCGCCGCGATGCGCTCCGCGCTGTTGTCGAGTTCGCGCCGCTTCGCCCACTCCGCGAAGGCGCGCGTCGAGGCCGCCACGTCGTCGGCGTGGCGCTCCTGCTCGCCTTGGGTTTGCCCCGCGCGATACGCCCCGAGCCCGCGGGCCGCGGCGGGAATGAGGGCGCCCCAGTTGATCGCCATGCGCGCCTCCTACAGTTGGAACTCGGGAATCGTGATCTGCGGGGGCGGGCCGGACGGCCCTTGCGGCTGCGCGCCATAGGCCCGGCGCCGCGCCCACTGGCTGAACAGGTCCGCGCCCGCGCCGAGCGCGTTCTGCGCTTGGTTTCCGTAGTTCTGCGCCTGCGTACCGTAGGCGTCGTAGGGGCTCTGGCCGTAGCCCATCTCGGCCTGCTGGCGTGCGCGATTCCAGTCGTTCCCGAACACGTCTTCCTGCATCCCGAACTGGTTGATGCGGTCCTGCTGGGCGTCGCGCGAGAGCCCGTACTGGTACCCGCGCTCGCCGCGCAGTTCGTCGCGATTGGCGCGCTCGGCCCCCGTGATCTGGTTCTCGACGCCGTAGAGGTCGTTCATCTGCTGGCGCCCGAAGTTGGTCCGGTCCCAGCCCGCGTTGTAGCTCTTGTCGCGCTCGGAGACGCGATCCCCGTACAGGTCGCTCTCCATCCCGTACATGTCCTGCCCGAGCGTGCGGTAGTTGTCGAACGAGTTCTGGCGGGCGCGCTGGTTCGCTTCCCACGCCGCGAGGTTGTTTCCGAACGCCGAGTTCGCCGCCGAGAGGTTGAGCGCCCCCGCCGCCGTGTCCTGCCCCGCGAACGACTCGCCCACGCCCCGCGAAGCGCCGAGCTTGTCCATCTGGTCGGACAGGGCCAGCGCCGCCGCGTTGTCGGCGAGTTCCGCCTGGCGTCGGATCAACTGCTCATTGCGCCGCTGCGTCACGTCGCCCAAGTCCGTCGTCGCCATGCCCGACCCGCGCCGCCCCATCGCGGCGTTCTTCTGGTTCGTCGAGCGCAGTTCGGCCTCAAACTGCGGGTTCGTGTCGTCGAGCAACCGCCTGAACGTGTTGCTGGCAAGAGTGGCGCGGTCGGGCGTGGTGTTCATGACCGTCTTGAGCTGGTCGAGCGTCATGCGCCGCACGTCGCCCGTGTCGCCCGAGTACGCGAACCCGCCCGGCCCACCGTAGCTGGGCGCCGCCCCGCCCCCCGCGCCCGTTCCCGTCGCGTTCGCGAACTGTTCCGCCTGCCCCAAGTAGCGCCGCGCCGCCGCCGTGTCACGCCCCGCCACGCTGCCCAGCGTCGGGGCCTGGGCGTTGGCGTAGGCGTTGCGGGCGGTGTCGGCTTGGCCCTGCACGCTCGTCAAGCGCGCGGACGGGGTGGGGTTGTACTGCGAGTTGATGAGGTTGCTCGTCGGCGAGAACGTGCCAGCGCCCGCCGACGTTGGCGAGGCTGCTGGCGTGGCCGTGGTGCCCGTCGTTTGCGGGCCGCCGAGCGGCACGCCGGGGATCGCGCCCCGCGTTTCCGGCATCTTGCTCCAATCCGGCGTCCACGAGGCGGCGCCGCCGCCGCTCACTTGCGGCGCCCCGCCGAGTACAGAGCGCGGACGCCCACCCACCCAATTCCCGCTGGCATCTTTCATCATCGTCATGGCGCGCTCCGGGTCAGGCGAACGGGTTCTGCGGGTTGCGGAAGATCGCGCTCAGGTCGGGGCGCTGCGTGTTCTGCATCCCCGCGATCCCCAACTTGCGGATCGGCGCGAAGTCGGCGTACTGCTGCTCGCGCAACGCCAGCGCCCGCTTGTTCAGGTCATCGGCCTTGCCTTGCGCCTTCGCGCCCTGATACATCGAGGCCGCGCCCATGATCGGGTCGATGTTGTCCAGCGCGAAGCCGCCGACCTTCTTGATGCCGTCCCACATGCCACGGCTCGGCGCGGCGCTCGCGGCGTTCGCGACACCCGGCGCGACGCCACCACTTGCCGCGCCGCCCATGCCCGGGACCTGCGACTTGAACAGGTTGGTGGCCGTGCCCATCGGGTTGGCCGCCGCGCCCTTGAGGCTGGAGCCCAGCACCTTGAAGCCGGACCCGCCCTTGAGGCCCGCCGCGCTCCCGAGCTGGCCCATCGCGTAACCCTTGAGCCCCGCGCCGAGCGTTGCCTTGGCGTTGAACTTCCCGTCGCCGATCCCGCGCGCCGCCGCGCTCCCAAGCGCCGCACCCGCTGGGCCGCCCAGCGCGAACCCCACGGCGGGGAGGGCGTAGTCGTCGATGGCTTCCCAGCCCTTGCCGATGGCCTTGCCGACCTTCTTGCCGACCTTGCCGACCGACTTCAACTGCTTGCTCAACCAGCTCATGCGCGCCTCTCCTGCCGTCCTGCCGTCATGGGAACAATATAACCGTCGTGCCCGCCGACCCTTACACCGACAAGTTCACCCAACTCCACGTCGCCGGGGACGCGGTGATGACGCTCTTGATCCACGTATTCTGCCATTGCGTCGTCACCCCGAGCGAGGCCGCGCCGTCCAGCGTGTCGCTGCCCGCGGGCGTGATCGTCACGGTGTTCGCCGCCACCGTCTTCTTGATGCAGTATTCCTTGCCCGGCACGCTCGATGCGGCGGGGAGCGTCACCGCGAAGCTCCCGCCCGTCGAGTCGCACAGCACCACATGGTCCGCTTCCGTCAGCGTGTCCGCCGCCGTCAGGATGCGGTGCCCGGTGAACTGCAAGCGCGCCACATGCCCCGCCAATCGTCCCAGCCGCGTGTTCTGCAACGCCACGTACTCCGCCAGTGTCGGCGGGGCGGTGACGGGCGGGTAGGACGCACGTTCAGGCACTCGTCGGCTCCTCGATCACGAGTCCGTCGTCCGCGACTTGCACGAGCGCGGCGTGCGGGCGCCCCCGCACCGCTTTGGCGACGGTGAACGCCGCGTCGAGCGCGATCCGCGCGCCTACGAACTGCGCCCACGCGCCTTGCAAGGCGCGGGCCTCATCGGGATTCAGGAACGGAACGGTTTCGGGCATGGCGTAGTTGATTAAAGTCAAGTTTCTTGCTTTCCGTCTACTTCTTCGACAACTCGGCTTCCAGCGCGATCTTCTTCGCCTGTTCTTCTGCGATGCGCGCGTTGATCTCCTCGACCTTGAGGATGTAGATCAGGCGTTCCAACTTCTTGCGCGCGTCCGCCGCGTTGTTCGACGCGCGCAAGAGTTCCTGATAAACGCTGTCGTTCGGTGGCGTGGTGCCGAGGATCGTGAGCAAGCGCGCCGCGATCTCGCGTTGCCCCGCGAACAGCGATTCCATATCGTTGGCGCGTAGGACGCTCATGGCTGCCTCACCAGGTGATGACCACTAAACCCTGATTCCCCCCGCCCCCGCCCGCCGCGCCGATTCCGGCGAACGAGGCGGGCGTTACCGCCGCCCCTCCACCTCCCCCGAACTCGGCGATAGGGGCTTGCCCGGCGCCGCCATAACCACTTGCACCGCCGGTCCCGCCGTCCATGCCAATGGCTGCACCACCACCACCACCACCACCACCGTAATACGTGAAGTCGCCCGAGACACTCGACGTGCCCGCCGACCCCATCGACCCGTCGAATGCCGGGAGCGCCTGTGCGCCGCCCGCCCCCCCGTTCACGCCGCCACCGGCCGCGCCATCGGAGATACCAGGGGTGCTCGCACTGCCGCCCGTCGCGGTCACGCTTCCGAAAGTGCCAGATACCGTCGTGTTCCCGCCTGCGGTTTCGGTTGGGCTCGCCGATCCACCGGCCCCAACCGTAATCGTCAGCGTTTCGCCCGGAATCGTGGTGATATAGCCCGTGACAACCTCTCCGCCGCCGCCACCACCGGAACCGCCCGTTCCAGACCCGGCCGCGCTACCCCCGCCGCCAGCGATAAGCGTCACGAGTACACGCCGCGTGCCATGTGGCACTTTCCACGTATCGGCGCCCGCTGAAATAAACTGTGTCGTGCCGTGCCCCCGGCCGCCCGTGTAGACGAACATCAGGTCGTGTCCCCCATGTTCTGCGCGTAGGTGGTCCCGAGATACTTCGCCCCATTGTACAGGAAGACGAACACGTCCTTCTTGTTGCCCGTCGTCGTGAGCGTCGGCGTCACGCCGTTGTCCCACACCACGTCGGCGGGCCACGTCACCGTCCGGCTCCCCCCGTTGTCCTGCAAGACTTCCAGCACGTAGCTCGCGCCCGTCGCCGGATTCGAGAACGTGTAGGTGCAATTCGCGGTGAGCTTGGAGCGATGGATGTTGCCCGTGCTCCAGTCGATGGTTTCGGCCGCGCCGGAATCCCCGTCGTCCACGCGCTTCCCCACCGCTTGCCCGCCGTTCAGCACGAGGTTGCCCGCCGTGATCGTCGCGCCCCCCGCCGTCACGGTGAGCCCGCCGGCGGTGATCGTCGCGCCGCCCGAATCGACCGTGAGCCCCGTCAGGCTGCCCAGTGTTCCCGCGATCGTCGAGTTGCCCGTCACGTTGATTCCGCCCGCCGAGATCGTGCAGGCGGCGGCGGCGGTCCACCCGCCCGTGAACGTCTGCGAGGCGGTGTAGATGTGCGTCACGCTCACCGTGCGCGCCACGTCGGTCAGCACCGCGTACGTGTTGAGCGTATCGCGCAGGTTGGTGAAGTTGCTGTTGTGCTCCGTCGCCGAGATGACGGCGCCGGTGGTGAACGAGTTGAGGCTGGGGCAAATGGGCATCAGGCGATCTCCGGGTCGCGCCCTTCAACGAACGCCACGGCGTCGCAGGCGATCAGGTGGAATTGCTGGTCGAGCACGTCATGGCGGATCGAGGGGAGCAGCCAGCGCCCGTGTTCGTCGATCCCGACCCGCACCCGCGCATTGTTCGTGGCGCCGGCATACACGTCGGTCCCGTAGATGCCGGTCCCGTACACCGCGCCGCCCGTCGTCAGGCTCACCGACTGAATCGTGCTGCTGGTGCACGTGGGCGTCGTGTAGCCCAGGGTCAGGTCCATGTCGGTGTGCAGCATCACCTCGACCCCGAACTCGTCGTAGTTCTTCTCGATGTGCATGTCGGCGCCCAACTCGGCGGGCGTCGTCTCGTGCGGGATCGCGATGGTGCCGCTGTTGAGCCCGTAGTTCCACGGCCCCGCGTCCGGCGTCCCATGCACGTAGAGGTACCCGTCATCGACGCCGGCATGTACCACCCGCTGCCGTCCGTCCGTGTCGATCCACGTTCCCCAGCGCGTCGAGTTGTATCCGTCGCCGTATCCCACGAAGTTCGGCGTCCCGCCCGTGCGCTCGAAGAACAACACCGCGTTGAGCGAGGACGCGCCATCCTTCGCGAACGGCACCATGATGAGGTTTGTGGTCTCGTCGTACACGATCTGGACATTCGGGATTTGCGAGCGCGCGATCGCGGACACCGTGACCTCGCACGCATTCCACAGCGCCGGGGCTGCTGTGTACCCTGACCCGCGCGGCCAGAACTGCGGCTTGCCGTCCGCGTCCACGATCATCGTCCCTTCGTCGAGCACCAAGACCGCCGCCGGCGCCAGCGTCCCGATCTGTTCCGACACCGAGGCGCGGTTCGCCGTCGTGCGGAACTCGGCGTTCATCGCGCCATCGACCGTCGTGGTCGTGCGCTCACGCAAGATGCCAAGCGTCTCGTTGCGCGGCGCGAGCGCGAACAACCGCTGCGCCTTCGAGCCGCCGAAGTTCCAGGCGTTCTCGTAGGGCGCGGTGTCATAGCCGAGCGTGGGGTCGCCTTCTTCGCTCCACACCCACGTATCGCGCTCCGCGTTCTTGATCGCGGCCAGCTTCTCGAAGTGGATCACGGGCTGGCCGTAGAGCACGGGGCAGTTCGACAGCTCCGTGACCCCGCCACCGCTCGTCCCGTCCCACTGGAAGGGCACATTGGTCCCGTCCGAGAAGATTTGCTGGTCGTTGTAGGTCAGGCTGTAGATGCGCGCCGTCGTCGAGAGCGCCGGCGTCCCCGTGCCCCCGTTGATCTGCGCTTGCGTCAGGCGCGTGGTGAAGCTGTCGCCCGAGAAGTCGTACTCGCTGAGCGTGCCGTTGCACATCACGAGGTTGCGCGTCGTGCCGTCCGTCTCGCGCATCGTGCCGATCCATTGCACCACCCGCGCGCCCACACCCCCGAGCTGCGTCCCCGCCTGGGAGAAGCCGGGGATGCCCTGCACCGCCCGTCCACCGTCTTCCGTCGCGGTCGCGTAGCAGTTGCGGAGTCGCTTGGCGTAGCGCGGATCGGCGGACGACGGTTCTTGCGCGTCGCGCATCCCGAGCCACGGTCCCGCGCCATAGAGCTTCGGGGACGGATAGACCTTCGCCGGCAGCGCCTTGCGCGCCATCAGGCCCTCATCAGCGGATCACGAGCCCGAGGATCACCCCGGCCCCGAGCCATTGCATCCCCTTCGCCGTGCGCCGGAAGAACCCCGGCTGCCGCCGCGCCTCGTTCATGATCTGCGCCCTGAGCGTCACGAGTTGGCTGTCCTTCGCCGCCACGATGGCCTCGCACGTATCCAGCGTGCGCGTGCATTGCGCAACGGCGGTATCCGCCGCCGCCACGATTACCGACTCGCGCACGGTCAAGCGCACGGTGTCGCTGAACGTGAGCGTGTCGCGCAGCGTGCGCCACCGCGTCACCGTCTGCGTCACGCGCACCGTGTCCACCCGGAACGCCTTCACGAGCGAATCCGCGGCCTTCTGCTGCGCCTTGAGGGTCACGCGCAAGCTGTCGGCGGTATGCTCGATCGCGGCCCGGCGCTCGATCTCGCCATCGTAGCAGGACTTGACCCACAGCGTCGCCGAGAGCAGCGCCACGCCGATACCGAGCCGCACCCCCCAGAGGGGAATATCGGGGATCTTCATGCGTCATCCTTGCGGTTGATGTATTGGATGAACGTACTGATGCCGCGCAACCCGAAGGGAATGCAGGCCAGCAAGAGCACGAGCGTAATCAACGCCCATGTGATACTGCGCTGCGCCATGACGATCGGGATCACCGCCGCGAAAATGATAACGACGCTCGCTTTCGTGAAGCTGATCCGGTTATCGGCACCCGTCATCCAGTCCAGCTTCACCAGTTCGGCCCAACGGCTATACCATTTCATCCCGTGACTCCCACGGTTCCACCGTGTGATAACCAGTAACGCCACCACGCCACCCCCGCCATCGCGCCGTCGTACTGCCGGCTGTACTGTTTCGTGAGCAGCCCGAGATACCCCGTGCTCCCCGTTGCCCCGTTCCCGCTCCACGCGCTCTTGTACAACTCCTCGTACGGCGCGGGGTCACGCTGCGCGCCCGCGTTCGCAGCGAGCACGAGCGCGCGATACAGGATCAACTCGCGCAGGAAGGGCGGCTGGAGCGTGGGTTCCGAGGACGCGGAAATGCTTTCCGGCATCTGCACGCAGCGGAGATACAGCGTGCCGCTGAACGAGCCCACCCGATGCTGCGGGATGCGGACCTTGTTCCCCTCGAAAACCACATCCCCGTCGTAGCGCCCGTACGTCGAACCGTAGAGTTCGCGCGTGTCGTAGTCGCCCGAGCGCACGTACACTTCCGCCGCCCCGAACGGGTAGATCGGGTTGCCGTCCGTGTCGTCCACGGTCGAGTGATACGTGTATCCCCCGTCCGTCGTCTCCATCGCGTGCGGGGCACCCATGAGCAGGCGCGGGAAGATCGCCGTGATGTCGGCGTAGACCTGCTGCTGCGCCCGCGAGAGGAAGCGGTACACGGTCGCGTCCGGCCACGCGGCATCCGTCGATGGCCGCTTGAACTGGTCGCGGAAGTGCTGGAGCAGCGTGGCGCTATCCCACAAGGCCATCGGTCAGTCCCCTCCAAGCATGGCCGCGATGAAGCGGCGACGGCGGTCCATGCGCACCCCACGCCCGGTCTCGGCGGCGATTCCAGCCGCCCCAGCATCCGCCCATATGACCAGGTTGTCTGCCACGAGCACGCCGAACTGATACCGAAAGTCGATGCGCATGTCCTAGCCCACCGGATAGATCGTGACGTTCCGCTGGTTACAGCCCGTCGCGTTCGCGATGAACGTCACGGTGTCCGCGTTCATCTCCGTGGCCGACAGGTCCACTTCGTAGTACCCGTCGCTCACTTCGGTCACGGTATCCGTCACCGCCGCGAAGGCGCCGCCGTCCTTCGACACTTCCGCCGTCACCGTCTTGCCCGTCGCCGGCCCGCCCGCCGTCAGTTCCATGTAGAACATGAACTTCGGCACCGCCACGTTCTTCTTGAACGGGGCGTTCGCGTCCGCGACCGTCACCACGTTCACGCCGAGCTGCGCCGACGACGTGCTTACGTTCGAGCCGCTGATCTGCGTCACGTCCGCGTTCAGGGTGTCCGTGCCGCCCACCAGCGAGTCGTACACGTTCGCGGGGAGGATCATGAACTCGTGGAAGACGGGGCAATGCGTCGCCGCATCCGTGATCGCGAGCATGGCGCGCCCCACGTAATTCACGTCGGCTGCCGCCAATTCCAGGTCGTAGAACCCGGCATCATCGCCCGTGATATGCACCATGTCATTGGCGCCACCCGAGGCCGTGGGCGCAGTGTCGAGGACGAGTGTCGGCACCCCGCCCGTGTCCACCACCAGCGTCAACTTGCAGCTCGTCACGGTGAGCGCGGTTTCGGGGGTGATCCCGTCGGTGCGGTCAAAAAACGGCCCAACCGTAATTCGCGTGGCGGTATTCGTCTTGAGGAAGCGCATGGGTTAGGCTCGCCGTTGGCGGTACTGGTTCAGGAAGACCGGGATCGCGGTCGAGGCCGCACCCGCTGCGTTGATGTTGAAGTAACGGAACGCCGACTGCGTGTTGCTCCCAGTCGTGCCGCCGAGCGTCACCGAGGCCGCCCCCGTGCCGGTCAGGATGTAGGAGCGAAACGTGCTGTTGGCGATCGTATCCACCTGCGTGCTCGATCCATTGAGCGAGAGCGCGGGCGCCGACGCCGATTGGAACAGGCCGATCGCGAAGAACGGGTAATCGCCAACCGCGCTCGTGACCGCCGCCGTGTGCGTCGTCCCCGCGTTCGTGGTCGAGCCCGCGAACGTGTCGCGCCACGCCGTCCCGCTCGACGTGTCGTGGCCGCTCACCTCGTAGAGATACCAATGGCGATCCGAGGCGATGCTGGCGTGATTGATCGTGATCGTCCCGGTCCCGGCCGTCGGCGCATCGAGATACCGGATGTTGCAATACGCGTCATCCGTCCCCGCCCCATCGGCGGAAGCGACCCCCCCGATGCCGTCGATCGCCCGCCCGCCCCCGCCGTTCCACGTGATCGAGATCAGCCCGAAGTTGGCCGATGTCATCTTCGACAACAGCACGAGCACGATCGGATTGCCCGAGAGCGTGACGCTCGCCGTCGTGTCCGCCGATGCGGTCAACTCAGTGCTGCCGCTCGTCTTGAGGGTGAGGGTGATCGCCATTAGTCCGCCGTGACCCCGGCCAGCATCTCGGCCATGTAGGTCTCACTGTAGCCCGCCGTCGTCTGGTAGCCGCCGCCATACGCGATGCCGTCGTAGTAGCTCGTGCTCGGTGCCCCAACGAGCGTGAAGTCACGCCCCGTCAGGTTCGCGAAGACGCTGCCCAAGTTCGCGGAGTGCAGGTAGCCGTTGAGGTTTGATCCCCCCGTCAGGCCCGTGTCCCACTGTGCGCCACCAGGCGGCACGAAGTTGCGGCGGCACGTCCAGTTGCCCGCACCGAAGTTGTTGTTGAGCCCCGTCGTGTTGGCGCCGCCGCCCCCCGCGAAGTACGGCCCGTATTGCGGCTGCTCGTTCATGACGTTGTTGAACACGGCGACGTTCAGCCACCCGCCGCCGTTGTTGTTATTGTCGCCCGTCCAGAACGATTGCCCGCCGCCGAACGTGTTGTGATACAACGAGATGTTCGGGCTCCCGTCGCCCTGCGCCTTGTACCACGCCATCGCCTGCCGCTCGGAGCGGCCGGGGTTGTACGTGCTCGGCACCGTCACGTCATAGAAGTGCTTGTTCCAGGCGATCTCGATCCGCTCGGTGCCGATCGTGGCCGGCGACGCCACATCGGAGGATTCGTCTGCGAGCTGGAAGAAGCCCTTCTTGACGTTATGGGCCAGGTCGTTGCACCAGAACAGGATGTCGTAGGTGTGGGCCGGGAACAGGACCGCTTGCACCTTCACCCCGTTGACGATCTCCGTCTGGTCCGTGCCCTTGGTCAGGAGCGCGAACTTCTGGTCCGCCTTGAAGCTCTGGCCGTCGATCTTGTTGAAGGCGAAGCAGAAGCGCCCGCCCGTCTTGATCTCGAAGGCGTTCTTGTTGTCGTCCGACAGGCTCCCCACCGTCGCCACGTTCACCCACGCGTAGTTCCACGCCACCATCACGTCGGTGGGGTTGAAGTTCGTGATCGCCGGGGTGCCGCCCCCGCTCAGGATGTGCTCTCCGAAGCCCGAGAACGAGCACCCGAGAATGTCGGTGCGCGCGCCCCCGTTCAGGAACGCGAACGCCTGCGGCTCCGTGTTGTTGTTGTAGGTGTCGGGCAGCGAGCATTGCTGCCACACCTGGTACCGCGCATCCGCAAAAACGGCGCGCGTCGGGTTCTTGAGCGAGCGGACGAGGCAGCGATCAAACACGACATGCGACGGCACATGCGCGGCGGTGCTCTGCGCCAGGATCGTGCCGCTGTGACCCGCCGTGTTGACCACGATGGACGGGACGTACGTCGCGCTGCTGTAGCTGTTATAGAACCGGATCCCCGTGAACCACCAGCCACCCGTCCCCTGCTGCAAGCAGAGCGAGGACATGCCCTGTTGCTGCGTGCGGAAGGTCACGAGGTTGGCGAGGTCCGCGTCGGTGCAGCGATTCGCCGCCGTCATCGTCAGCGGCGTGCGGCTCGACTGGTAGGCCGGGAGCGACGCGTAGCCGCTGGAGCGAATCCAGACAAACCCGCTGGTGCCTTCGACCCACCCCGTGCGCTTCGGGACCTGCACGTTGTCATACGTGCTGCCCGCCGTGATCGTGATGATATCGCCATCCACGCACGTCGAGAGCGCCGTGCTCAACTCGCTGGCGTTCGTCACGATGTGCTCGGTCCCGCCAAAGCTCGGCATCGCGCCGTTCGCAGCGGCGGCATAGCCCCCACTGTTGAAGCAGGAGCCCTCGAAGTAGCCCACCGTGCGGTTGTAGCTCCACCCGTTCGGCAGCGTCGCGACTTGCGGCCCCGGGGGATAGGTGCCCGCCGAGACCGCCGACATCGTAAGATTCACGCCCGTGCTCACGGGCGAGTTGCCAGCGAGCGAGGCCGTCACGATCAACGTCGTGCTGTACGTCCCCGCCGCGAGCGCGGACGAGGTGAACGTGAGCGTAATCTGCCCGCTGGTGGCGTTGTACGTCGGCGTCACCCACGCCACCGCTGTCCCGAGCGACACGCTCACGGTGCCGAGCTGGGAGACCGTGCCGTTGGCGTTGGAAACCTGGACCGTCGTGGACGGGGCCGTATTGCCGACTTGCGCGCCCACCAGCACCGTCGAGGGCGAGAGGACGATCGTGGGCGTCACCACCGCTGCCGTCGAGCGGAGATAGACCGAGTACGTGACCGTGTTACTGGCGTTCGCATCGGCAATCGTGATCGTGACCGTCGCGGTGCCTTCGATCGCGATGCCGCTAGCGTCAATCGCGACTGTCAGCGTGTTGTTGCTGATGGTGGGCGTGGCCCATCCCGAGAAGCTGCCGGCATAACTGGTGCTCTGCACGGTCGGACCCGCCAGCACGCCCGCGCCGACGTTGCGAATCCCGACCGTCTGGTTCGCGGGATTGGCGCCGCCCACCGTGAAGCCGGAATCGTCGAGCGAGCGATCAACGCTCAGGATCGCCTGCTGCGCCGCCGTCACCGTCACGTTCACCGGGAACGCCACCGGCGTATTCGTGGCGCCTATGCTCTGGATCGGGAGCGAGGCCGTGTAGCTCCCCGCCGACCCGCCCGTCGCGGTCGGCGTCACCGTCAGCGTGTACGGGCCGGGCGAGGCGCCCGTCACCACGGCGGACGCAATGTACGCCGCACCCGTGCCCGTGATCGTGCCAATCGTGGGCACGTCCAGCGTGCCGCCACCGATGTTGGAAATCGTGGTCGTCGCCGCCGTCCCACTCGTGGTCTCGTCCACGATCGAGAGCGTCATCGCCGAAGGGAAGACCTTGATCGTGGGCGAATCCGCGTTCACCGTCAGCGTCACGCCGATCGTCTGCCCCGAGTTCGAGGCGTTGGCGTCGGTCACGGTGATCGTCGCGGTGTACGTGGCCGCCGTGAGCGCCGACGCGTCGATCGACGGCGTGAGCGTCAGCGTCCCCGCGTTGTCTGCGGTCAACGTCAACGTCAGCCACGCGGACCCGCTGCCATACGCGATCGCGACTTGCGGGCCATGCAGCGAGCCCGGCCCCGCATTGCGCACCGTCACCGCGTCCGTATCGTATGATGTGCTCGCGGCGCCCGCTGTGGCCGTCAGCGCCAGTACCGACGCCGAAAGCAACAGCGAGCCTGTCTGCGGGGCCGCGGTGCTCGCCGTTCCGACCCGTCCACGCCGAGACGACCGATGACGGGGCATCTTCAGCCTTGGAAGGGGTACACGTAGATCGTCATCGACCCCGTGTCTTGCGTGTAGTCGAGGAACACGTCACAGGCATCGGCCGGGATGTAGTAGATGTTCGCGGCACTGGAAGCGACCCCCGCCGCGATCGCGGTCTCGCTGTCAGCGGTGTAGTACACGGTGTCATCGAGGTCACCCCCTGAGAGCCCGCTCCCGATGAGGCGCACCTTCGGGATGAAACTCCCGCCCGCGCCCGTGATCTTCACCTTCACCGCCCACTGCGAGACCGTCGCGTTATCGGCATCGCCCAGCGCGATGACCGCCGACGTGTCGAGCGTGCGATACTTCGTGCCGCGATCTGTGATAGCCCACGGGGTGTTCGCCATGTGTCAGGTTCCGGTCAGGCGCCCTTGCGGGGGCGGCCAGGTCCACGCCGGACGGGGACCGCCTCGGCGTCTGATGCGTCGTCGTCGGTCGAAAACGTCGGCTCCTCGTCTTCGGCGTCCGGGTACATCGATGGGTCGATCGTGCCCGTGTCGCCCACCTGTTCGCGCCATCCGAACGCGCGCTTGAGCGCGGCAGCGCCTTCCAGCATGTCGTCCGTCACCCACGAGGGGCGGCGGTCGGTCAGGCCGAGCGCCCACTTGTTGCCCGCGATCATGGCGCGGATGAACTCGGGGTCGATTGGGCCGGGACCGACTTCCGACAGGAGGTCGCGCGTCGGCTGCTTGAGCATTTCGCCGTAGTTGCTCGGGTACATCGCCTTCGCGCGCTTCACCATGTCGCCCTTCCACTCAACCAGCCGCTCCAGCGTGTCCTTGAGCCACCGCTCCTCGCGCACGACCACGCGCCCCGCGACGTTGCGCCCGTTCTTGCCCTTCACGGGTTCCACGTACTTGAGCGGAATGTCCACGGGCGGGGAGGCTTCGCGCAGATGCAGCGGGCCAATCCACGTCAGGGTCCGTAGGTCGAACTCCCCTTCCCACGAGCGCCCATGCTGGTCCGTGACCAGCATGTACTCGGTCGGGGTGCGCTTGTCGCTGTTGCGGGGCTGAGCGCCGTAGGGTGCGGTGGTCGGTTCGGTCGCTGGGGCAGTCATCACATGCTCGCTTTGAAGGTGTCAGACAGTTCCGCGATCGCGTGCGCTTCCGCTTCCGCGAGGTCGCCGTCACGTCCCTCGACGTGACTGGTGTTCACGTTCTGTTGCTTGAGCGCCCACGCCAACTCGTCCGCGTGCTCGCTCACGCGCAGCCCGAAACTCTTGAGCACTTCCTGGGCGGCGAACTCCGCCGCCTTCTGGTCGGTGGCGTCGAAGTCGCCGGGGCGGCGCAAGCCGAAGCCCACGAGGCCGCGATACATCTTGAGGAGTGCGGGATCGGCGTAGAGGTGGACGTGCTCCCACGTCCGCTCGTCCGGTTCCGCGTAGGGCAGGTCGCCCGCCGCGGGGGGTTGCTGCGGCCCGCCCACCATCGCGGAGAGCCGGCTTTCCCATTGGGTGAAGCGGTACTTGTGCCCGCCGTCCTTGCCCTGGATGACCCACAGCGGACGCGCCCACCCGCCGTACTTGCGGTAGAGCGTCCAGGCTTGTCGGGTGATCGAGGGGCTGGTCCCCCCGACCCACCGCATCTTCGGGATCGGACACTGGCACCAGGTCCCATAGTCGTTCTTCCCGAAGCAGGGGTGCCCCTGCGCGCGGGGGTGGGGGCCTTCGAGTTGTTCGCGGATCGGGTCCGGGATCGCGTGTTTCGGGAAGACCTCGTAGATGAACCAGCGTTGCACCGGCTCCCACGGGTCGCCCGGCTCCCACGCGATCGCCAACCCCGTGGTGTGATCCGTCATCGGGCGCATCGCATGGAGGCGATGCACCCACTCCAGCCGCGGCTTGCGCGTCCAGATGAACGAATCCTGCACCACGGGCGGCGTCGTCATGTCAGTAGGTGGTGGCGGTGAAGGCCGTCCCGGCCATGTTGCCGATCTTCGCGGCGGCCAGATCGCCCGCCGTATCATACGTGGTGCGCGTCACGGCCTGGGTGCTGTTGTAATTCGTGTCGGTCACACCAGTATCAGCGTCGAGCTTGGTCAGCACCGCATTGAAGTTGGTGGCCAGCGTGTTGAGCGCGGCACGCAGGACTTCCACGTCATCAATCAGCAGGTTGTGCTGCACGACGAGTTGTCCCACATCAGCCCCGATCTTCTGCGACTGTTTGCTCTTGGTGGTCGTACCAGCCATGTGCGTACTCCAGAAAGTGTGCGGAGTGGGATCACAGGACCCCACCCCTTACACAGGTCAAGATTCGGTGAGCGCGCTCAGGTAGTACGTGTTCGCGCGGTTGGTGCAGAACAGCCCGACCACCATGTTCACCTCGAACACGTAGCCGTCGTCGTCGATCAGCTCCTTCCCGTCGCTCCAGGTGAGCCCGCCAGTCTTCTCGGGCTTCGGCAGGAGCGCGACCTTCTTGTACGACTTGCGGTCGTAGCAGATGGCGTACTGCGGGATCGAGTACTTCGACATCTTCCAGGTGACCCCGCCCATCTTCACGGAGCCGTCGATCTCCATGCCCTTCGGGGAGTCGTGGCGAACCAGCGAGGCTTCGCCCTTCACGAGATCGCGCCACACGCCCTGCGACAGTTCGATGGTGTTCATCGTCCCGCCGCCGTTGTTCTCGATCGTGTGCGCCGCCTTCCAGAGCCGGTCGCTGGTGAGGCGCCCGCCCGTGGTGTCCGACCCGACTGCCCACTTCGGGTAGGACGACGTGGCGATGCCGTGCAGGTTGGTCGAGGTCAGGAAGTCGGCCCAGCCGTTGAACGACTTGTTGTAGTCGGTCCCGGCCAGCGTCGTGGCCTCCAGCGAGGCCGCGCCCACGACCTTGAGGTCGTTGTTCGTGTTCGCCGTCGCGGCGGTGTCGAACGTCACGTCATACGACGTGCCCGCCGTGATCGCGTCCACGTAGCCGAACGAGTTCGCCGACAGCGAAGAGCCGTCCACGATCGCGATGCGCTCGTTGTCCTTGATGAGCGAGGTCAGGTACGTGAGGTCGTCCACGTCGCTCAGGCCGAAGGCGTCCTTCGGGACGAGCGAGTTGAAGTCCGTCGAGTTCGGGACGTTGGTATCGGTGAGGAAGATCGTGCCCACCGACGTGCCCTTCGTCTGGATCGAGAACTTGCGGGCGAGCGCCTGCACCTTCTTGGTCGCCTGGTACTTGAGCTGCGACTCGACCTGGTTCGACATGCCCTTGTTCGCGTACTTCGCGAGCTTGGACGCGGTGAACCGGGCGTTCATCTGCGTCAGCGGGACCGTCAGATCGGTCATGTTGACGCTGGACGGGCGCATGAGCTTCCCGCCTTCGCTCAGGAACCCGGCGCCCACCTCGTCAAGCAGGTCGATCGGGATGGTCGTCTCGCGCAGCGACCAGTCGATCGCGTCGAGCGGGAAGTCGTCGTACCAGTTCCATTCGGGGGAGAAGAACTCCGCCCCTTCCGCCACCTTGCCCTGCACCTTGCGCCACGCGACGTTGACATCGCTGGTGCCGGTGGTCACGCTGTAGGTTGCCGTTGCCATCGTTCAGTCCTTTGGGCTAGACCAACAGCCCCATGTCGCGCAAGTACGCCTCACGGGCGGCTGCGCGATCCGTCGTCGGTTGATCGGAAGCGGGCGCGGGCTTCGCCGCGGGCGCCACCGGCGCCACGCGCGCCTTCGCCGCTTCCAGCTTCTTCGCATTCTGTTCGGCCACGCGCTTGGCGTCTGCTGCCGCCTTGCGCGCCGCCTCGGCCTCGGCCTTGGCTTCGCTGCGGATCGCGTGGATGCGTCGGCCTTCGGCAATGGCCCGCCGCATGTCGAACACGCGATCGCCCGGATTGATGCCCGCCGCCTGTTCCTCTGCCGAGAGGCGGTCCCCCGCCTGGTAGAAGTAGAGGCGCGAGTCGCGGAGAATCGCGGTCTTGAGGTCCGCGTAGTCCCGCTCGGTCAATGCCGCGAAGTCCTGGTGCTGCCGCATGTCGTGCAGTAGCTCGTCTACGCTGCTCACCATCTCGCGCTCGATCAGCTCCCGCTGTTCGTCCGCGTCTGGCTGGTGCAACGCTTGCTGCATCTGGAACCGGGCCTCCCGCGCGTTCAACTCGGCTTCCCGCTTGAGCGTGGGGAGACTGTCGCGGAACTCCAACATCGCTGCCAGCGCCGCTTCCGCGAACTGCTGGTCATCGGGAATTGCCGCGATCTGCTCCAACTGTGCGATCGCCTGCTCGAACCCCTTGAGCCGGGCGACCTCGACCTGCAACTCGGCGCGCTGCTGGCGCGTCTGTTGCTCGACCGTTTCGTACTTGACTCCCTTGCCGATGTACTTCTCGACCAACTCCCGGCTCGCGGTGGGGATGAAGATGCCGTCCTTCGTCACCTTCGAGCCCGGAATCTCCCACTCCTGCCCCACCGCCTTGACCGCGAATGGTTCCTCGGCAGGCGCCTCGGTCACTGGCGGGATGGTGTCGCCTTCGATGGGCGTCAGCGGCGCCTTGGGGTCAACAGGCGTGGGCGTCTCCGTCCCGACTGCTGCCTCCGCGGGGTCATCCGCTGGCGCCTCGCCCTTGCCGACGAACTTCCCGTGCACGTCCCGCCCGTCCCCGCGATCCACGCCAGCCGCACCGGCAGTCTCCGTCGTCTCGGGTGAGGACTCGTCGGGGGTGGAAAGGGGAGCGTCCTCGACGACGGCTTCCGCCGTGGTCGAAGTCTCGGTCAGGGTCGTCTCGATCGGCTCGTCGGTCATGGCTTCGGGGTGTGTTCGGGTGGCAATATACTACGCAACGCCCTGCGACTGCATGGCCATACGCATCGCTTCGCGTTCCTGCGCCGCCTGCACCTTCATGGCTTCCTTGTCCATCTGGAAGCGGCGGTCCTTGTCCTTCTCGGCGCTCGCCTGTTCCATCTTCCCGCCTTCGGCCTCGCGCTTCGCCTGCTGTTCCGCGCCTTGCGCCTCGGCCTGCTGCTGCTGCTGCTGCGCCATCGCCTGCTGCTGTTCCGCGATCGTCTGGATGCCAGCGGCTTGGCGGGCGTGCATGTAGGTCTCGCGCAATGCCTGCTTCCAGCCGTCCGGCCACGCGTAGAACTCCAGTTCCGCCATCGCGCGGGCCAACTCCTGATGGCGGAACATGGCGACGAACTGCTCGTCGTCCACCGGCTCGCGCACGAAGACCTGCATCCCCGCGAGCAGCGCCGGGTCTTGCATCGCGGGCTGGCCGGTCATGGGATCCACGATCGGCTGGCCGGTCATCGGATCAACCTGCGGCTGGGGCTCGGGCAACTGCTCAGGCGGTCCCTTGCGCCATGCCTGCAACTGGCGCCGAATCTTGAGGACGTGCGGGTTATCCTGAATCCCCACGAGGCTCGACACGTTGTCGCGCCGCAGTCGCGCCGCTTCCTCGGGCGCGATGCCGCCGTTCTGCATTTCGAGGCCGATCAGCTCGTTCTTGGCGGTCGGGGCGAGCATCGTGAACGACCCCTTCTGCACGCGCACCATCTTCGTGCTTCCGAAGTCGGCGCGCGTGAACTCCTGCGTCTGGTAGGCGCCGTCCTCGCCGCGGTATGCCATCAACTGCGGCACGTCGAGCCATGCCCGCGCCTGCTGCAAGATGATGCGGTGCAACCGCTCGTAGGCGTCCTGTGCGTTGTTGCGGAGCGCGGTCAGGGCGACGTTCGACTGCTCGATGAGCGTCTTCTGCTGTTCCGCCGAGCGGATCGAGCCCGCGATCTGCCCCAGCGCCGGCCCCTGGATGCCGATGGTGTTGTTCATCTCCGCGTCGATGCGGTCGATGAGTTGCATCCCCATCTGCGGGAAGTCCGGGAGCGGTTGCCATTCCGGCTTGCCCTGCGGGTTGAAGAACAGGGGCTTGTCCGGGTCCGCGAGGTCTTCCGCCGTGACGAGCGTGCCCATCGGGAGGAAGGGGCGGGGGCGGGAGAAGCGGTACAGGTACTCCAGCGCCGACGCGTACTGCGTGGCGCGCATCTCGTCCATCGGCCCCAGGCGCCGCACGGGCGAGGTGCCATAGGGGTCCAGTCCGTCCGCGTCGATCTCCCACACCATCTGCGCCACGGGGAGGTCCATGGTCTCGGTCGCGCCCTCGGCGCTCTCGAACGCCAGTTCCTCGGCGTGCAGGCGGTACTTGCCGCCCGCGAAGCAGCACGCGGCGCCCTTTGGGTAGGCCAGGTGCGACTTGTAGTAGACCGTGAGGGTGCAGATCAGGGTGTCATCGTCCGGCGCATCCTCGCGCTCCGACTTGCCGGGCTTGTCGTACTTGTAGCCTTCGGGGAGGAGGCGCTTGTAGTCGTCCACCGTCCATGCCGCCAATTCGTGCTGCTGTTCCGGCGTCATGTCCGCGACGGACGGGTACTTCGCCTTGAGGTCGCCCAGCGCCACGAAGCGGGCGATCACGACGCCCTTGGCGCCCGCGATCCCGCCACAGGTGCGCGGGAGGAAGCGCACCTGGTTGCTGTTGAGCAGGTCGATCACCAGCCCTGCCTGCCACGTCATCTTCGCGCCCTTCGAGGACGCGCTGAGCGTGCCGTCCGGCATCACGTAGCGCCGCACGAACGGCGCCGGGTCCATGCTCCCGTCCGGCAACTCACCGAACTCGGCGGTTTCGGTAGTCGTCGCGGAAGGCCGCGCCTGAATCGAGAGCGGGACATAGCCGCCGGCGGTGCGGTCGTAGCTCACTTCTGCGAAGCCTGACCCGTAGGAGGCGCCGATGTCGAGCATCCCGTACATCACGCCGTCCGTGTTGAGCCCGCTCTCGGTGGCGATTGCCAGCAGGAAGCGGGTGGCGAACTGCGCGGCGTCGCGGGCCTGCGCGGTATCGCTGGAGGGCTCGCACTCGGGGCGCGGCGGGTCCGCCATGAGGATGGCGATCGCGTTCTTGATCGACTCCTCGACCTTGTTGGGAGTCGGTGGCAGCGCATCGAGCCCTGATGGCACGACGATCTTCACGAGGTCCGTATCGGCTTCCTTCACGAGCTTCGTGAAGCGGGTCCCGTTGCGCCAGAGCATGTTCTGGCGGGACTCGCCGGCCTTGACCTTGTGGAACCACTTGTGCTGGTTCCAGAGCTTAATGGCGAGCTTCGCGGCCTGTTCATCGGGGAGGTCGAGGAGAGGACCACGCGCCGTGGGGGCGTCCTCGCCCTCGACGTGCGGGGGATCGCGGTCCTCGTCCTGTGATTCGAGGCCGGTGGGGATGGGAGGGGCGGTCATTCGATGACGATCTCAGTCCCGGCGATCGCGCGCCGAATCTCGTGGGGCGGCGCCTTCGCGGATTGCAGGAGGCGCACGCGCGAGCGCGTCAGCGTCGCGGCAACCGGCATCTGCCCCCAATTGAGCGTGATCATGGCCTCATACTCGGGCGCCACGTCCGGGGGCGCCACGGGGGGCGGCGCAGGCGCCGGCGCCGTTACTTCGATGGGCGCGGGGGCGACATCCGCGAGCGGCGGCAGCGCCAGCCGGTCCAGCGCCGCCTTGCGCGCCCGTGTCTTGCGAAAGGCCTCGGGCGCGAGCCAGCGAGCCAAGCGTTCCCTGAACGTCATCAGAACGTCTCCGTGCGCATCTGCGTGGGCGCCCCGCCAATGCGGGGCATCGCGTAGCCGGTGAAGGCGGGGGTCTTGGGGGCGCGCTCGAACGTCGAGCGGTCGCGGCGGTCGAGGGCGCTGGCGGGCATCACGGACGCCAGGGGGCGCGACATCGCGAGGTAGCGGAGCATGTCGTACGCATCGTCGCCTCCTTCCCCGGTCAGGGGATCCGCGTCCACTTTCAGCACGTCGTTCGGGAAGTCGGGGTCCGTCACCATCTCGCGCAACGTCGCGATCACGGCGCGGTTGCCCGGCGTATCCTCGAACTCGATCTGTCGCGACTCAATATAACGCAAGAGGTTCTGATAGCCCGCCACGCGCGATTGATCCGCGTTCATGAGGAACCACCCTTCGCTCCCGAACTGCTCCATCACGCTCGGCCCGAAGCTGCCCCGCGCCTCGTCGCGAATCTTCACGTCCGCGCCGGCCACGGTGTACGACAACCGCTGGAACGTGAGCCCGCGGCTCTCCAGCACGTCGGCCACGCGCTCCACGATGCGCCGCGGGATCATCTTGCGCCCACTCGCCGCGTCCACGATGTGCAGCTTCCCGTCCGGGCGCTGGTAGGCGACCGCGAAGCTCCATTTGTGGCCGAAGCCCCAGTCGAAGGCCCCAAAACAGTTCGCCCACCCCGGCACCTCAGCGCGCGGGACGAGATGCGTCGTCTCGCCTAGCGTCTCGAAGGCGAGCCCCGACCCCACCTCCCAATCCCCGTCCAAGTGCTGCTTCCGCATGACCTCGGGGAGCTGCATGAGCTGGGCGACGTAGCCGGGGTCGTTCTCCATCAGCGTCGGGTTGTCGAACACCCTGGCCTGCACGAACGCGCGGGTTTTCCACACTTCGCGCCCGTCCGGCAGTGTGAACGCGGTCCAGACCGGGGTGCCGTCCGGGGGACACGACGCGATGAAGCGCCGCTTGAGCCAGCCGTGCGCCACGCCGCCGGGGTTGGCGGAACAGCGCGCCATCTTCACGATCGAGGGGTCGGTGCAGCGCAAGCACGAGAGCAGGAAATCCCACGCGCGCTCGTCGCTCAGGTTCCCGATCTCGTCGTAGCCGATGAACGCGAACTCGTGGCCCTGGAACTGCAAGGCGTCCGCGTAGCTCTCGCAGTTCTTGTGAATCAGGCCGAGTTTGGTTATATAGTGGTTAGAACCCTCAACCGTCATATCCCAACATGTCAACACACCCGCTGGGGCCATTTCGGCCAAGTCATCGCGGACGGCCACGGAAACTGGTCGGGCCTCCTTCGTGTAGGGGTGGGAGTACGAAGCGTCTCCCCACGGGGTACATCCTCGAATATTCCCCGGATCATCCGCACGCTGCGTCGTCAGGTCATGTCTATCAACATCGCCTGATCGCGGAGTGTGTTTTGGGGCGTCTTCTGCTTCGCACAGAGCAAGTCCACCACCGGAATGAAATCCGGGATGATAACCGTCCAGAGAATCTCGAAGTCTTGTCGGTGTCAGAGCATGTGCGACGGCATGAAACCGTTCGGTATCGCGCGCCCATGCTCGATCTAAGCGACACGCAGGTTCGTGACGCGCTATACGGGCGAACCATCGTGGCGGCAGCGCGCCATCTGGGGTGCTCCCACACGACGCTGTACCAGCGGTTTCGTCATCTCCTGGCAGAGCGCCGGCGAACTCACGAGGTGTCTTCCACTGACCATCCGCTGCCAACAACGCGTGATCCGCACTCGCCCGAATGATTTCGTCGCCAATCCGAATCGACACACCCTCGCGATCCCCGACGCACCAATGCCGTGAGACTGGACGAACGCCTTCCAGTGTCTGCACCATGTCGCCCGCGCGGATATCGGCCATCGGCCGATATGACCCATCCGCCATCAAGACCGATGTATCCCCGGAAATGCAGTAGCCGAACTCGACCGTCGCGCCGCTCGCGAACGTCCACCGCTTCTCCGAGGCGCTCCACGTCCCGCCCAGCGCCTTGAAGCCCCCCATCGCCCGGTCCATGACCTCCCGCAACTCCGGGAACGTCCGGCGCAGGATCAGGGCGCGATACGCCGGCTTGTGGACCTGGCGCAAGGCGCCGTACAAGAGGCAATCCGTCTTCCCCCCGCCTCGGGCGCCGCCATACAGCACCTCGTCTGCCGCGGACGACAGAAAGACCTCCTGCGGCCCAGGATGCGGCTTCCACAACACCCGCTGGCCTTTCGCCGGCGCTGCGCTCACTCCGCGACCGCCTCGCGAAACGCCCGCTCCATCGCCAGCACGTCGCGCACCGTCGCCTGCGTCAGCGTCGAAGGGGCAGCGTCATGATTGCGCGTCTTCCCGTACCCGTTCCGCGCCAACCATTCCTTGCGTCGCTTAAGCGCCGCCTGCTTTCGCCGCAACTCCAATTCCGCTGCCTCGCGCAGTCTCGCCTTCTCGCGACGAATCTTACGCTGCTCCTCACGGAATACCCGCTCTCCAAAGTCCATCATGCCACCTCTCTGCACAAATCCCGTGCCACGACACACGCGCCCGTTTACTGGCATTCCCAACCCGGCGTATCAGGAAAAGCCTGACAATTCCAGCCGTTTTGTAAGGGAAAAGATGTCAGGGCCTATCCTATAGCTAGCGCGTTTACGAGCGTAGCGAGTAAACGCGCTAGCGTTAGGACAGCTCTTGAACTTGCTCTTTGCTCTTGCACTTTCGCTCGTGCGCTCGCGATGACGCTTACGCTTCGCTCGCTCGCTTCGCTCGCTCGCTTACGCACGGTAACGCATTTTTCGCGTGTCAAGTCCAGAAATCGCGATTTTAACGAAAACGTAATGCAATCGTAATCGAAACGTAATCTTTCCCGCCGCCCCCCTCACGCATGAGCACAGCCCCGTACCCGCGCGTGAACGGGAAACCAGGGGGCGCGTCTACGAGAAAACGCTCCAGCGCCGTACCCGCGCGAAGCGGTATTGGCGTGGGGGGCCTACGCTCACGCCCCGCCCCCGCTCGTCCCATCGCGCTGGCGTGCGGGCGGCACTTCGCCCGGCACGGTCGCGCTCGCTTGCGCGTTGGCGCGCCTAACGTGCGTCGGCGAGCGTTAACGCGTTGCGGCGCTTACGCTTGCACGCGATGTGGATAACTGCACGTGCGCTGTGGATAACTCGGCAACGTGTTGGCGCGTCACGCGTTAGCGTGCGTCCCCCGCGTCCCCCTCGCTGCCGCCGTCCCCGAGCAAGCGAGCGGACGCGCGCGGCAGCGCGCCTGGCGCGTCCTCGCTTGCGGCCGCGGGGGGCGTAAGCTGTTGCAATTGCGGGAGTAACACGACCGCTTCATGGCGGATCGTCCCGCCGTGCGTCACGCGGTCGCCGTAGCGGTCGGGAGCGAGCATCTTCGCGGCCCATGCGCGTCTTTCGGACAAATTGCGCGTCGCTGAGGCAACAGCATTCGCGCGCTTCGCATCGACGCCCTCGTCGAGGACGAGCCGCACGCCATCTTCGACCGCGCTGAGGGCGCCGTGTGCGTACTCGTCTGCGAGCGCCTCTTGCGCCATGCGGTAGCGTTCGCCGTGTGTGTCTTGGTGCCGGCGGATGCAGTCATGGGCAGAGGCGAGGGGAATGTTGAGTTGGGCGCTCGCTTGAATGAGCGGGACTCGTGCGACCTCCATGAGCGACACGATGCGTTCCGCGTCGTCTATGGTATAGGTGGGGGGTGGTCCGCTCCCAGGTCCGCCCATGCTGTCAGCTCCCGTCCCGAAGGTATCCCGAACGTAATGTAACGATGCGCGAAACGTCGCAAATTACCGTTGCGCGATTTGTCGCATGATCGTATCGTTTGCGCAGGTGGTACGGACAATCTAACACGAGAGCGAACCATGAAGTACACGAAAGAGGAATTGGCGCAATCTCGCATGAGCGACCTGCACGTAGAGGCGCTTTGCGCAGAGCGTGCGGCGATCCATCGTCGCGACGTATTGGGTGCCCTCTGATGCACACTCCCCGCGGCACCCCCTACGCGACGTTACGCGCCCTCGCGCTGGCGACGCGCGCGCCCTCACGCGCCGAATGCGAGTTGGCCGAGATCGAAGCACGCCGGCGCCATACGTTGTGCCAGCGCGAGTTTGCGGCGCTCGATCTCCTCGTCTGCCGGGCGATGTGGAGCGCCTGGCGCAATCTCCGGGCGCAGATGCGCGCGCTCGATACTCTCACCACCCTCAAGGACTGACGCCATGACGACAGGCATACAATGGGATGAACGGGACTTGAGCGAACGTGTGGCGCGTATGCGGCGCGCGGGGATGCGTTGGCAGGATTTCGGTCTACCCGATCACGCGTTACGTGTGAGCGTTGAGAAGTTGGCCGGGGGATACTACGTCACCAACGGGGGGAGCCTCACGGGCGCATCACTCGGCAAAACGCATGGCACCGCGACAAGCACACTACAGGCCATGTATCGCGCCTGGCGCGCGCTTGGCTCCCCTAGTGACTCCCTAAACCCAAAGGACTGACGCCATGAAGACCGTATCAAGCAACCTCATCATGCAAGGCATCGCCATTGCCGACGCCATCGCACGCCGGACTGGCGTGACGCTCGACTCGGTGGACGATGCCCTTACGCTCCGACGCGCCGCCCTGACGCTCCATCGCTGGTACGAGGGCGAATGTGGCGGCGGGAACGATTACGCGTCGTGGGCGATCGAGCGCGACGACACGACCGGCATTCCGTACCGCGTGACGTACCCCCACACGGGCAAGACGTACCGCACCCGCATCCCCGACCGCGAGAAGGGCGCCTTGCGGCGCATCGCCGCGGTCTGCACGCGCTACGGGCTCAACTACTACGTGCAGACGGACCCGCGCGGGGCGACGCTCTACGTGGCGCGCCCGGACGACGGGATGGACGCGACGAATTACAACAGCGTCGGCGTATGCGTCGCCTGACGTGCCGTGACTGTGGATTGGTGTTGACGTATCCAGGGCGTGGACGCCCGGCGACCCGCTGTGCGGACTGCCGAGCGGCAGAGGACGCGCGCCAACACCGCACGAGATACGCCACCGATCCCGCATTCGCCGAGCGCGAACGGTGTCGCGCGCGTCAACGCATCGGACATCTGTTTTTCCACGCGACGGACTAACCCTCACGCGGAGTATCGACCATGCACACCACCCCCCTGAGCGCATCACAGTTGTACGTGGCGCTCGATGCCGCTGGCGCGACGCTGGACCACCACGAAAGCGACCTCTACACCCCCGTGACGGACGCCACAAACTCTCTGATCGCCCGCTACTACTACCGCCAGATGGTCACGACGTTTCGCGACGCGGACGGGCAGATGTGGTACGAGATCCCGTTCGCCTACCTCCCCTTCTGGCGCCAACGCGAGGTGACCCTATGACCCACGCCGACTACGACGCCCGCGCGTCGGATTCGCGCCTGCTCGCCGCGGCGCTCGACGCCCACGGGAGCCAGCTCGCCCTCGCCGCCGCCATCGCCTACCGTCGCGAGACGGTCGGGCGGTGGTGCGCGCTGGCGCGCGCCGGCAAGCTACGCCTGACCCCGCGCGCCCGACGTGACCTGCGCGCATCACTCACCCCCGCCCTGACGGAACCGTGACGATGCCCGCCCCCTACTACGAACTGGCCTACGACCCCCGCGCGGGGCGCTGGACGCTGACGCGCCACGATCCGCCAACGTCGGGCGCCGGAGGCGCGACGCCACCCCCAACCGTCGTCGGCACCTACGCCGACGAAACGACGCTGGCGCACGAGTGGGCGCGCCTCGTCGCCCCGCTCCTCCCCCCCACCCCGGAGTCCTGACCATGCTGCGCCATACCGTGACGTACACCTATTGCGGCAACCCGATCGAGCTGACCGCGACCCTGTCTCGTCGCCGCCGCCTCACCTATCGAGGTGCCGCGCGGCTCGTCGCCGCCAGTCTCGGCGTGATCCCGCGCACCATCACGGTCACGCGTCTCGACGTGATCGGGGAGACGCGCTAGGGTGTGTCGAAACGACACACTTGACGGATCGGCGCCGTGACCCCAACGTATCGCCCTCGGGTTTTGGACACCGTGACCCGGGGGCGTGACCCGCGCTCACGCCCCGAACCACGGGATGACCCGGCATCGACGAAACCAAGTCCCGCGCTCCTGGCGAGGAACGGGCCCGTCGTCAGCGCGATGCCGCCGCTCCACGGGGCCACGTCGCCCCGCGCTTCTCCAACGGACGCACCCCGGCCCCCCCGGCTCTGCGGCGAGGACTGCGAAACGACGGCTAGCGCGTTCAGCGTTTCGCTTTCGCCCGCCCCCTGACGACGGATAAACGCCGGTGTGCGCGTGGGCGAAGGCGCCAGCAACGCGCCAGCGCCGTGACGGAAACGGCGCCGAAAAAAATGCTTGACAAACGGCCACGGGAAGTGAATCGTAGCGCCGGACCTCAACCCCACGAACGCATGAGCGACAACGAGAAGCGGTATACGGAGCGGGACCTGATCCTGGCGAAGCGGAAGGGGTGGGATGAGTGCGCCTACCGTCTGTCGATGGCAGGCGCCGGGAGCGAAGAAAGTGAGCGCGAGAAAGACCGGGCGTTCCCGCTCCCGAAGACCACGCGGCCACGGGTGGTGAAGGACCCGGAGGGCGATGGGTACTGGATGGTGTTCAAGGGGGAAATCGGGTGGACAGCATTCGCACGCGGCCATGCTGACGGAATCCTGCTGTGGGAGGGGCATGACATGCGCCGCGCCGAACTGTTCCGCCTGACCCCCGCGCGCGTCGCCATATGGAGCGACTTGCTCGCCAACCCCACGGAGGAGGTGGACGATGCCGACTGACGCCCCCGCCCTGCTCCTCCTCGCGGACGGCGCCGCGACGAAGCTGACGCGGTACGACACGCTGAAAGCCGCGTTCGACGCCGCCGAGACGGCGCGGCTCGAACAGGCGGCGCCGACGATCGCCGTATATCGCTGCGTGGCCGAGTGGCACCAGGCCCCGCACTACGAGTCCCACGTCCACGAGGAGCTGCTGCGATGACGCGTGACGAATTGCTGGCGGAATACGCGAAGGGACGCCGCGATTTCTACGAGGCGAACCTCAGCGGGGCGAACCTCTACGGGGCGAACCTCTACGGGGCGAACCTCAGCAGGGCGAAC
>ERZ795060.719-NODE-719-length-43798-cov-7.332853_pt1 | contig 43798 bp, 40 predicted proteins | sample MGYA00375144_ERZ795060 | MGnify/ENA primary metagenome ERZ795060 (study PRJEB30189, sample SAMN05720157) | activated sludge metagenome | isolation source: anaerobic digester from wastewater treatment plant | place: Japan | collected 2015-05-15 ... | reverse complement strand
TCTCCATTTCGATCTGGCGCGCCACCGAGACGGCCAGCCAGCCCAGCTCCTCGCCCGCCCAGCGGATGACCTCGCGCGCGGCCGCGTCCCCCTCGCGGGCGGCGCGGATGACGTCCACCGCGAGGAACGGGTAGGGATGGTATTGCTGGTTCGAGAGTCCCTCCATCAGCGCCAGTTCGTCTTTGGCGCCGGTCGCGTCGAGGTAGATTTGGGTGAGCGCGGTCGGCGGGATGCGTTTGATCCAGGCGTAGTTCACCATTTGCAGGCCGCGCTGGATGATCTCGGCCGCGCCGCCATATTCGCCGAACAGCGCGCCGTTGCCGACGATGCGGCCTTCCTTGCCGGCCGCGTTGCGCCCGCGGCAGTTGTTGGACGATCCCGCCGTGACGTTGACGCCGATGCCGCGCGTCGCGCCGGCCAGCAATCCGTTCACGCCGTCGTTGACCACTTCCACGGGACAGTTCAACCCCAGCGCGGCGACGGCTTGCAGGTGCGGTTCGCGGTCGGAGAGGAAGTCGTATCCCGCCAGGCCGAATCCCGCGCCCGCGATCTGCGACGCGTCCACGCCCGCCATCCCGCGCGCCTGTTCAAAGGACTCTTGCAACACGTTCGCGAGTCCGTCGTAGCCCACGCCCTGATGGTTCCCGCCCCACGCTTTGCCGAATCCAACGCACTTGCCGAACTCGTCCACGACGAGGGCGTGCGTCTTCGACGAGCCGACGTCTATGCCGAGGAAATATTTCATAGCGTCTCCGTTTTGGTACACGGATTACACGGAGAAATCCGCGCGACTCCGTCAAATCCGTGTACAGATTTCACCCTCGCTCGAACTGCGGCAGCCATTGTCGATTCGTCTCCAGCACGTCGTCCATCACTTCCTGGACTTTGTCCGCGCTGGGGCCGAGCGGATGGGCGAGCAGCGCCTGGTAGAGCGCGTTCCTGTCTCCATGCACCGCGGCTTCGACGGTCAGCAATTCGTACATCTTGACCTGCGCGATCAGCCCGAAGCAGGCGGGCGGAAGCGGCGCGGCAGGCAGCGGGTGGACGCCGCGCCTGTCCACTTTGGCGGGCAGTTCCAGCACCCAGTCCGCGGGCCACTCTTTCACCGCGTCGTTGTTGCGGACATTGACCACATGCACCTGCCCGAGGTCGTTGTGATGCGAGTTGATCAGTTGCGTCGCCAGCGTGGAGTAGTACGCGCCGCCGCGCTTCATCAGGTCGGCGGGAGGCTCGGTCAGGTTCGGGTCGGCGTACTCGCGCAGCAGGTCTTTTTCGATCTCCATCACTTCCTCGGCGCGCGAGGGCGGCCATTTCTTCTGCGCTTCGAATTTCTTTTCGGTGTAGTAGAAATATTGCAGGTAGTAGTTGGGGATCATCCCAAGCGACTCGACGGTGCGCGCGTCCCATTCGGGTTCGGACTCCTCCTTGAGCGACTCGACGTACGCGGGGAAGATCATCGGCCACATCTCCTCGCCGTCAATGGTGAAGCCGCGGTGCCAGGTGAGGTGGTTGAGTCCCAGCGTGTTGAGGACGGCGCGCTCCGAGTCCACGCGCGAGCCCGTCGCTTTTTCGAGCTCGTCGAGGATTCCCATCTTGGTGGTGATGCCCACGTTGCAGACGCCCACCGCGGGGACGTCGGACGCGTAACGCGTCAGGGCCTCGGTCACCAGACCCGCGGGATTCGTGAAGTTCGCCAGCAATGCGCCAGGCGTGGTCTCGCGAATATCTTTGGCGATGTCGAGGATGATGGGGATCGTCCGCAGCGCCTTCGCCATCCCGCCTACGCCGGTCGTCTCCTGACCGATCAAGCCGTGACGCCGGCCGAGGTATTCGTCGCCGCGTCGGGCGAACATCTGTCCCACGCGCAGCTGCGTCACCACGTACGATGCGCCCGCGATGGCCGCGCGCTGGTCGAGCGACAGAGTCACTTTGAACGGCTCGCCCTTTGCCTTCGTCATGCGTTGCGCGAACCCGCCCACAACGTCCAGCCGTTCTTTGTCGATGTCCATCAGGCACAGTTCTTTGAGCGGAAGCGATGCGGACGCCGCGAGAAACCCGTTGACGAGTTCGGGCGTGTACGTCGAGCCGCCGCCGATGACGGTAATTTTCATGTTGTCTCCTTAATTTGCTTCTTCTTATCGAGAGTCTCTTTGATCTGTTTCAGGTAATTGCCGTGCAGCGGATAGAGATAGAGCAGCGTGATCGCCAGCAGGAAACCGATGGACGTGGGAACCGTCAAAAAGAGACGGAAGCCGAGGTCAACGCTGGGCGGCTGGACTTCGAGCAGGGTGTCGTAGCCGAAGGCGGGCAGGAGCAGGCCGAACACGGACGAGACGACCAGTCCGCTCAGGGTGATGATGAAGCCGCTCATGCCGAAGTACATGCCGGCGCGCTGGTGGCCCGTCTTCACTTCGTCCTCGTCCACTACTTCGGCCATGATCACGTCGCCGATCAGGATGAGTCCGCCCAGGCCGATTCCGAGAACCACGGCCGCGGCGTAGGTGAAGGCGATGCTGGGCGAGAATCCCATCGGGACGATGCCGAGGATCATCACGGCGTTGGCGATCATCAGCGTGCGGCGCGAGTCGAGTTTGTTGGCGACCCAATTGCGCCAGGGATAGAGCGAGAGCATGGCGACCAAAAAGGCGATGCCGAGGATGACGGTGGCGTTGCTCTCGTCCACGCGCAGGCTGTATTTGAGATAGAACAGGATGCCCGTTTGAAGCGTGCCGGTGGCGATGAACCGCATCATCTGCGCGCCCGCGGCGGTGAGATAACTGCGATTGTAGAACGTCGCTTTGACGGCCTCGCCCAACGGGAAGCCGGTATCCGTCTTGAGCTCCGCGCGCTCGAACAGGAACGGATAGCCGACGTAGATGGCGATCACCGAAATGACCGCCAGCAGGGTTGCCATCCCCGTCCAGCCGAGCAGGTTCGCCAGCAGGGGCGGGAGCGCCGCGCCGATCACCAGCGCCACGGTCTGGAAGATGTTCATCTTGGCGGCCGCGTCCGTCCGCTCTTTGTAGTTGCCGAACATCTCAGGCAGCAAGCCGTAGTAGCCGGTGGCGATGGCGGTGTAGAGTCCCTCCCAGACGACGAGGCACGCGCCGAAATAGACGAGCAGCGCCACGGGATTCTCGCGTCCGTCGAAGGGCGCGGTGAAGAGCAGCGCGAACGTCGCGGCGTAGGGCAGGCCCGTGAACAGGATGTAGGGCAGGCGGCGTCCCCAGCGCGAACGCGTGCGGTCCGACATGAATCCCAGCACGGGATTGTTGACCGCGTTGTAAATGGTGTAGAAAAACCAGAAGGCGGCAAACCACGCGGCAGGCAGGTTCTTCACGTCCACGATGTAGAAGGCGACGATGCCCGACACGGCCTCCACGGGAGTAGCCACGCCCAGGCTGATGAGCGCGTACATGAGCCGCGTCTTGGCGCTGGTCTGGAATTCGGAAACTGTCGTCATTGAGTCTCCTTTGAAAATTTCTTCGTCCTACCAAAGTTTTTCCAGCAAATTTTTCGCCGCGTCGAGCGCGAGACTTTCGCACTTCGCCTGCAGCCGCCCGGGGTAACGATAGGCCAGCGGCGCGACGTCCACCTCGTAGCCGCCCTCCGCGTGCGACTCTTCCGTGTGCAGATAACTGACGCAGCCGTCGCTCACGCTGGCGAACAACGTCTGCGCGGCGGGCGAGGCAGACTTCACCTTCATGCCGATCTCGGTGAACGTCTCCGCGCCGAACGTGACCAAAGCCAGGTCGCCGATCCTCGCCGCGTTGACCCTCATCGGGACCGACCAGAATCCGTCCCGCGCTTCGATCACGGGTTTCCACGGATAGCGCTGGTCGAGCAGGATGTCCGCGAAGACGGCCATGAAGCCGGGCATGCGCGCCATGGCGAGCAGCGGCTTGGTATATTTTTTCGGTGGACGCGTCGACTCGACGCGCGTCTCCGTCGGAAGCCAGACCTCCGCGCGCTGGATTCCCAGCGGAGTCGCCCGCGTCTCTCTCGACCCCGCGCGGGCCGCGGCCAAAACGGCCTCCGCCACGCCCAGGCCTTGTTCTGTCACCTTCTCGAAGGCGCGCGCGTCCTCCCAATACATATCGGGGTTGATATCGGCCGCCGCGCCTTGCAGGAAGAGAGTCAGGCCGCCGAGTTCCCCTTCCACTTTTTCGCGCATGACGCCGATCCAATCCGCGGAGATGAGCAGGTTATCGGGTCCCAGCACCGTGCCGTGACAGGCGTAGTTGACGAGGGTGGCGATCCTCACGCCCGCCTCTGTCTCCCTCTGAAAATGGGGGGAGTGACGCGAAGCGTCGAGGGGGGTAAACACGCTCACCACCTGCACGGACTTATCCCTTGCCCCCTCAGGATTTCTCCCGATCTCCATGTGACCGTCGGGCATTTTCTCGCGTCGGTTGATGCCGACATTCCCTTCGCCGCTGGAGTACTCCAGCCGCGCGGGGAGGAGATTGGCCTGCGCCTCCTGTACCGCCTCGACGATCCGCTCCACCAGCAGGTCAATGTACTCGCGATTCCTGCGCGGCGACTTTTCGTCCGCGTAGGCGATGGGGCCGGAGTGGGTGTGGGAACAGCACAACAGCGCCTCGGTCGGGAGGAGGCGGGCGCGGACCCTGTCCACGATGAACTCGTTGATGGTCAGCATGTCCAGCGCGACGATGGCGAGACGCGTCGTCCCGTCGTCGAGGACGAGGGCGGTGGCGGTCAGGTCGTCGTGCACGCCGAGATTGCCCTTGACTCGGTCGCCGTAGCCGATCTGGTAAATTCCCTTCGGCGGGGTGATGACGCGCCGGGCGACGGCGGCGGAGAGTTTTCTGTTTTCCATTTCAATTCCCTCGCATCGCGCCGCGGATGGCGCGATAACCGATGAGACGGATGCCGGAGTCCTGGATGAAGGCCTTCAACTCCGCGCTCATGAAGGCGTGATAGTTGGCGACGCGCGCCCTCCAGTCGGGACAGATGGCGCGCAGTTCGGGCGTGTCAATGGACGGATGGAGGATGAAGTGCGTGATGCCCGCCGGGACTTCGCTCAGCAGTTTCTTCGCCGCGCCGACGTGGTCGTTGTCGTGTTCGAGCGGCATGGAGAAGAGACCGTCGAGCATGGGGACGCCCTGCGCTTCGAGTTGATTCAAAATGGGCGCGTACATCGCCAGCGCGGACTCGTCAATGCCCATCATGTCGAATCCTTTGGCGGTGACGCGCGGCAGCATGACGGGGAGGAGGCGCGTCATCCCCGCCTGCAAATAGGACTGCACAAAATTGGGATGGATGATCGTGCCCATGTGCGAGTCGACGTGGGTCACGTCCATGCCCGCGGCCAGCGCCCGCTCCACCTGCGCGTTGACCTCCACGGCGACGGCCTCGGGTTTGGCGTTAGCGTGGACCGCGTCCTGCCAGTGATGGAAGTAACCTTCGTCGTCGAGCAAACCGCTTTCGGGGTCACGCGTCGAGACGGGTCCCCAGCGGTAGCCGTCCCATTCGGCGTTGAGCGTCGCGTGGACGCCCATGTCCATTTGCGGATTTTCGCGACACATCCGTGCCACAGCGGGGAACCACGGACACGGGACCATCGCCGCGCCCGACGTGACCGTGCCGAATTCCCACAGGTCTTTGTAAGCCTGGATGGACGCCTGGCACATGCCGATGTCGTCGGTGTGAATGATGACGAGGCGGTCGGAGTCGGAGCAGCCGAGTTTTTTGAGGAGAGGGTTGGGGGTCATGGTTTATCCTTTGCGTCGAGCGACGAACGCGTCGTCATTCAGAGTCCGCAATGCAGCGCCTGCGGATGCAAAATCTTAAACGGTTCGCCGAGTTGGAAGTCCCTGCCTTCGCAAATTTGCGCGGACTTGAACTGGAGCGCCATCACGATCTGGTCGGCGGCGTCGGGTGGGATCTGCGCGGCGTAACTGCGGATGGTCGCGACCTTCGTCTCCCACGCGGCAGTGACGTCCACGACGTGGTTGGGTTCGCGGGTGTAGTAGAAGCCGATGCCTTCGATGGAGTGTCCCTGATAAGCCGCGTCCACGGCGGGATCGGAGGAGGGGATTCTGGGCAGCTCCGCGAACTGAACCGCCTCCGCCGCGGCGAGTCCCGTTTGGATGTGGTCGCGATGCGCTTCGTAGGTCAGCCACGGATCGCAGGTCAGGACAAAGTCGGGTTGGAGCAGGCGGATATATTTCAGCAAGTCGCGGCGCAGGGCGAAGTAATCGTACGCGCCCGCGTCGGGATACCCCAGCCCGATGTGTTGCTTCACGCCGACGATCTTTCCCGCCGCCTGCTGATCACGCGCGAGCGACGCGGCCGCGGCCTCGTTGGAGAGCGAGGCGTCCGTCGCGCCCGCCAAATCGTCTGTGACGGTGAGGTAAACGATCTCCGCGCCGTTTTGGGCGAGCAGGGCAATTGTCCCGCCCGCGCCGATGTCGTTGTCGTCATAGTGCGGCTGGATGCAGAGAACTTTCCTGGCGGTGAAGAGGTCGGGGATGGGGAGGATGGATTCGAAGGGCATGGAGGCTCCTCGGAAATGATGAATTATGAAGGCGGGCATGCCTTCACAATTCGATTTTTACGACTTTTCCAGTTTTACCCGACCGATACGCCGCGTCGACGATCTTCATGTTGACCAATCCCTCTGCCGCGCCAGGGACGGGCGTTTTGCGTTTGCGGATACACTCGACGAAATATGCCATCTGCGCGTCGTACATGCTTTGCGGACAATGCTCCTTGCGCGGGAATTTGAATCCCGATTTCACCACGTCCACGCGGCGGGCTTTGACGTTGGGCATCTCCAGCTGGGTCGGGAACAACTGACCGAATCCCTTCGTGCCGTAAAGTTGCGTCGCGGCTTCGGGACCGTCCATGTGCGGCTGCCACCAACCCGACTCGATATAGGATGTCGCGCCGTTGTCCCATTCCACGAGGATGACGCCTGTGTCGTCCACATCGAAGTTTTTGTATTGCGTTCCGATTCGCGCGTAGACCGAGACGGGACGCGGGTCGCCGAGCAGGAAGCGCGCCGTGTCGAGGGCATGGATGCCCATGTCTGCCAGCGCGCCGCCGCCCGCGAATTTCTTTTGCGTGAACCAGCCCGACGGTCCCCAATGCGAATGGACGCCGTAGCCCTTGGTGCGGATGATCCGTCCGAGCCTCGACGCCTGCTTTTTCAGCCAGAGAACGTCCTCGTCGAAACGCCAGCAGTGCGCCACCATCAACATCGCGCCGCTCTGCGCGCTGGCTTCCGTCATCTTTTCGGCTTCGCGGGCGTTCATCGCCATCGGCTTTTCCACCAGCACGTGGACTCCCGCCCGGAGCGCGGCAATCGTCTGTGACGCGTGGAGGTAGTTCGGCGTGGAGACGACCAGCGCGTCCACGCCGCCATCTTTCAACAGCGCTTCCACGGTCTCGTATTGTCGCGCGATCCCGAAGCGTTTTCCAAATTTCGCCATCGAAGCGGCTTTGTGATTCACCGCCGCCGCCAGTTCCAATCCCAGATTTGCCGCCGCCTGCGCGTGGATGTGGTTGATGTAACCTGTCCCTGCAAATGCGATTTTCATGGGTTGCTTTACTCCTTTGATCCCGTCAACTTGATTCCCTGAATGAACGTCTTCTGCGCGAAGAAGAAAGCGATGATGATCGGCACGGTAAACACCACCGAGGCGGCCATCAGTTGGTTCCAGACCATGGTGCGTTGTCCCTGGAAATCCTGCAAGCCCAGCGCCATGGTGAAGTTCTTGGGACTGGTGAGGAAGAGCAGCGGACCGGTGAAGTCGTTCCAGGCCCAGAGGAAGGTGAAGACCGTGACCGTGGCGAGGACCGGGACCGAAAGTGGGATGATCAGCCGCGTGAAGATCTGCCACTCGGAGGCGCCGTCCACGCGGGCCGCGTCGCACATCTCCTCGGGGATGGTGCGGAAAAATTGACGGAGCAGGAACACGTCGTAGGCGTTGGCGAAGAAGGTGGGGACGACGAGCGGCAGGAAGGAGTTGCCCCAGCCGAGGAAGTCATTGAAGAAAAGGTAGAGAGGGATCATCGTCACCTGGTAGGGCAGCATCATCGTGGCGAGGATGACGATGAAGAGCAGGTCGCGTCCCGGGAATTTGATGCGGGCGAAGGCGTAGGCCACCGGCGTGTTGGACAACAGCGTGCCGACGATGGAGATGAAGGCGATGACGAGGCTGTTCTTGAAGTAGACCCAGAAACTCGCGCCGACGCCGGGGCGGCTGCCGCGCTCCATCGCGTCCGGGAAGTTCTTCCAGTTGAAGTGGACGCGCATGATCGGTTCGGCGATCTTGACCTCTCCCCGCTGGATCTTGTATTCCATCTGGACGGCCGGGTTGGCCGGGTCCACGAACGTGCCGACTCCTTCCACGATCGCGGCCGCCGCCAGTTGACGGACGCCGTCGTTGGTCTGGACATTGTACAGCGGCAGTTTTTCGCCGTCCACGTCCACCAGCACGTTGTCGTAGGGAAGCCAGCGCGGCGGGGTGTGGAACACGTCCTGGCTGGATTTGAAGGCGGTCAACACCATCCACAGGAAGGGGATGAGGAAGAACAGTCCGACGAAACTGATCAGGGCGTGACTGGACAGCGAGCGGAAGAAGCCGCGCAGTTTGCGGACGCGGTCGCGCCTGCGCTTCGCGTCCCCGGCCTCGCGGGGCGTGGATTTTGAAGGGATGAAGTTGTCGGTCATGGCGTCACCCGGCGTAGTACGTGAAGCGTTCGCTGACCTTGAGCAGCAGGATGGTGCAGATCAGGATGATGATGAACAGCACCCATGCCATGGCGGAGGCATATCCCATTTTGAGCCAGAGGAAAGCGTTTTGGTAAAGGTACACGCTGTAAAAGAGCGTGGAGTTGAGCGGGTAGCCCAGGTTTTGTGTGCCTCGGAAGACGTAGGCTTGCGCGAAGTATTGGAACTGGGCGATCACGCCGGTGATTAAATTGAAGAGCGTGATCGGCGAGACCATCGGCACGGTGACGGTCCACAGTCTTTGCCACCAGTTGGCCCCGTCGAGTTCGGCGGCTTCCAGCAGGGAGGTTGGCACGTCCTGCAAGCCGGAGAGGTAGATGACAATGGTCCCGCCCATGCCCCACATGCCGAGCAGGATCAGTCCCGGCTTCGACCAGGCCGGGTTGCTCATCCAGTTCGGGCCCTGGATGCCGACGTAGCCGAGCAGGGTGTTCAGGATGCCGGCGTTTGGATTGAGTATCCACAACCACAGGATGACGCTTGCCACCGTCGGCACGATGGAGGGCAGGAAATAAATGACGCGGTAGATGGATTGTCCCCGCACTTTCAGGTTCAACAGCACGGCGCAGAAAAAAGAAACCAGCAGCGTCACCGGGACGCCGATGACCACCATGTAGAGCGTGTTGTAGAGCGATTTCCAGAACAGTTTGTCGTTCAACAGGCCGGCGTAATTTTGGAGTCCGGCCCATTCGAGCGGGGCTTTGGGATGATAGATGGAAAAACTATACACCAGGGAGGCCGCCATGGGGTACAGCGTGAAGACCAAAAAACCAATCGTCCACGGGAGCAGGAAAACCATCCCGATCCAGAAATTGGCGCGCTCGCGAACGCCCCATTTCCGAAATTTGGGCGGCCAGTTCCAGCTTCGACCTTTCGCGCGAAGTTTATCCATGGCTTCCTCCTAAACAGGGACAGGGGATGGGTCGCCCGCAACCGTTCACGCGCGGGACGGACGGAGAGGAGGGCGGCGGGAAGCCGCCCTCCCTGGACGGAGGCTTACTTCAACGCCTCCTGCAACTTCGGTTCGAACTCAGCCTGGAGCGCGTCCAGCAAAGGCTGCGGGGCCTCGCCAGTGTGGACCACTTGCTCATACACAACGCCGAAGGCGTCGTTGAGCTCCAATGAAATGGGCGTGGTGATTACGTAGGCGGCGTTCGGGCTGGACATCAGGTCTGTGAACACCTTGAACTTGGGGTTGGACGTGAAGCACGGATCCTTCGCGGCCGTCTTGCTGGTGGGCAGGTTGGCGTTGAAGCAGAATTCCTCCGCCACAATTGCTGGCGACATCATCCACGCCAGAAGTTTGGCGGAAGCGTCCTTGTTCTTGGCGCCGGCGGGGATCACCACCACCGTCCCCTGCACGACGGCGGTATTGGCGCGCTCGGGATGAGCGGCGGGCGGCGGGAAGGGCGCCACGCCGTAACTGGCTTCGGGCTTGAAGGCGCTGATGAAGTTGGGGCCGGTCATCCATTCGCCGTCCACGTACATCGCCATCTTGCCGGTGTAGAAGGGATAATCGGCGGACATGTACTGGTCGGACCAGCCGGACGAGAACGCCAGCACTTTGTCCGCGCCGTACTTGGTGTAGAACTGCTGCTGCCACGTCAGCGAGTCGATCATGGGCTGGCTGTTGATGGTCACGTGCTGGCCGTCTTCGCTGTACCAGAAGCCGCCGAACATGCGCACGTACAGGTCGTCGTGCATCCAGCCCTGGTCGGGTAGGAAGCCCACCTGCGTGAGGTTGCCGTTCGAGTCGAACTTGGTCAGTTTGTCGGCCATCTCGGCCAGTTCTTCCATGGTCGCGGGCGGCTTCTCCGGGTCGAGCCCGGCGGCCTCGAACATGTCTTTGTTCCAGAACAGGGCATACATGTCCGTGCCCCAGGGCAGGCATAGGATCTGATCGCCGGACTTGCACTGGTTCAACGGCGCGGGGAACATGTCATTCAAGTCAATGCCGCCGGTCTTGATGATGTCTGAAAGTTCCACCACCAGGTTCTCTTTGGCGTACGACTTCACCAGGTCGCCGCCGGAAAGCACCAGCACGTCGGGCGGCTCGGAGCCGGTCAGGGCCGGCAGGATCTTGTCCTCCTCCACCGGCGCGGTCACTTCCACTTTGACGCCGGTCTCGGCGGTATATTTGTCGAACAGCGCTTGGATTTGTTGGGGGTTGTCGCCCCATTGGATCCATACGCGCAAAACCTGCGGGCCGGCCGGTTTGCTGCCGCACGCGGCGAGGATCAAGGACGCCGCGATCAGAAGGCAGAACAGGATATTCAATTTCTTCATCTTCATTCTCCTTTATGAATTTGGGAACGACAGGACAACCAGTGGATCTTTTCGGACGCGTCTCCTCCTTTCAATTCAACGACACCCGCAGGATTGGCGGATGACCAATTCGGTGGGGAGCAGGATCAGCGGCTCCGCCCGTTCGCCTCGGATCAGGCGGGCCAGCTGGCGGACCGCGTCTGCGCCGACCTGTTCCGTCGGCGCGCGGACGGTGGTCAGCGGCGGGGTCAGGAAGCGGGCGACGGGAACGTCGTCGAAGCCGACTACCGCCACATCGTCGGGGACGCGGCGGCCGGCGCGCTGGAGCGCGGTCAGGACGCCGATGGAGGCGTCGTCGTCCCCGCTGAAGACCGCGTCGAAGTCCGTCCCATCCAGCATCAACTGGCCGATGGCCGCGGCGGCCGCGGCTTCGCTGAAGTCGCCGACCGCCACGAGGGATTTGTCGAAGGGGATCTGGTGCGCTTCGAGCGACTCGCGGTAGCCGCGCTCGCGCCATTCCGAGTCTTCGTGTCCTTCCGGGCCTTGTAGAAAAACGATCCGGCGGCGGCCATGGACTTCGATCAAATGGTCCACCAGCCTCTGCGCGCCGGATTTGTTTTCGATGGTGACGACCGGGATGTCGAGCGTTTCGGGCGGGGTTTGGTGCAGCAGCACGAGGGGAAAGCCGTTGTGTTTGAGACGCATCAATTCGGCCGCCTCCACGCTGTTTGTGAAGACGATCAGGCCGTCGGTGTTGTGCATGCCCAGCGCCCGCCGCGCGGCTTTGAGCGGGTAGCCGGCGTCGACGGTGTGGATGAGCAGGTCGTATTCGGCTTCGCGGGCCGCGGTTTCGATGCCGCGCAGCATGGACGGGAAGAACCAGCCGCCAATCTCCGGCAGGAGCAGGCCGATCGTCCGCGTGCGGCGCGAGGCCAGGACGCGCGCCGCGTTGCGCGGGACGTAGTGCAGCTCGGCGATTGCCGCGTGGACGCGTTCGGCCGTGCCGGCTTCCACGGAAGCCGAGCCGTTTACCACGCGGCTGACCGTGGCGATGGATACGCCAGCGCGCCGGGCCACATCTCCGATAGTGGGGGCGGGGTTTTTGTCCATGATGTAAGCGTTTTCTGAAAGCGTTTACATTATATGGGAAAAAGCCCCGCGAGTCAACTGGAATCTGTTTTTGCCGCGCCTTCGGTCGTTTATTCCCCCATCGGCGGTTCAACGACGCGTTATTTTTTCTCGAGCGGGATGAAGCCGCGTCCAAGCACTTCCTGGGCGGGAGAGACGATCACGAACGCGTTCGGGTCCTTTTTCGCCACAGCCGCCTTCAGGTTGTACACTTCCGTCACCGTAAGCGCGCACAGCAAGATGGATTTCTCCTGGCCGGTGTACATCCCTTTGCCGGAAACGGCGGTCACCCCGCGTTTGAGGTCGGTGAGGATGCGTTCGGAAACAGCCTCGGCCTGGTCGGTGATGATCAGCGCCAGATACTGCCGCCTGCGGTGCGCGGGGAAGAATCTGGTATGCAGGCCTTTGCCTTCCTCGTATTCGCCATGCTGGTCTTGCGTATCGCCGCCAAAGCGGGGCAGGACCTCACCGGTGGCCCGGGTCATGCCAATTGTGCCTATGGCAACCAGAACGAGGAAACTATAGTAGGCCAGGCCTGCCGTGACCACGAGGTGGCCGGGGAGCGGGCCGACGCTGCCGCGTTCAATGAATTCCGCCAGGCTGGTCGTCGGCTGGGGAAAGAGGAAGCTTTTCGCCAGCCAGGACGCGCCGAGGATGGCGTAGATCCACAGATAGTTGCGCCGCAGGCGGCGTCCAAAAGCCTCCCACATCGAGATCGGAAATTTGGGCGAGAGCAGATTTTCCGCCAGGCTTTCCGCCCATTCGGGCGAAGGTTGGAACGGCGGCACGAGCATGGCGGCGTAGAAATCCGTCTCCATCAGGCGGATGCGATAACTCCACAATTCATAATAGCGATAGCGCCGCGCTTCGATGAACAGGAACCATGTGATGAGCAGGGTATTGAGAATGATGACGCCGTGATGGACCGCGGGCTGGCCGAAGGCGATGGAAAGCGCCGCGCCGGTGGCAACCACAGCCCAGTTCGTGGTCGTGTCCAGCCGCTGACGCCAGACGTTGGCGCGCTGGATCTCGGCGCGGAAGAGATGCACCATCGCGGTGACGAATTCGCTGGATTTGAGCTGGTAGCCGCGATAGGTCCAGACCGGTTCCTCGGACGCAGGTTCTTGAACTGGTTTTGCATTGGATGATTTGACAGGCATTGCGTCTTCTCTCTTTCCGCTTCGAGACTCAGGGGCAGCGGGCGAGGCGGTCATGGGCGTTCGCGTCGGGTGGGCGCCGCGGCGGGGAGGGTGGATGCGCGTCGCGGGCGTTGGCGTCGGGTGGGCGCCGCGGCGGGGACGAGTCCCCGCGCTATTCCTACGAAGCCCTGCGGGCTATTTCTTCGGCAATTGATACGCTTCTTTCGTCGGTTTCAGTGGACGAGCCAACCACATGGGGCGACGCGTGCCATCGGGGCTGACTTTGTCGGCGGGGCGGGTCATCGCCAGCCAGCGACGATACACTTCCATGGATTTATTCGTATCCACGAACAGGTCGCCCGCTTTTTCGCCCGCTTCGGCTTTGCTGACCTTGTACACTTTTTGCAGCCAGCAGTGGACTCCGCTGATTGGGTCGGGGTGGACGGCGTGGGCGAGGTTTTGATTCACGCCGACGTTGCTCCACCAGATGCGACTCGTGTCTGGGTCGGAGGATTCCCATGCTTTCGCGCCGTGAAGGACGCGCATGAGGAAACCGCCTTTTCCGTCGTCGCGCAGTTCCACGAGGTTGGATGAGCCTTTGTTCACGCCTTTATCTTCGTTCAAGCGCCAGCGTCCGAGGTGATGGCTGATGGCGATAATGCCAGGCTTGATCCCTTCTGTCACCCAAACTGTATCCACGAAGTGACCAATCTCAGTCTCCACTTTGGCGAGGTCGCCTGTGTCGAGCCCGAGGCGTTGCGCGTCTTCGGGATTCATCCAGATCGGGTTCTTGTGCGAGATTTCATAGAGCCATTTTGCATTTGCGCTGCGCGTGTGAATCAGAGTTGGCAATCTGAAATTGGGAAGCAAAATCATCTCGCCTTTTTCACGGCTAATATTTTCCTGATGAACATGACTCTTCACTGCCCACGGAATCACATTTTCTTTTTCGCCCCAGCCCCAATTGGCAAGCGTGTCGCTGAAGAATTCGAGTTTCTTCGACGGCGTATCGAAGCCCGCCTTTACTTCGCCGTCAATGTTTACGCCGACAACGTGATCATCTTTGAAAACGCGGTCGTGGGCATCTAACTGGTAATTGGCAATTGGTAATTGATCTTGCATGAAATCACCATTTCCCCAATTACCAATTACCTTTTCAAAGGGAGAATAATTTTCCCTCTTCACCTCAAAGACTCCGTACTTGCGCATGTATGCCAGCGGAGTCAATCCTTCTTTTGCGGCGGCTTCGGGCAGACCAGGCACGGAGTTTTCAAAAATCCATTGATAGTATTCATCCACCGTGATGATCTCGCCCTTGCGATACGGCGACTCAAACCACTGACGAATGCCGAGCGAGCCGTCGGGATCCATCTTTGCGGAGAGTTGAATCCAGAACTCGTTCTCTTCCCACACTTCGCCAGGGTTGGCTTGATAGGTGAAATCAACCTTGATGCCCGCGCGTTCCATCGCCACGCGCCGCACAGGCTGGCGGAAGGCGATCCACTGCCCCGCGTGAGTCTCCTGACTCATCAGGTCGTGACGCTCGGGTCCGTGACCCGTGGGCAGAACATAATCGGCGAACCATGCGGTTTCATTCCACGTAGGAGTGAGCGCGACATAGCATTTGATTTTTGAATCTTCATCCTTGAGCGCTTTGAGCCACATGAAGCCATCGGGGTTGACCCACATCGGGTTGTAGACGCGCGTAAAGTACACGTCAATATCGCCGCGTCCTTCTTCGAGCATGTGCGGCAAAAGAATTGACATCTCGTAATGCGCGAGCGGATATTCGATGGGGTAGTGTAGTTCGTTCCACGTTTCGGGGGCAGGCGCGCCTTTGAACGGCTTCGGCACAAATTTATTCCAGTTGGTCATGGATGTGCCGCCCTTGTTGCCCACGCTTCCCGTCAGCACATTGAGGAAGAACAGACAGCGCGCCACCTGCCATCCGCCGAGGTTGCCGACGCTGGCGCTGCGCCAAACGTGCGTGGCGAGTTTGCCTTCGCAGTTGGCGACCAGCCGCGCGGTCTCTTGGATGCGCTCGATGGGGGCTTCGGATTCTTGCGCGGCGCGTTCGAAGGTGTATTCGGAGTAGAGGGACTTCAAGACCTTGTCGAATGCTTCAAAGGTAATTGGTAATTGGTGATTGGTAATTGTTTGGCGGGCGGAGTCCCATTCGGGGGATGTGGAGGATTGGACGTATTGAAGGAACTCTTTCCAATTGACCCACTTGCGAACAAAGTCTTTATCATAGAGATCGTTTTGGATTAAGTGATTCGCGATGGCGAGGAGGATTGTGTTTTCACTGCCAGGGTAGGTGGGCAGCCAAACATCACTCATGGATGCGGTGTTGCTCAGGCGCGGGTCGAAGGTGATGAGTTTCGCGCCATCGGTTTTGGCTTCGATAATGCGCTGCGCGTGCGGGTTGAAGTAATGTCCCGTTTCGAGGTGACTTGAAATCAGCAGGATGACGCGCGCGTTGGCATAATCAGGGCTGGGACGATCTTGCCCGATCCAGAAGTTGTAGCCCGCGCGCGCCGACGATGAGCAGATATTGGTGTGGCTGTTGTGACCGTCCATGCCCCAGGTTTGCACCACGCGGTTGGTGTATCCGTCTTCGCCTGGGCGACCGACGTGATAGACGATTCCATTCGGGCGGCGTTTCTTGCTCTCGCGCATTTTCTCGGCGATCTCGGTCAGCGCCTGCGCCCAAGAGATTTGCTCCCATTTGCCTTCGCCGCGCTTGCCAACTCTCTTGAGCGGATACAAGATTCTTTCGGGGTCGTAAACCTGATTGTGAGTCGCGGGTCCCTTGGCGCAGTTACGTCCGCGCGAACCAGGGTGGACGGGGTTGCCTTCGAACTTGCGAATCTCGTAGGTGTCTTTGTCTACATAGGCGAGCAGTCCGCACGCGGATTCGCAGTTGAAACACACGGTCGGCACGAGTGTATATCTCCGCGCTACTTTGCGAGGCCACTCTTTGCCATCCCATTCCACCCATTCATCCCACACATCAGAGGGCGGATACTGGCTGATGCGTCCGTCGGGGTGGACGACTTCGGTCAGTTTGATGGGCTTGCGGTCAGAATCCGCGAATTGCGGGACGGCAGCGCCTGCGGAGGTTTGAGGGATTTTGGTTTTTGTCATATCTACTCCGTTGGTCGAGTAGGCGGTGTTCGTCCGCCGTATCGAGACCAACAAGTTACAAGAAAATATAATGTTTGCTATTTACAGGTGGTCTCGATACGGACGAGAAAAGCACTCGCCCTACTCGACCACCGAGTTGCTTTACGAATTTGGAATATACTGCGGCGCCATCACGAAGGCGTATTCATAGAAGAACAAGCCGATCAGGGTGGCAATCACAGCAACAGGCAACGCGGGCGCGAAGGCGATCATCAGCGCGAGCGGAATGATGTGACCGAGTGCGATGCCCCCCCACCAGTAATGGTTGCGGAATTTGCCGTGAGTCATTTCACGCGAGGCGAGCAGGGCGGTGTCCGTGGGGAAGGAGTTGAGTTTGCCCGCGAAGGTCAGCAGTAAGTTGATGGCGATGCTGGCGGGGAAGAGGATGGCGAGCAGCACGGTCAGGTCGGCGGGGAAGGCGACGAGAAGATTCAGGACAAAGAACACGCCGCTTGCGACCATCGCAGATTGCGAAAGCAATTGGAACGGAAGCAGATTGTTCTGCCACATGTCGCGCCCTTCGGCTTGACCGAGCAGGAAGGCGGTGTAGACGACGACGCCCAACGCGAACGGGAAGACGATCCACGCGGCAAACGGGCGGACGGCTGATACTGTTTCGATGGGCAGTATCCCCACTTGTGCCGCGCCTTCGAGCAGCCACCACAAGCCTGCAACCGCCGTGAACGTGACCATGATGTACGCGCCGCGCGCCACCCACGATTTCCATTGCGGGCGGAGCAAAATGTTCAAGAAGCGTTTGGGTTGTGACAAGTCCTTGATGAGCAGGATGGTCGTGATGAGCATAAAGACCATCGCGGTGAAACCTGCGGCGAGGAAGGTCGCGGAGTCGAATGCGAACATATTGAACATCGAGCCGAGACTCAAGAGCATAAAGAGTCCGCCCGCGATGCTTTTTGTGACGAGATACGAAGGCAATTCCCAATGCCAGTTGATCTTGTGTTGCGCGGTGTAGGCGGTTTGAACCATGTGTTCGGCAACACGTCCGCCAAATTGGATGGGACCGTTGAGCGGCTGTCCCTGAGTCTGCGGAGCGCGGATGGGTGTGCCGCTCGGCGCTAGAGAGCGCCTATTACGCGCACCCTCTGCGTAGTCAGCGTTCTCTAACGCTGGCGCTAACGTCGGCTGGAGAACAGGCAACGCGTATGCCGCGACGTTTTGCTCCGTCACCTTGTCCGCCCACATGTACGAATTATGCGTCTGCGCGGCGGAGGGATGCAGCGCCCAGTCGTTGCCGTTGATGTAGAAGAGTTTGGGAGCCGTCCCCTGCTCGGGCTTGCGAACGGTCGCGGGGGCAGAGGCAAGCGTCCGTGCGATTTCTGAAGCGGGGTCGTTCAAATCCCCAGCGAGAATCGCATGTTCGGGGCAGACCACGACACAGGCAGGTTCGAGTCCCACATCCAAACGATGCGCGCAGAAAGTGCATTTGGCGGCGGTGTTGGTTTCGGGGTCGAGATAGATCGAGTCGTAGGGGCAGGCTTGCATACAGGATTTGCAACCGATGCAGATGGACGGATCGAATTCGACGATGCCGTCTGCGCGTTGGTACATGGCAGTGACAGGACAGATGCGCACGCAAGGCGGGTTGGCACAATGGTTGCAACGTGTCACTTGGAAGCGGCGGCGCACGTCGGGGTAGGAACCCGTTTCGACGTACTTGACCCATGTGCGATACACGCCCAGCGGAACTTGATTCTCGGACTTGCACGCGGTGGAGCAGGCGTGACAGCCGATGCATTTGGATTGGTCAATGAGAAAGCCGTAGTTGGTCATAAGGATGAAGGATGAATTATGAAGGATGAAAGCCTTTGAACCGCGAAGCACGCAAAGGTCGCTAAGAAAACCTTTAAAAATTCTTTGCGTTCTTAGCGTTTCACGGTTAATTTTTTTACGCGGGTTGCGGCGGCGTAACCGCGTTCATAATTGCCGTTGCGAAATCGGCGGGCGTGACGCCAGGCGATTGGATGTTGAGACGGTAATACGCTTCTTCGATTTTCGATTTGAGATTCTCTGGCGTGGCAGCGACTCCGCGTAACGATTGTTCGAGCGCGCCGAGCGCGAAGACGGGGAGGAGGGTGAAATCGCCTGAGATGGCGACGTCGTCAATGCGGCCTTCGCGCAAGCGGGCAATGATGCGGATCAGACCGCCCTGCGACTTGAACGCCGCTTCGACGATATGTACGTCCTGATGAATCTTCACGCCCTGTTGTTTGAGTTGACCCTTTTGATACAGCCATTCGTCAGAGACGAAACGCGCGTCAATTTCCTGCGCCATCGCTTCTTCTTCCTCGGTCCATTCGCCTTCGTACACTTCTGCGCCCAACGCTTCAGAGACTTTCTTCATGTATAGGTCTTTGACCGTGGTGCGGTCAGGCGTGGAGCCGAGTTGTTCAGTCATGGTGGTCATGTAGGCTTCGAGTGACTCGAAAATCTTGTCGCGCATTTTTTCCGAAGGGACTTTCAGCACCTGCGACATGGTTTTCTTATCGAAGGTGTACATCAAACTGCCGACGAGAACCTCGGCAATGCCCATCTGCGCCGCGCCCGTCCCGCCGATCTTCTTGCCATTGACATGCACATCGTTGATGGGACGATGGTTGGCGGGGATGCCAAGTTCCTGATAGGTTGCCACAAGCGGATCAATGTAAAGTTTGAAGCGTTCTTCCAACGTGGCGGGCAAATCTTCCTTGTGGAAGATCCACTGCGTAAAGAGTTGACCGTTATCCAAAAAAACCGCGCCGCCGCCCACTTCGCGCCGATAGACGGGCAGGTTGTGTTTTTCGCAATACTCCAAATCAACTTCCTTTTGGATGTCCTGATGATAGCCAACGGATACATACGGTCCATTCGGCGAGACCATGATGATGGTGTTGGGCGTGTCTGCCTTCATCGCATATCCGACCGCGTGGTAAACGGTCTGCGAGCGGAGCGGCGAGACGCCTTCCATGTAGAGCAAGCGGATTTTTTTGGACATTGGATTCTCCTTTGGTTATGGCGTTGATAAAAACGTACACAGGTACACACGTAGACAGGTCAGTCAATACAACGTAGACAGTTGACCTTTAATTCTCTAATTCTCTCTTTATATTTTTCCGCCGCCGCTTCGCCCGTGACAAGGTGGCTGGATTCCGCTTCGAGATTCGAGGGTCTCACTTTGACGAGCCAGCCGATTCCATACGGGTCTTTGTTGGCGAGCAGAATATCCTTCGCAAAACCCGCTTCGTTTGTCTCGACGATCTCGCACGCGAACGGCGCGGGGAAGGGTCCCACCCATTTGGCGGACTCGATCGTCGCCAGCGGTTTGCCCTGCTCCACTTTCTTGCCGACATTCCGAAAACTGAGCGCGGCGAATTTCCCGCAGCGGGTCTGCGCGACGTCGGTCATGCCGAGAGTCGCAAAGTCGCCGTCGAAGCGAATCCACACATCGCGTTCGATGTCGTAGGTCAGGTCTTCGGGAATGTCGCAGGCGTAGTAAATCACGGTGACCAGTTATCAGTCATCAGTCATCAGTGAACAGTAACCAATTCAGTCAAAAACCGATAACTGGTTACTGATTACTAATCACTCGAAATTAAGATTCTGCTCTTCCATAAACTTCTGATACGCCGCCACCGCCGCTTCACCCGTGAGCAAGGAAGCGGATTCGCCAGCCCAGTCATTGGGCTTGATGCGCACAAACCAGCCATCACCGTATGGATCGGAGTTGATAAGTGCAGGCTTGCCTTTCATCATCTCGTTGACTTCAACGATCTCACCTGTAACAGGGGATGTCACAGGTCCCACCCACTTGCCGCTTTCCAACGTGCCAGCGGACTTGCCCTTCTGCACGGTGCGTCCCGCGTCCTTCGGCGTGGCATTGACGATGCCCTTCGCCAGATTCTGAGCCACGTCGGTGATTCCGATCTTTACCGTGCCGTCGTCCATGGGCAATGCCCAGGCGTGTTTCTCCACCCAGTAGTGGAGATTTTCAGGGATGTTACATCCACGAACTGTTGCCATTTTATTCTCCTAGATTGTGTTCGCCTTGCAGGTGATACAGAAGTAGATCGAAAACAACCAACCGAATCTCGTATTCATATTCTGACACAAAACTCGGATCGCGGCGCGCTTTCTTGGTGACCTGTTCATAACTCGCGCCGCAAACGGGACAGGTAATCACATAAAACGTGTGCTTCGTAAATTCATCCACGCGCACGCCCAGCGTATCGCCGTGATTCTCCGCCAGATGGTTGTGGACTTCGGAGCGCTTACCGCTAAACTCGCAATAGGGGCATTTGAACATGAGAGAGCAGATGATTAGAGATTAGAGAGCAGTAAACTACTCAACTACTTGACTACTCGACTACTCGACTACTTGACTACTCGACCACTCGACCACTTGACCACTCGACCACTTGACTACTCGACTACTGGACTAACTTCTTCCACACCGGCCGCTTCCGCCACCAACTGAATAATGTCGCGGACTTCGATTTTGCCTTCGTTGCCCGTGGTCTTGACCGCGTCGGAGTACATGATCATATCCTTGGGGCATGTGACGACGAAGAGTTGTTCCTTCTCACCTGCACTCGCGCTGAACGTGATCAACGCTTCTTTGATTCGGTTCTCAGCGGGACGTTCACCAGGAGCAACCTTACCCATCCAGATCTGACCGCCGCCTGCGCCGCAACAGAATGAGTTTTCGCAGTTACGCGGCATTTCGACGAATTCCACGCCGAGCAGTTCGAGCAGTTTGCGCGGAGCGGCGAATCCGCCGTTGTAGCGTCCGAGATAGCATGGGTCGTGGAAGGTGACTTTGTAATGCGTCAACTTATTCTGAATGGTGAGTTTGCCTTCTTCGATCAACTTGAGCAATGTTACGGTGTAATGCTTGACCTCAAACTTCCCGCCGAATTGCGGATACTCGTTTTTGAGCGTGTTGAACGAGTGCGGATCGGTGGTGACGATCTGTTTGAATTGCGCTTTGCCAAATGCCGCCATGTTCTGCTCGACGAGTTGCTCGAACAGACCTTCTTCACCCACGCGGCGCACGTCGTTGCCCGAATTGGATTCGTTCTGGTACATAATGCCGAAGTCCAAGCCGCCTTGATTGAAGAGCCGCGCCACCATTTTCGTATTCGGGATGACGCGTTCGTCGAATGAAGCGGTATCGCCGACAAACCAGAGATGCTCGACGGGTTCCTCGGTCGCGTTCTTGACGGGGAACTCCATTTCCTTCGCCCAACGTCCGCGCAGACGTTTGCCTTTGCTCATCCAGTTGCCGTTGGTCGCGAGCGATTGAAGCGCGTTCTGCACGCCGCTGTCAATTTCGTAGCCGTCAATCAACATGCGGCGGCGGATGTCCACGATGTCTGCCATCGGTTCGTTGCCGACGGGACACACGCGGACACAGGCGTAACACGTTGTGCAGGACCAAACCGCCTCAGGGGAGATCACGCTCTCCGTAAGCGGAAGCAGGTATAAATCGGGGTGAGAACCGAAGGTCGCATCCTTGAGGAGATAACGCTTGTTCACTTCCAATGCCGAAGGGGAGAGCGGACGATTGTAAAAGTTCGCAGGGCAGACGTCCTGACAGCGATTGCATTGCACGCAGGCGTAGGCGTCCATCACGCGCGTCCAGGCGAGATCGTAAACGACTTTCGCGCCAGGCTCGAATTTCTGTCCGTCAATCACCTTCAACGGAATCGCAGGGTCGAGTTGCCCGCGCGGATTTTGTTTCGCCAAACCCAGATTGATAGGCGACATGAAAAAGTGTGTGTGTTTACTGCGCGAAAGATACGGGATGATGAACATCACCCAGCCGAGACTGATCCACCACGCGACATGTACGCCCGTTTCAGACGCGCCGAAAATTTTATTGAGAAAACTTGCAAACGGCATGAACGGATCGGCGCCTTCGGTGAGGCGGAACGCCTGGCTGAGCACGTGCGCGACGACGTGCATGAAGACGAACCCGTCCACGATGAGCGAATCTCTTGCCTGCCCGCCCGCTTTGACTTTCGGATTCAGCAGGACGTTGTCGCGAAATGAAAGCGCCTTGTCTTTGGTAATGAAGCGACGCACGAAGAAAACCGTGATCGCAACAAGCAGGAACACGCTCATCACGTCGGCGATGAGATTGAAGGCGTTGACCAGTCCCGTTGGCGCATTGGGGATGTGTTTGCCGCCGTAGACCAGATCGAAATCAGGGACGAGTCCTTCAAGCACGTCGAAGAGATTGACGAACGCGTAGGTGATGAGACCGAAGAACAGCCCCAAGTGAATCGCGCTCAAGCCTTTGCGCGCCTTGAAGATGGTGCGCTGGAACAGGACCGTCACACCCGCTTTGACGAGACTCGCAGGGACGTTCTTCAACTCGGGCGCGGGTCGTCCCTTGCGGATGGTGTCAACGATGGTCTTGAATCCGTGATAGGTGAACCCCACCGACGTCAGCGCCAGGATGATGAAGATGATTTTTTCAACTGGTGTAAGCAACGCGCCCTCCCGAAGATTTCAAATACGAAGGACACAAAGGCACACAAAGGGCTTTTTAAAGGCTTTCCTTCGTGACCCTTTGTGCTCCTTTGTGGTTAAGAACTTAAAGAAGTTCCAACATCGCTTCCGCGACTTCAAACAGATCGTTCGTCGCGCCGTAATGCGCCACGTTGAAGATCGGCGCCTTCTTGTCGGTGTTGACCGCGATGATCAACTCGGCGTCCTTCATACCTTCGAGATGTTCGGGCGCGCCAGAAATTCCGAGCATGAGATACAACTTCGGCTTGACCTTGAGTCCCGATTTGCCAACCTGCCTTGTGCGCGGCAGCCAGCCCGCATCCACGACGGGACGCGAAGCCGAAACGACCGCCCCAAGTTTTTCCGCCAACTCTTCCGCTAACTCGACGTTTTCCTTGCCGCCGATTCCCCGCCCGATCGAAACCAGTTTCGCCTGCACGGTGATGTCCACATCGCCAGCCGCGGGCTTGATCGCTTCGACAAATTTCACTTTCAATCCGCTCAGGTCAACGGGCGAAGCCATCGTCGTCGCGGCAGTGGAGCCCCGCCCCGCTTCCACGTCGAACGAACCCGCAAGGCACGCGGCAATCGCCATCCCGCCTTCGGGCGCGACCTCCGCGATCAGTTTGCCGCCGTACGCCTGGCAACTCATCGTCCCGTCCGCGCCGATCTCCTTCACCGCCGTCGCGCACGGAACGCCCATCCGCGCCGACAGCCACGCCGCCAGGTCCATGCCCGCCGCCGTCCAGCCGAACATCACCAGCCGCGGCGACTTCTCCCTGACCAGCGCCTCGACCACTTTGCCATACGCTTCGGGATTGAACTGACTCAGCGCCGCGTCGTCAACGTGGATGGTCGCATGGGACGCGAACGCCCCAGCGTCAACCCCGCTTCCGACCACGATTGCAACTGCCTGCCCACCCCAAGCCGACGCCAACTCTTTGGCTTTTCCAACCATCTCAAACGACACATCGGAAAATTTTCCGTCCATGTGTTCGGTGATTACGAGAATATCATTGCTCATGTTTAGCTCCTTGGGGAAGAGAGCAGAGAACAGAGATTAGAGAACAGTCGCGTTTCACTACTCTCTGCTCTCTTCTCTCTATTCTCTATGCTAATCCCTTACTCTTCAACAATTCCACAATCTTCGCCGCGACTTCCTTCGACGAACCCTCGATCATCTCGGCGTGACCCGTCATCGCGGGCGGAGACATTTTCTTCATCACGATTCCCGCGCTGGCTTCGCCCGTCGGCGCGACCTGCTCGATGACCGCCGTCTGCGCGACCTGCCTCACCTTGCTGACGGGCGCATAACGCGGCGGCTTGGACGAGGCTTGTACGCCGACCACCAGCGGAAGCGCGGCTTCATACTTCGCGCCGACCCCGCCCGCGAACTCCTTGCTGATCGCCGCCGTTTCGCCGTTCAGGTCCACCGCACTGACCCCGCCGATGTAGGGCATATCCAAATACGCCGCGAGGATCGGACCGATCTGCCCGTCAATATCGTTCGCCGCCTGCACGCCCGCGAAGATAAGATCGGGCGCGAGTCCCTTGATCGCCTCCGACAGCCATTTCGCCTGCTGGTGCGAATCCGCGGCGGGATCGTCGGCGGTGATCTTGATCGCCTTGTCCGCGCCCATTGCCAGCGCGAGATGAAGCGAGCCGTCCAGTTCGCCGATCAAGTCCACGCCGATGACGGTCACCGTCGCGCCAGTGGCTTCCTTGATCAACGCCGCCTGCTCGATGGACTGAACGTCGAACCAGTTCAGCACGAAATCCACCGAGTCGAAATCCACGTTCGCGCCCTTCACGGGCAGGTCATCGGCAATGCTGGGGATGTGTTTAACTGCTACTACGATATTCATTCAGTTCTCCTGTGTTTCGGTTTCAGGTGTCAAGTGTCAGGTTGCAAGTTGCAAGTTCAAGGTTGAAAGTTGCGAGACCTGCAACTTGTAACCTTAAACCTTGAACCCAACAATTATTCAACACGCATAGACTTGTCCAACAACTCCAAAATATCCAACACATCCACATGTTCGTTGCCCGTGGACTTGACCGCATCGCTGAAACGCGAGACTTCGAAGGGACAGGCGACCGCCAGCACGTTCGCGCCCGTGGACGCGGCTTCCATGGCGCGTTTTTCGGAGAGGCGCATGGTGGTGTGTTTGGCGGTGAACGAGTCCATCCACATGCCGCCGCCTCCGCCGCCGCAGCAATAGCCGTTCTCGCGGTTGCGCGGCATCTCGACCAATTCCACGCCAGGGATGGCTTGCAGCAGTTGACGCGGCGCTTCGTATTCGCCATTGTGCCGTCCGAGGTAGCATGGATCGTGATAGGTAATCTTTTTATTGACAGGGTGTTTCAGCATCGGTTTGAGCTGGTCGAGGTAGCGCACGAGGAAGGTCGAGTAGTGAACGACGGGGCGCTCAAAACCATACTGTGGGTAAATGTTCTTGAAGGCGTTCAACTCGTGCGGACCCGTGACCACCAATTCCTTCCACTCGTATTTGTTGAAGGTGGCGATGTTGTACTCGGTCATCATCTCGAATAGGCCCTTCTCGCCAGCCAGCCGCTGGGAGTCGGCGTCGTCCTTTTCCTCCTTGCCGAGGATGGCGAAGTCAATGCCGAGCGCGTGGAAGATGCGCGCCGCCGCCGAAGCCGCGTCGATGCCGCGCGGATGATAGGACGGGTACGAGCCGACGTACCACAGCGCTTCCACGGGACGCCCCACGTCCTTGATGATCGGCACAGGGACACCCGCATTTTTAATCCACGCGTCGCGCTTGCGCTGCGGCTGTCCGAGCGGATTGCCCGTTGTAGCGGTGTTCTCGAACGCCTGCTGCAATTCGGGCGGGACGAACTTGCCGTCCAGAATCGCCTGCTCGCGCGCCGCGGGCATGATCTTGACCATGTTCACTTCCTTGGGGCAGACGCGCAGGCAGTTGGCGCAGGTGGTGCAGAGCCACAGTTCGGGCGCTTCGGTCAGGTCCATGCCCGTTTGGGCGTAGCGGTACAACTTGCGCGGGCCGTAATTCCCGACCACGTCCACAGGGCAGACCGCCACACACTTGGCGCATTGATAACAATATGCGAACGATTCCGCGCCAGGAATGGACGCGACCTTCTCGATCAGTTCGGGCGTGTACTCGAAGATCACCCGCTGCTCGAACATGCGGTTCCAGTGACCCGAAATATCCACGCCATCTACGATAGCGTGTTCTTTTTCAACTGCTTTTGCTTTTTCAAACTTAGGTGCCATGAAGGATGGTCTCCTGTTTTTGGTAATTGGTAATTAGAGATTAGTGATTCAGAAAGTAGAAAGTAATCTCTTTGCACTGTCAACCGCTCGGAATTCGACCAGGTTCTAATCCTAGAAAGTAATAGCCGAGAAATTGAATAAAACCGCCTTCCCGTGCTACACCTTGGCTGTAAATAGAGAAGCCCCAAAAGACAATACAAACCACAACAAATGACGCCACAAAGTTCAGCGGAATTCTCCATTGGTTTAGATGGCGGCTTACAAACTTATCAAGGAAAAATAATGCCGCAACCTGGGAAAATATCGCCGCTGGGGCTCTGGTAAGAAAAACATCCATGAGCCGCATGCCGTCATTCACTCCTATATCAAAGTATTTCATGTAGCTAAATGTGAAGTGCATATAGAATGCGGTCACTACTGCAACAAACAAAAAATATGGCAGAACGCCGCTTATTTTTCTCATTTCAAGTTTCCGTCCAGCCAATCAATAACTACCAACACGCCAGGGTAATCTTCCTGAATCTGCAAATACTCCTGAAGTCGAGAAAGAATTTCATCGCTCACATCCGCGGGCGCAAGTTTCAACTGATATTTGTTCCATAAATCAATCCCGATCTGCACGCTCAAATAATCGCCCTTATCTTCTTTGCCAGCTCCAATCCAGCTCGCTGAAGCATACTTATGTAATGTGTCAGAATCAAAGCCAGCGGATGAGCCAACAAATCCATAATGAACGTTCGACCATATATCGTAAAAGAATTCGTGTTCCGTATCGCCGCGTATCGGAAGATAATAATCATCCGAATCCTTTATGAATTTCTCCGCCAGTTTCGGCTTGTGATCCCAAACTGCGTTCTCTTTTACAAGGCTTCGCCACTTTAATAAGGCTGATAAAGTTTTACCTTGATCAAGTTCCGCTTTGATGTCTTCAACCGCCTGGCTTTGCGCGTTTGTAACCATTTCCTGATACATGTATTCAAGCGCCTTATCAAAGCGCGAATAATCTGCTTCTCTGACACCTATTTCAATCGAGAACGTGAATGTTGCAGTTTTTTTCCCTTCTCCTTTGGCGCTAACATTCACCTGAAACTCAAGGCTTTTTGCGCTCAAAGGCGATACTTCGTATAAAAAGGCACTTTGCCCCTCGCCAATATCTGAAAATATGGAATCTTGTTCCACCACCATTGCTTTAATGTCAACATTGACCTCTTCCCCATCCGTCGTGGCTTTTCTCCACAAAACCCTTTCAATTTGCAGGCTTTTGCCCGACGCAATTTTTTGATCCAAAAATACAGTTTCTCCGTTTGTCTCAAATGCAAATGATAAATCATCCCCGATGTTGTTTCCAGAATAGCGTATCTGCTTTAAAGATACAAACAGTTTAAGCGTTCGGTCACTCATGGTTGTTCTCCTTTAGAAATCATCTCAAACTTGGCAAAATTTTAGGATGACAAAGCCTTGTTCTTACATCAATATTTTTCTACCTGTTTACGCAGCCCAAGCAACCGTCTCGCCATATTCGGCAGCGTGGGCAACAAACCATTGAACTCGCGACTCAAACGCCAACTGGTTGTGCCGTACAGATAGACGCTGTAAGCGCAAGCCAGGAAGGCGCTGTTCGCGAAGGGAGCGCGCTTCTCGTCGTTGACCAATTCGTCCACGAACAGGCCAGTCCCTTCGCCGAATTTGACGCTCATCGCGGTGACCGCGCCCACGCGCACATATCCGTCCGCGAAGTTTTCGGCGTGGAGGTTGTGCGCGCTGCCCGCCAGCAGCGGCAGGATGCCCGTGCCGACGGTCGGGTCCCACAGCCAGCGAGTCCACAGCCAATGCTCGGTGGGGAAGGTGTTGTGTAAAAGTCCAGTCGCGAGTTCGAGCGCGAGACGGGTGTCGAGCGCGTTCTGCTTTTCGACGAAGGCCGCCACCCGCACGGAGGCGGGCGCGTCGTCGTGCAGCAACTGGTCGAAGACGGCGTAGTCGCTTTGCGCGAAGCGGTTGATGATCGTCCTCGCGTTGGCTTTGGTGTGCGCGACCGCCGAAGCGACGTCAGCGAAGGAAGAGGCCAGGGAGGTAGAGTCCGCTTGAAGTCCGAGAAAGAGGCGGGCGTGACGCTCCGCCATTTCGTCGGCGATCGCGACCACGTCCTCAGGCGCGACTTGTTCCAGCGCTTCCTGCAGAGTCGCCTGCAGGTCGGGGTCGTCGGGACCCGTCTTCTGCTTGATGATGTGGCTCTGCCACTGGGATTGATCCATCGCCGCCACGAGGAACCTACGCCGCCACTTTCTGCGCCGCCGCCACCGCGCGCGCCGCCGCCAGCCCAGCCATCGAGATCGAATCGTTAAGGTCGGCAGGACCCGCCGCCGCGCCCGCCACGAACACGCCAGGCGCCGACGTGGCGACTGTGTCGAGGCCGCCCTCGCCGCCCGCTTCGATGAAGCCGTATTTGTTCTGCTTGACGCCGAGCGTTTGCGCGATGGCGCGCGTGCCCGCGCTCGGCTCCATGCCGATCGAAAGCACGACCATGTCCATCGTCACTTCCATCGGGCGCCCCATCGTGGTGTCTTCGCCGCGGATGAGCAACTGGTCGCCCTTCTTCAGCACTTCGCTGATGACGCCCTTGACGTAATTGACTTTGTATTTTTCCTGCGCGGGCCAGTAGATTTCGTTTTCCCAATAGCCGTACATGCGCATGTCAATGTAGAAGATCATCACCTTGCTGTCGGGCAGCAGTTCGCGCAGTTCGATCGCCTGCTTGCTGGCGATCCCGCAGCAGACCTTCGAGCAATATTCGTTTCCGATACGGCGATCGCGTGAACCGACGCATTGGATGAACGCGATCTTCTTCGGCGCCTCGCCGTTCGACGGGCGCACGACGTGGTGATCCTTCAGCATCTTCTCCAGGTCGGTCAGCGTAACGACGTCGGGGAAGGTGTAGTAGTTGTATTGCTGGGTGGCGCGGCCCGGGTCGAAATGCTGGAAGCCCGTGGCGACGATGACCGCGCCCACGTTGAGGGATTCGGCGACGCCGCCCGCTTCGATCTCGACGTTGAAGTTGCCAGCGCTCCCGGACATTCCCTTCACTTCGGCGTTGTACTTCACTTCCACCCGCGCGGACGATGTGACCGACGCGGCGAGTTCCGCCATCGCCTCCGACGCGTCGCGCCAGTGATGAGTCAACTTGGCGTAGCCCTCGCGGTCGGGCGTCCCGCCGAGACGTTCGCGCTTTTCGATGAGGATCGCTTCCCCGCCGAGTTCAGCCACAGACCGTGCGGCTTCCAGCCCCGCAGGTCCGCCGCCGATGACCAGAATTTTGTTGGACATATCAGTTCTCCCATTTCAAGTTTCAAGCGTAGTGGACGCTCTCTAGCGTCCATCTCGGCTCCCGGCTCTTGGCGTTAGAGAACGCCGATTACGCACTACGCCGATTACGCATTAATTACAGGCTTGTCCGCGTCTTCCCAGGTGATTCCAGACTTCTGCCCGGAGCGGATCAGTTCAAGATCGCCCTGGAATTCGTCCCAGTATTTCTGCCAGTCCACTCCGAGTTTGTCCATGAACGGGCGCCAGTCGGTGGAGTGCCAGTGCATCTGCACCACGCGGAAGGGATGGGCGCCCATCGCCAGCGCGGAGACCTGCGCGTCCGACAGCACGGGGATTCCCACCTTGCGGTCGTGCGCCTTCGCCGCGAACTGGCTCTTGTCGAGCGTGGTCACGCAGCCCGTGTCGTGAGTCACCGTTACGTCGGGGTTGACTTCGTTCTTCATCACTTCGATCTTCCGCAGGTTGGCGAACGAGCGGGTGAAGTCGCGCTGCACGAGGATGTGACGGAAGCCAAATCCGCAGCAGTCGTACCAGGTGGAGTAATCCGCCACGTTCATGCCCAGCGCCTGGAGCGTCGCGGTGACCGTCGCCATGCGCTGACCGCCGTAGATCTCGAGGTCGTAGATCGCGTCTTCGACGACGATCTTGTAGTAGTGGCAGGCGGGGTGAACGGTGGCGGTGATGGCGCTCATGTCTACAGTTTGCTTCTCGGCGATCCGCTTCCGCATGACGTGAATCCACTCGCTGTAATGGACGAGTTCTTCGGGGATGACCAGCGGCTTGCCCATTTTGTCCAGCACGCGGCGGACTTCGTCGCGCAGTCCCTTGTGATGGATGAGCTGTTCGCGGACTTCCTTGTAATGTCCGTAGGAAGTGCCGCAGTGGATCATCGGGAAGTAACCCGTCTCGTACGCGGCAGCGAAGTTACGGCTCATCACCGCGGCTTGCGCGGCGGCGTTGGACGCTCCCGAAGCGTAGTAGTTCCAGCCCGTGCAGGAGGTCTGGTCCTTCGGGTCGAGATAGTCCAGGTCGAATTGACGGTGCAGCCAGAAGATGGACGAAGTGTAGCCAGGGATGTGTCCGCACTGACCGCAGGATTTGTGATGCCAGGTATGGTCGATCGGAATCTTTTTCTTGCGCCCAAACTTTGTCGTCACTTCGACGTGATTCTCTGGGACGCGCTGGACGATGACCTCGCCCCTGGCTTCGAGTTCGAACAGCATTTCGCGCAAGTCCGCTATGGGCGCGGCTTCAGGATCGCGGATGACGGCGTGAGATTTTCGTTCCAGGATTTCTTCTACAGTTGTTGTCATGGCTTCTCCAATATCGGGTGTCGGGAATCAAGTGTCAGGTGTCACGTGATGCCCGGCACGTTTCTTATTGATCCTCCAACTCTTCCTGCATGACCTCCGCCAGCAGATCGTACAAACCCTCGTCAATTTCCTTGATGATGTCCATGTTGCCCGTCTCGAACCAGATGGTATAGAGTTCGAGCAGGGTCTTGCGATCCGTCTTCCACGCCGCGTCCGTGACGCCGCGCAGGGTGTCCACGGGGATGGCTTTTCTCCACACGGGCATGTTCGCGCTGAACTGCGCCACCCACGGACCCCAATCGGGGAAGAAGTCGGGTTGGAGCATGTCGGGCGAGACCTGATTCCCCTTCAACATCACTTTGTAGATCACGCGGCTGTAGCCCTGCAGGACGTCCCTCGTCTCCTGCAAGCCGTTCCGCACGGCGACTTCGCGCAAGAGCGTGACCAGCCCGCCGGGATTGTTTCCGCGCGGACAGCGCACACACGAGAAGCACTGCGCGCAGTTCCAAATGTCCTCCGAGATGATGTCGTAGATGCGCTCGACATCTTCACGCGCCATCGCCTGCGCGATCACACGCGGGGAGTAGTCGTAGAAGCGCGCCGAGGGGCAGGACGAAACGCAGATCCCGCACTCGTAACATCCGTAGAGGAAGTCTTCGTAGCGCGCGTCTTCCTTGACTTCGAGAAAGAGTTTCTCCTTCTCTTCGTAGGTCATTTCGGGATGGCGGTTCTCTGCCTTGCCTGGGTTCCAGTTTTCGAGAGTGGTTGGCATGAAGACTCCTGAAGGAAGTAATTGGTAAATTAGTAATTGGAGATTTCTTCGCTATAAGCCGCTAATTACCAATTACCAATCTCCAATTACAGTGTAAGAAAGCGCAAACTATGCAGACGGCTTCTGTTTTTCACGCTCCACCGCTTCAAGCAGGGCGTCCCATTTTGGGACGCCGACGAAGCGGGTCTCATTGACGAAGATCGTCGGCACGGACATCACGTTCAGCGACTTGGCGATCTCGCGTCCGTTGGCGGTGGCGAGACTGACCAATCGCATCTGCACCTGCGGATCCTGCTCCGTCAACTTTTGTACCATCTGGATCGCGTTCGGACAGGTGGCGCAGGTGGGATGGGTAAAAACCCGTACTTCAATCATCGGGAAACTCATATCCTTCACAGTGGATGCAGTCGTCGAGGTTTCGGCGCTCCATGAAATTTTCGTATTCCTGCGCCGCGTCCTCGACGGAGACAAAACCTGTCAAATCGAGTTTGTCGGGCTTGAAGCGGACGATCCAGCCCTTTTTGTACGGACTGCGGTTGACCAGCCCCGCGTCCGCCAACAGGATTTCGTTCGCCGCAACCAGCGTCCCATCCATCGGCGCTCGCAGCGGACCGAGCCATTTGCCGCTTTCGACGATGGCGATGGTCTTGCCTTTTTTGTAACGCGCGCCCACGGGACGAAAACTGACCACGAGTATTCTGCCTGCGGTGGTCTGCGCCACATCCGTGTAGCCGAGCGTTATGCTTCCGTCCGCTTCGGGTCTCAGCCAGAGATGTTCCTCGATCTTATAGAACAGCCCTGGAGCCAACACACAACTGCGGACAAAAGTAATTTCACCCATCAGCGCTCACTCACCAATTTACCAATCTCCAATTACGAATTGCTAAAACCCGATCACCGCGTCCGCATCGCAGGCCATGTCGTTAAAGGCCGCGCCGCCGATCATCTCCACGCCTTCGATCATGTCGTCCATGGTGTAACCGTGCAGGTCGAGCGAAGGCTGGCAGACGAGCAGACGCACGCCCATCTCCTGCGCCTGGTCAATGAAGAACTTCAACTCTTTGCCGTTCCCGCCCTTGCGCGGGATGACGATCTTCTCGCCGTTGTCTTTCGCCACGCACTGCGGACCGTTCATGGTGAAGTAGATGCAGACTTCGTTGTCCATCGCCGCGCCTGCCGTGGCAAGGAAGAACGGAGTCGCGGTCCGCTCGGGGTCTTTCTCGCCGTGCGTTTGGATGTAGAGAATCTTTTTTACGTCGGGGTCGTTCGTTTTCCACACGCTCATGGAGCCTCCAAATGGGGGAGACTTCGGAAGCCTGAAAGACTTCCGAAGTCTGGTTTACTAGACAAACAACTGCACATCCGCGTCCGCGGCGTACTCAAGGAAGGTGGCCGCGCCGCCGATCTCGCACTCCTTGATGAAGTCCTCGCGCTTGAAGCCGAAGACGTCCATTGTCATCTGGCAGCCGATCATGCGCACGTCGAGGTCAATTGCCATCTGGCGTAATTCTTCGACGGAAGCGACGCCTTTGTTTTCGAAGGTCTGCTTCATCAAAGTGGTGGCGAGGGAGTTGAAGCCTGGCACGTTGGTCATGATCAGTTGGGGGATCGGCCAGTTGATGTTTTGGAATCCCTCGGAACCGAACGGCATTTTCATCGGCATGGCGGGGTTGCCGATGGGCGTGACGGCCGCGCTCAGTTTCGGCTTGAGCAGGGGCAGGCCGTAAAAAGTAAAGAAAATGCCCACCTCCCAGCCCATGGCTCCCGCCGCGGTGGCGAGGATGAACGGGGGGTAGGCCCAGTCGAGGGTCCCTTTTGAGGCGATCAGCGCAAGGCGCTTCGGGGCGTTCGGGTCGGATTTAGACATGTCAGCCTCCTATTCGAAACGAGAAGGAAAGTCTATTTGGAACGGCGGATGAAGAACACGAACTTGCCGTCTTCCTGAGAGGAGCGGAGCAGCTCGTTCCCCGTCTGGCGGCTCCACGCCTCCATGTCGGGCGGCGCGCCGGGATCGGTGGCGACCATCTTCAGCACTTGCCCCACTTCCATTGCCTTGATCGCTTTCGAAGTCTTCACCACCGGCATCGGACACAACATTCCGGAACAGTCGAGAACCTGGTCTTCTTTCAAAACATCCATGGGAACCTCCTTGGGCGCTTGAATAATAACCACATGGCGGAAATTATTCCATCCCATGCGCGGGGGAAATCGCCTCCCCCGCGCGGGGGATTGACGATATAATTTTCCCCGGACGATGAAATTGAACATCTCATTCCGTACGGACCGCGTCTTCCTCTTCCTTGTTCTGTTTCGCTGGGCGGCCCTCCTCCCGCCGCTGTTGACGTTGAACAAGACGCCCGGGACGTTGATTTTCCCCTCGGGCGTTTTCGGCGCGGCCCTTCTCGTCAATCTGGTCATTTCCATCCTGAATCGTCCGCTCAACCGGCTGGTGGAAAAATATCCGCTCCTCCTCGGAGTGGACCTGGCCTTCTGCGCGGCAATCCTTGCCGCCAGCGGAGGGATCGGAAGTCCCTACTATTTTTATGCTCTCAGCCCCTTGCTGGTCGGAGCGCTCTTGTTTCAAATGCGCGGCGCGCTTCTCTCGGCGGCCGCGCTTTTCGCGTCGTTCTTTCTGACTGCGGACAGGTTCAGCGCCTCCGACGGCGTCCTGGCGATCACCCAACTGACGGGCATCTGGCTCATCCCGATCCTGTTCGCCTACGTCTCCTCCCTGCTCAAAACCGTCCATCAGGCGCACGACGAACTCAACGCCGCCCGCGACGAACTGACGCGCCAGAACGAGAACCTGACCAGCGCGCATCGTCAGTTGAAGGTCATCCACGACCTCACCGTCCTCCTGCAAGCCGCGCCCGACCTGCTCTCGGTGCAGCAACGCGTGCTCGGCGCGGTGACCACGGGACTCGGCTTCCGCAGCGCGGTGGTGGCGCTCGTGGACCCCACGCTCGAAGAGATGGGCAACTGGTCGCTGCACCCCGCCAACTCGTCCTTCCCCGCCGCCAAGCCTCTCCCTCTTCACGCGGAAAACGGCGAGATCTTCAAAGCCCTCCTCGAACGCAAACCCTATCACACGGGAGCGGAGGGCGAAATCCTTGTCAGCCACCCCAGCCTCAACTCGTGGCTCAAGACCTGCCGCTGGATCGTCTATCCGCTCTCCCTGCGCGAACATGCCGTCGGCGTGCTGATGGTGGAAGTGGACAAGCGTGAAAAACTGACGCCCCAACGCGAGGAAGTCGCCAACCTCGTCGCGAATCAAGCTGCCCTGGCGCTCGGCACCACCATCCTGTGCATTGACCGCGCCCGCCGCCTCGCCGTCGAGACCGAGCGCAACCGCATCGCCCGCGACATCCACGACACTGTGGCGCAATCGCTCTTCGGCATCGCCTACTCGCTCGACGCCTGCATCAATATGCTGCCCGAACAGGCGGACGAGGTGAAAAAAGAACTGATCGAACTGCGGGCCCTCGCCGTCGGCGCGCACGACGAAGTGCGCCGCTCCATTTTCGACCTCTGGCCGTCCGCGCTCACGATGGAGACCTTCCAGGCTGACCTGGTGAACTACATCAGCGGGTACAGCCGTCCGCGGGCGTTCAGCATCATCTTCAACCACAGCGGCGACTTCAACTCGCTCCCCTCGGGACTGCGCCGCGCCGTCTATCGCATGGCGCAGGAGGCGCTGGCGAACTCGGCGCGGCACTCGGGCGCGTCCTCGGCGCGTCTCTGCCTGGACGTGGACGGCGGGCGCGTGACCATGAGCGTCTCCGACGAGGGACGCGGCTTCGACCCCGCCGCGGCGCTCTCGCGCAGCCAGAACCGCGAACACTTCGGCTTGCACGGGATCCAGGAACGCGCCCGCGCCCTCGGCGGCGATTGCGAGATCGTCAGCGCGCCGGGCAAGGGGACGCGCATCCTGGTCGAACTTCCCGCGAACGGACGCCTCCATGACTGAATCCATCCGCCTGCTGATCGTGGACGACCACGCCGTGGTCCGCAAAGGGCTGGCGATGGTCCTCCGCCTGGAACCCGGCCTGACGGTGGCGGGCGAAGCGCAGAATGGACGCGAGGGCCTCGAAGCCGCGCGGCGCCTCCAGCCCGACATCGTCCTCGTGGACCTGGTCATGCCTGAAATGGACGGGCACGAGATGGCCCTCGCGCTGCGGAAGTCGAATCCCAATATCAAAATTATGATGTTGACCGGCACGGAAGTGGACGACCGCGTGTTCGACCTGATCGCGGCCGGGATTGAAGGATACGTGCTGAAAAATATCGAACCCGCGCAGCTGGTGGGCGCGATCCGCTCGGTGATGCGCGGCGAGGCGTACCTGCATCCCGACGCGATGAAGCGGGTGGTCAAGCGCATCCAGCCGCAGGCCGCGCCGCCGATTTCGCTGACCCCGCGCGAATTGGAAATCCTCGAATGGATGGCGACGGCGAACACTTATAAACAGATCGCGCGGCAGTTGAACGTCAGCGAAGAGACCGTCCGCAGCCACGCGAAAAACATCCTGGAAAAAATGAAGCAGCCCAACCGCGCCCAGGCGGTCCTGGCGGCCATGAAAATGGATATGATCAAGTTGGGGGACTAGCCCGCCGCGAGGAACGCGCAGAAAAAGCCGCCCGTCCTTCGGGGTGGGGGACTTGCGCAGCGAGACGGTTTGGGAAGGGCCGAATTAGAAAGCGAACCTGCCTGTGATCAACAGGCACATCGCCCCCAGGGAACAGACCGCGAACATCAACATTACCGCGACGATGAAGCGCTGCTGCGCCGTCATGCCGAGGAATTTACTGGACGTTTTCCTGCGCCGCGCGGGAGCAGGTTTGACTTTGGGAGCGGGATTCTCCGGCTGGTCGTCGAAGCCGCTGGTATCCGAAGCGTCATTGCGAAGGCCGTCAAACATGGGCGTATTTTATCACAGCGCGGGACGCAGACGGGTCTCCCCAAATTGCACTGTCACGATTTTGTCATTGACGAGGAGAAGCAGGCTCCCGTCTGAAGCGAGGCCCGCGACGCGCCCGGCCAGCGGCTGCTCGCTTCCCTGCCAGACCCGCACCTCCTGGCCGCGAAACGCGAGGTTCTCCTCCCAGGCTTTTATCAACTCCCCGCCGCGCATTTTTGCGCGCCATCCGATCAGCGCGGACAAAATATCGCGCAGGAGTTCCCCGCGCTCGACCGGCCGCCCGAGTTCCGCTTCGAGGTTTGTGGCCGGGAAGCGCAGCGTCTCGTCGGGAGGGTTGGAGCCGGCCCGCGCGTTGACGCCGATGCCGATGACCGCCGCGTCCAGCGCGTCGCCGGTCCACACCGCTTCGGCCAGAATCCCCGCGACTTTTTTGCCGTCCAGCAGGACGTCGTTCGGCCACTTGATGCGCGGCTCCAGTCCGCGCGGTTTTAATGCGTCTGCCAGCGCGGCCGCGCCGAGGCCCGTGAAAAGGCTGGGATTGAACTCCGCTTCTTCAGGAGGGGCGGGGACCGGGCGCAGGATCAGGCTGAACGTCAGGGCGGTTGCGGGCGGCGCGCTCCACTTGCGCCCGGCGCGGCCGCGGCCGCTCGTCTGTTCGTCGGCAATTACCAGCGAGAGGTCCCGCGCGCCGTCCGCGGCCCAGGCCAGGGCTTCGTCGTTGGTCGAGCCGAGGGAATCGAAGTAGCGCAGTCCGCCGAGGGGGAGCCCCGCAAGTAGTTTGTGGAGAGAGGCTGGGTTCATCGGGTTGAATCGAAAACCCGTTTTCTGCTGGAAAACGGGTTTCTGTGGAAATTATTGAACGTAGCCGAGCGGGTTGACCGAGGCGCCGTTGCTGCGGATCTCGAAGTGCAGGTGCGCGCCGAACGAGTTGCCGGTGTTGCCGACCGTGCCGATCTGGCTGCCCTGCGCCACAGGCTGGCACATCTTGACGAAGACGGCGGTTAAGTGGGCATATAAGGTGACGTATCCGTTGCCGTGGTCGATCTGCACCATGTTGCCGTAGCCGTATTCGCTCCAGCCCGCAAATGTGACCATGCCGTGGTCCGCGGCCAGGACCACGTCGCCTTCGAGTCCGGTCATGTCTACGGCGAGGTGGCCCGCGCTGTAGTTGTTTCCCGAAATGGTGTGCGGTTCGCCCGCCACCGGCCAGATGAACGAGCCCGAGCCGGGACGTCCGCCGCCGCACGCGCTGCCGGCCGAGCCTGCCGCGCTGGTCTGGCTCCAGACGAGCGAACTCCAGTCTTTCAGCGGGCGCGACCCGCCGGAGACCATGACCAGCGTGCCGGGTTGGAAGTTGGGGTTGGTCAGGTCCACGTCGTTGCCGGGGAAATCCAGGATGTCTTCCGAAGTGGTCTTGAATTCCGAGGCTACTTGGTCAATGGTGTCGCCCGCCTGCCAGTCGTAGAGGATCCCGTCCACTGGCGGGATAACCAGGACCATGCCGGGTTTCAGGCCGTGCGGGTCGTCGTCCAAAACATCCTTGTTGTTGTACAGGATGGACTCGGTGGTGACGCCGAATTCGGCGGCGATCTTGCTCATGGCGTCGCCGCGTTCGACGGTATAGCGGATGGGTTCGTAGCGCGGCAGGTCTGCGGGGATGTTGGTGAAAAGCTGGATGTCCCGGTCTATGCCTTCGGATTCGTCTGACGACGGCGGGAGCGGCAGGGCGACTTTGGGCGCTTCCTGGCTTGGATTTGCGGTGGGCAGCGGGACCGCGGCCGGCTTCAACGCCCGCGCGTTTTTCCACCACGCCGCGCCCCCCAGCAGCGACGCGGCCAGCGCGGCCGTCGCCAGCCAGGCGATGACGCCGAAGCGGTTGTTTTTCAGGAACGATACGAGTTTGGTCATGTTAGAAACAGCTATCGCTTTGCTTGACGTGAGTCCGGGATAATTCAGGTTTGCGCATGGGACTCAGGGAGCGTTTTGAAATTCCATCTCGGATACGGATGCGGATTCCGAATAAAGATCGGCGCGCTCCGCGTCCAAAGACGGGACAGGCTTTATCTCGAATTACGTTACATGCTGTCGGTGAGCGTTTCCAGGAATTCCTGGTTGTTCCTCGCCTTGGACAAGCGTGAGATGATGGCTTCGGTGGCTACGGCCGGGTCCATGCCCGCGCCCTGCGGCGGGGGGGAGGTCATCTGGATGTACATGCGGCGCATGAGCCAGACGCGTTGCAGGATGTCGGGGCCGAGCAGCAGGTCTTCGCGGCGGGTGGACGAGCGTTCGATGTCCACCGCGGGGAAGATGCGGCGCTCCTGGAGTTTGCGCGAGAGCAGCAATTCCATGTTGCCCGTGCCTTTGAACTCCTCGTACACCACGTCGTCGAGACGGGAGCCGGTATCCACGAGGCAGGTGGCGATGATGGTCAGCGAGCCGCCTTCTTCGATGTTCCGCGCCGCGCCGAAGAATTTCTTGGGCGGGTACAGCGCCGAGGGGTCCATGCCGCCCGAGAGCGTGCGCCCGGACGGGTTGACGACGAGGTTGTAGGCGCGGGCCAGGCGGGTGATCGAGTCCATTAAAATTACCACGTGGCGGCCGAGTTCCACCAGTCTCTTAGCGCGGTCTAAGGCGATCTCTGCCGTGCGGACGTGGGATGTGACGGGTTCGTCGAACGTGGAGGCGACGACTTCCGCGTCCACCGAGCGATCCATGTCGGTCACTTCTTCGGGACGCTCGCCGATGAGGGCCACCATCAGGTGAACGTCGGGATATTTGGTTGAAATGGAGTTGGCGATCTGTTTCAGGATGGTGGTTTTCCCCGCTTTGGGCGGCGAGACGATCAGTCCGCGCTGGCCGCGTCCGATGGGAGCGATTAGATTGATCAGTCGGGGGGCGAGGTTGTCGTGTTCCAGTTCAAGGTCGAAGCGTTTGTCGGGGAAGATGGGCGTCAGGCTCTCGAAGACGGGACGGCGGCGGGCCTCTTCGGGGTCCACGCCGTTGACCGTTTCCACTTTCAGCAGGCCGTAGTGACGTTCCGATTCGCGCGGGGCGCGCACGTTGCCGATAACGAGATCGCCGTCGCGCAGGTCGTAGCGCCGCAGCTGCGCCTGCGAGACGTACACGTCCGACTCGCTGATGCGGTAGTTTTCCGAGCGCAGGAAGCCGATCCCCTCGTTCATGATCTCGAGGATGCCGCCGCGCACTTCCACGCCCTCCTTTTCGGCTTCGGCCTGCCGGATGCGCACGATGAGCGCTTCTTTTTTAAGGCGATTGGCGTTGGTAATGTTCAGCCCTTTCGCCATAGTCCGTAGTTTGGATAGCGGTTCGTTTTCGAGTGCGATGATGTCCATAAGTCCTTCCAGGGTGGGTTTGATACGTGGGAATGCGAAACGGGCCTTTGCCCCCTTGGGCAAGGCCGACGGTCTGGTTAATTGTGAGACAAGGGAGTTTCGTTCAAAGTTAAGGTGACGACCCGATACAGGCATGCAAAAATGCTGTGCAGATAGCGGGTCCTGGTTTTAAAGTAACCGGGGAAGTTGGAATGATTATAGCACGCTCATTCAAGCGGCGCAAGCGTGATTTTTTGCAGTTTTCTCAATAGCCGGGAAATGTCGGCGTGAACGGGTTGAGACGTCCCCGCGCGCGGCGGGGACGTCCCTCCCAGCTATTTCGCAGGCAGGATGCTGTTCAGCGTCCGCGTCAGGCTTTGAAGTTCGGCTGTGTGGCCCTGCAGTTTGCTCACGTCGCCCGTTTGCAGCCCCGAGCGGACGTCGGCGATGGTCTTGCTGGTCGCGGCCTGACCGTCAATGATCTTTTGCGTCAGACGCTCCAGGTCGGCGGCGAACTGCGTCAGTTTCGGCGGGATGAGCGGGATCTTTTGCATGAGCGGGAGCAGAACGTCCAACACCTGGTTGGCGATGCCCGCGTACTTGACGGTGAGCGTGTGCAGCGCGCCGATGGAACCGGTCAACTCCAACGACACCTCCTGGATGGAATCGATCATCTTGGCGTTGTCCTCAATCATCTTGCTGATCTGGTCGAGCGAGCCGGTCAATTTGGATGAGAACTTGGTGTAATTCATCGGTTTCGCGGCAGAGACGCCGCCTTGAAGAGGGGCTGGGGACATGAAAGGACTCCTTGTGTGTGATGGGCATACTATACAACAAAATGAAGTTGATGTGAACAGCAAACAAAATATCCAATTGAAAAACCTCATCGCAAATAACGCGAACGCCTGCGCTGTGCCGAACGCAGCGCGGCGCAAGCGTTTGGCGATTGAAATTTAAAACAATTCGCGCCATTCGCCCATTCGCGCAATTCGTGTTCCAGAATGACTATTTTGGCAGGGACTTTGCAGTATAAGGAGAAGGTATAATCTCCTCATCCAACTCACCAAAGGAAAAATCCCATGGGCGAAATGACTCAACTCAACTCTGTTCCCGGCTACCTCGCCAAACCCGCTGGCGAGGGCCCTTTCCCCGCGCTGCTCGTCATCCAGGAGTGGTGGGGACTCGACCCGCAGACCAAGTCCATCGCGGACCGCTTCGCGGCGGAAGGCTACCTGGCCTTTTCGCCCGACCTCTATCGCGGCGAACTGGCCGCGCTCAGCGAAAGCGACAAAGCCGCCTCCCTCGTCGCAAAGTACGGCCCCGGCGCGCCCGACGACCTCGAGAAAGTCTTCGACGGATTCAAAAGCCACCCGCAATGCACGGGCAAAGTCGGCAGCGTCGGATTCTGCTTCGGCGGCAGGATGTCGCTGACGCTTGGCATCCGCCGCCCGCTCGACGCCGTCTGCACCTTCTATGGCGGCGGGATGCAGAACATCTTCGACCAGATGCACACGCTGCGCGCGCCCGTCCTCGGTCTCTTCGGCGACGCGGACCAGTCCATCCCCGTCGGTACGGTCGAACAATTCGACAAACTGCTCGGCGAACTCGGCCTCGAACACGAGGTCATCGTCTATCCCAATTCGGGACACGCCTTCTTCCGCGACAACGACCCGACCACCTACAAACCCGAAGCCGCGCGGGACGCCTGGGAGCGCGTGAAGAAATTCTTCGCCAAACATTTGAAATGACCCTAGACCTCGCCCCCGCCCAGCGCGCCATCGCCGACCTTCCCCTCGACGCGAAGATCTTCCTGCGCGGACGCGCGGGCGCGGGCAAGACGACCGCGGCCGTCGAACGCTCGCTTCGCCTCCTGACCTCGGGCCTGCCAGCCGAGTCCGTGCTGATTCTCACTCCCCAGCGGACTCTGCAAACGCCTTACGAGCAGGCCATCCTCGCCGCGGGCCTCTCCGGCGGACAGGTCACCTTCGCCACCCTCGGCGGACTCGCCCGCCGCATGTGCGAACTCTTCTGGCCGCTCGTCTCCGACCGCGCGGGATTTAAAAATCCCGACCAGCCGCCCGTCTTCCTCACGCTCGAAACCGCGCAATATTACATGGCGCGCCTAGTCCGCCCCAAACTGGACGAAGGCTTCTTTGAGTCCATTACCATTGACCGCAACCGACTCTACTCGCAGATCATAGATAACCTGAACAAATCCGCCGTCGTCGGCTTCGACTACCGCGAGATCGCCGACCGTCTCTCCGCCGCGTGGACGGGCGACCCCGCCCGGCGCCGCGTCCACGCCGACGCGCAGGCTTGCGCGACCCTGTTCCGCGAGTACTGCCTCGAACACAACCTGCTCGACTTCTCCCTCCAATTCGAGATTTTCGCCAACCTCCTCTGGCCTGAGCCGATGGTACGCGACCATCTCACGCGTACCTATCGTCACCTCGTCTACGACAACGTCGAAGAAGACGGCCCCCGCGCCCACGACATCCTCCGCGAGTGGATGCCCGACTTCGACTCCGCGTTGTTGATCTACGACGAGGGCGCGGGCTATCGTTACTTCCTCGGCGGCGATCCTGTCACGGGCGAATCGCTCGCCGACACCTGCGACGAAGTCGTCACGATGAACGCATCCTTCGTCATGTCCGAGTACATCGAGGGACTCTCCAACTCGCTCAACACCGCCATCACCCGGCTCCCCGCCGACGGCATCCACGGCACATTCGACATCGCCGACATCCTTGCCAAACGCTACTATCCCGAACTGCTCGATGCCGTCGTCGTTCACACTTCTTATCTGCTCTCTGATACTCTGCTCTCTCCCTCCGACATTGTCATTCTCGCCCCCTATCTCTCTGACTCCCTGCGCTTCGCGATCACGCATCGTCTGGAGCAGGAAAAAATCCCCTGGCGGACTCATCGTCCCTCGCGCTCCCTGCGGGACGAACCCGCCTCGCAAGCCCTCCTGACTTTAGCCGCGCTCGCCCACCCCGATTGGAATCTCCGCCCCAGCCGCTTCGACGCCGCCTATGCCTTCATGTTCGCCCTCGGCACGGACCTCGTCCGCGCGCAACTGCTGGCCGAGATCGTCTACCGTCCCAAAGACCTGCGTCTCTCCACCTTTGAAGAGATCAAACCCGAAATGCAGGAACGCGTCACCTACACCCTCGGCGAGCGCTACACCGCCCTCCGTAACTGGCTCATGTTCTATCGCGAAGGCGACCCGCTCCCCCTCGACCATTTCCTCCGCAAACTCTTCGGCGAGATCCTGTCCCAGCCCGATTTCGGATTCCACGCCAATCTCGACGCGGTCAAAGTCGCCGCGAGTTTGATCGAATCCGTCCAAAAATTCCGTCAAGCCCTCGAACCCCAATCTCCAGTTACCAATTTCCAATTACCTGATCTTGGCAAAGAATACCTCTCCATGCTCCAGGACGGCGTCATCGCCGCGCAATATCTCGAATCGTGGAAAAGCGAATCGGACGACGCCGTCCTCATCGCCCCCGCGCACACCTTCCTGATGATGAACCGTCCCGTCACGGTGCAGTTCTGGCTCGACCCAGGCTCGAACGGATGGGTGGAACGCCTCGCCCAGCCGCTGACCCAGCCCTATGTCCTCAGCCGAGGCTGGGATCCCGCGCGGAGTTGGGGCGATGCGGACGAAGTCCAGGCAGAGACCGAATCGCTGGCGCGTCTCGTGCGCGGGTTGCTCAGTCGTTGTCGGGAGAAAGTCTACCTCGCCATCCCCGAACTGGGCGAGACGGGATTCGAGCAGCGCGGGACGTTGCTGCGCGCGTTCCAGAGGGTGTTGCAGGATGCCGAAGGAAATTAACCGCTAAGTAACTATCTCAAAACACTTTGAGGACATATAATTTTGATGCCAGCAAAGG
>ERZ795060.718-NODE-718-length-43806-cov-6.086878_pt1 | contig 43806 bp, 39 predicted proteins | sample MGYA00375144_ERZ795060 | MGnify/ENA primary metagenome ERZ795060 (study PRJEB30189, sample SAMN05720157) | activated sludge metagenome | isolation source: anaerobic digester from wastewater treatment plant | place: Japan | collected 2015-05-15 ... | reverse complement strand
AATTTCGTAATATAATGTAGGACCAGTCACTTTAGTAGGTGAGATTTCTATCCATCCTGTTATTGTGCTTTTTTTAACTTCCCATTTTTTCTCGGGCTTCCAATATTTGAGCAATTCAAGTTGTTTTTCAACTTTTATAAAATTTGTATCATTAGAAATTATTTGCTTTTTAAAAGATTTTCCGTCAAAGTCAAAATCATTGGTTTGAGAAAAAGTAATATTATAAAAACCTAAGATTATAAACATAATTATCCCCATCATCTTACCTCCCTATATCTTATTAAATTGTAAAAAAAAAAAAGATTTATGTCAATTATTCGCTGTAGGTGGGCATGCAGATAGTGAACAGATTGGTTATTCTTTGTTATCTATTTTTAATCTTTTAATTCCATATTTTTCAAACTCGTCTTCATATTTGTCCATAAGCTTAAATTTTTTATCATAAAACTCTTTATCGTTCATTTTTTCTAACTCTTCCTCTGTATAATTTTCTAATAGTTCTTTTTCTACCATCCTTGATATTAATTCATTCCAGAAAATTTCATTATCGTAATCCTGAATATATACTTCTAATTCTGAAAGAAGTTCTTCTGATGGGAAAAAAGATTTAAGATTTTCATCGTATTCTATTCCATTGTAATCAGCGGATGTATGATATGAGTATATGTGTTGTTCTAATTCTTCAAAATCTTTAATTATTTCGTCTTTATTCCTTATTGAATTTATTACCCAGTTTCCTATATTAATTAGTTTTATAAGATTCATGTATTGATTTTTTGATAAGTTAATCTTCATAACCACTTCCTATTCGTTAGTTTTATTTCCCGGTCCAGATTTTGCCGTCTTCGCAAAATCTGTGTTTTTTTACCGCTCCGGTTCCAAAAAAAGCGGTCGATTGTTTGGTGTCTATGACGTCGGTATTTCCGGCTCTGTATGATACGATGTATGAGAAAAGCGTCATAGGGGTAGAGCCGCAGGAAATTTCATTTTTGGAGCATATGAAATACTTTACGCTGTCTCCGTAATCCAATTTCTTCAAATTGCAGGGTGGATTTAATAGTACCTCTTCGGGACAGGTTGTAACCTTCATAAGCCACAGATACTCCGTTTCGGCTATTTCTTCATACCCGGCTTTGGCGAGTTTTTTTTCTTCCTGTAAAGCTTTTTCTTTTTTTTCTTTGTTTTCGTAAGATGTTTTTAATTCCAGGTCTTTTTTGGGGACCTCGGTGGAATAGTACCATGTTTTTTGATTGGTTTCTACCGCCTTATAATAAGCTTTAAGACCTTCGTATGTAAGCCTTCCTTTTTGATCGAATATCATATCGCCGTTTTCGTCTCTAAGTTTAAAAAGAAAATTGGGTATTACCTTGTTTTTCTGAAGATGTTTTATCGCTTGTTGGGAAACATATTTCAAATACAAATTATAGCCGTCTCGCATAAGAACATACTCGCCTTTTGAGTTTTTTAGCGTTATATTGGCATATCCCGGATAAGACGAGTTGACCCACTCTACCGCCCCTTTTCTTTCGGAAAGCCTTACGGAATAATAAAGTTTTTTGTCCTCGGGGGATAAAACCACTTTTTCTTTTTCTATGAAACCTCTCGATTTCATGTCGGAAAGTATTTCTTCGCTCGACATCGATTCCAATTTAAGAGTTTCTATCTTTTCATATAAATTTTTGTTCGGCGCTATGGTATATAATTTGGAATAAACTTCTACGGCTATTATTTTGTTGTTATCTTTTTCCAAAGCCTCGGCGTATTTTTTTAGTATTTTGGGGTCGTTAGTAGTTTGGTATATTTTGGAATAATAGGTTAGAGCTTTTTTTATATCTCCCGTTTTTTCGTAGGAATCGGCAAGAATGAAATAAAATCTTTCTTTTTGGCCTTCTTTAAGATTGTTTTCTATTATCAAAGATTTATTTTTTATCGTTTCGCCGTACCTGGAATTTGAGTATAAAAGCTCTATGTATTCAAAGTTTAAAACGGGGTCGTTTGTTTTATTTAGCTTTAAGCACCTTTCGAGAGTTTGAAGAGCTTTTTCTTTGTCTTTTTCGGCTTTATACCGCGAAACGCAGTTTGAATACTCGGTCTCTTTTTTCTTTTTTTCTAAAGATTTAATTTCTTTTTCCAAATTTTTTATTCTTTCTTCTATTAAAGATTTTTTGCCGAAAACGTAGATTGAGTTGGATTTTTCGGCCGTTTCAAGCGCTCTTTTGTAAAGTTTTAGCGCGACCTCCGGTTTTTTGGTTTCCAAAAGTTTCGCCGAAATGAAGTTTGCGTTAAAATCTCCGGTAGAAAGGTTTAAAGCGAACTCCGACTCGGTTAACGCTTCGTCGTTTTTGCCCATTGAAATGTAGAGATTTGCTATCTCGGTGTATACATGAGGGGAAAAAGGATTTTTCTCTTTGGCTTTAAAGCATGCCGCCTGAGCGGTGCCGAAATTTTTTTTGAGCGTATTTATTCTGCAAAGACATAGATAACCGACCCATTTTTCGGATTTTGCCATATCCGAACATATCGTTATGGTTTCGTTTTTTAGGTCTTTTATGTCGGTTAAAAGGTTTATGCAGGAGACGTTCGACTCGTCCGGCAGATCCGTTTTAACGCAAGAGCCGGTTAAATCGAAATTTAAAAAGCATAAAGAAAAAGATAAGACAAACAAGATACGGAGTTTTATTTCCACCTTTTTTCCCCTTTTTAGTTTTTATTTGCCTTTTATTACCTTGGGAAGCGTTACGCCCCTTTGAGACTGATATTTCCCTTTTCTGTCTTTATAAGAGGTTTCGCATATTTGGTCCGAGCCTAAAAATATCAATTGAGCTATTCCTTCGTTCGAATAAATTTTTGCGGGTATCGGGGTGGTGTTTGAAATTTCTATTGTGAGATGCCCTTCCCACTCCGGTTCCAGGGGAGTTATGTTTACGACTATCCCGCATCTTGCGTATGTGCTTTTCCCTATGCAAAGCCCTATTACGCCTCTCGGTATCTTAAAGTACTCTATGGACCTGGCAAGAGCGAAGGAGTTAGGCGGAACTATGCAATACGGGGCTTTGACGTCGACAAAAGCCTTTGGCGAAAATTCTTTCGGATCTACCACTGTGTTATAAACATCCGTAAATATCTTGTATTCGTCCGCTACTCTTATGTCGTAACCGTAAGAAGAAAGTCCGTAAGAAATTTTACCTTTTGTTATCAAATCTTCAACGAAAGGGGTTATCATTTTATTCTTTAAACACATCTCTCTTATCCATTTGTCGGATTTCAACATTTTTCCTCCTAAAAAACTTCCATTAAACTTTTTAAAACGGCTTTAATCTTTTTATAATTAGATATTTTATGATTTTTTTGAATATTATCAAAATCTATCTCTCTCAATAATTCTTTGTAGGTATTTTTCATAACCGATGCTACGAATAATTTCGGAGATTTGTTTTTTTTGAAAAGCTCGTCCGCTTTCATATAATAATCGATAGCCGTATTTTTCTCGTATCTAAATAGATCTTTAAAACCGGGGGAATCAAAATCTATCCGATCCGTTTTTAAAAATTCCATCCGTTCGTTTAATGGTATGTATATTCTTTTTAAATTCAAATCTTCTTTTATATCTCTTAAAATATTCGTCATCTGGACCGCGTTTCCGGTATTTATGGAGATTTCTTCAAGATTTTTCCCTTTATATTCGGATATTTTTAATACGGCTATTCCTATAACTCCGGCAACCGAAAACATGTAATCTTCAAGCTCCGCTCTATCTTTTATATCTACTCCGTTTACGTCTTTTTCCATAGCCGATAAAAGTTTTGAAAAAACATATTCCTGTATGTCGTATTTTTTTACAATTTCGGATAAATTCGAAAATATCTCTTCCTTCTGGCTTTTTCCGGCATATATTTCTTTTGTTTTCTCTTTTAAGTATTCTATTTTTTTTATTTTTTCTTCTCTTTCGCCATCATCATCCGCCGCGTCGTCCGCCATCCTTGAAAATTCATACACAACCGAAAGAGCTTCTTTTTGTTCTTTTTTTAAAAAGAAAAAAGCGGTTGAGAAGCTTGATTTTTTATATTTAAGGTTCATAATAATATTCTATAATATAAGTATCTAAACTATGAAAATACTGCTTATCGAGGATGAGAAAAAAATATCGAATTTCATAAAAAAGGGACTGGAAGAAGAAAATTACTTAGTGGATACCGCTTTTAACGGTAAAGACGGTTTTGAAATCGCCGTTTCCGCCCCTTACGATTTGATAATAATGGATTTGATGCTTCCTTATATAAACGGATTCGATTTGTGCAAAAAACTTAGAGAAAGCGGAGTAAATACGCCGATTTTAATGCTTACCGTACGAGACAGCGTGGAGGACAAGGTGAAGGGGCTTGATAGCGGAGCCGACGATTATCTTACAAAACCTTTTGCGTTTGAGGAACTGCTTGCCAGAATTAGGGCGTTATTAAGGAAAAGAAATATAGTTGAAAAAACGATACTTAAAATCGACGACCTTGAGATGGATTTGATATCCCATAAAGTCAAAAGAGGGGGTAAAGAAATTATCCTTACTTCCAAAGAATACGCTCTTCTTGAGTATCTTTTAAGAAATAAAGGCAAAATAGTTACGAGAACGATGATTTATCAAAACGTATGGGATATCGGTTTCGATACCGAAACAAACGTAATAGATGTTTTTGTCAATTATTTAAGAAAAAAGATAGACGGGAACGGTTCCAAAAAATTAATTCATACGATTAGAGGAAAAGGGTATATGCTTCAAGAAGAAGACGCCTTTGGAAACAGATGATAAAATCGGTAAGATTCAGAATAACTTTATGGTATTCGGTTACCCTTTTTGTTATCCTTTCTTTGTTTAGCTTTTATTTATATAGCAAATTAAAAACTTCTTTATACGATAGCGTTGACGACATGCTTTTTTTGAAAGCCGAATCGGTTAGAGATTCGATATTGAATTTTATAGAAGAATACCCGTTGTCCTCCTCCTGCGCGGATTTTTTTAATTGCGATAAAAGATTTGCGGATTTCGTTTCTCATATTATAAATTCGGATATAAAAGACCCGAATCTCAATCTCATCTCGTTGAGTATTCTGGATAAAGAGGGAAATTATGTTTTAAGGTCCGTTAACTCTCCGGAAATCGATTTCGTGTTAAAAGATTCTTTGCATGATTTGCTAAAAGGCGTTTCTGTTTACGACGGTTTGTCGGTAAAACAAAAAGACGAGGAGATTATTTATAGAATTTACTCAGCGCCGGTCAAGATATACGATAAAACTTATATAATACAGGCGATTAGAACGATGAGCACGATTAACCTGGCTCTTAAAACTACGCTTATAAACATAATCATCGCCATTCCCTTAACCGTTTTGCTAACGGCGTTTTTGGGAATGGTTATGGTTAAAATGACGCTTAATCCGATAAATAACATAACAAGGACCGCAAAACAAATAACCGACGAAAATCTTCATCTTAGAATTTCTTTGCCCAAAAATAGAGACGAGATATGGGATGTGGCTAACTTTTTAAACGAGATGCTCGATAGGATAGAAAAATATTTTCTAAATCAAAAAACATTTATTCAGGACCTGGCCCATCAGCTAAAAACCCCGATAACGGTAATTAAGGGAGAAATTGAAGTTTCTTTAAAAAAAGAAAGGACCGAGAAGGAATATAAAGAAATTATTAAAAGCGTTTATGATGAAATTAACAGGATATCCGAACTTATAGAAAATTTGATCGTACTTGCCCGTTTTTCAAATCTTGAAAACAAATATTCTTCGGCAAAAAAAGCCGATTTGTTGAATGCGGTAAAAAAATCTGCGGATTTAGTGAAAAAATATGCGGAATTGAAGAGCGTAAAATTAAATCTTAAAACGGATAATGTTTCGGAAAATTTCTTCGTAAAAGCCGACGAGTTTAGTTTGATAAAAGCGATATCCAACATAATGGAAAACGCCGTAAAGTATTCGGATAAAGATAAAAACGTTTTTGTGCGCCTTTATAAAGAAGATTCCTTTTTTTGCGTGGAAATTAAAGACGAGGGGATAGGGATTTCGAAAGAGGATATCGGTCGTATATTCGAGAGATTTTACAGAGGGGGTAACTCTTCTAATAACGAAGGGTTCGGTTTGGGGCTTTCCATAGCAAAAGCGGCCGTAGAAAATATAGGCGGAAAAATAACCATAGAAAGCGAGCCGAATAAAGGTTCCGTTTTTAAAATAATAATTCCCAAAAAAGATTAAAATTTTTTAATCTTGTTTTAATCTTCCTTTAATCTTAATGTTATAAAATATTTTTACAGGAGGATAGTATGAAAAAAATAACATTGTTAAGCATATCTTCGCTTATGATAAGCGTCGCGGTATATGCTCAGAACAATACCCCGACACAACAGCCCACAACCCAGCCTCAGGTTCAGGCTGTAAAAATGGAAAACAAAGCCGAGGCTACAAAACCGGCCGAGGTTAAAAAAGAGACCAAAAAAGAAGTTAAAAAAGCGGAGTATGTAAAAGCGGAAGTGGTTAATATAAATAACGAGAAAAACGAAGTAACTCTTAAAATAAAAAAAGAAGAGAAAGTGTTTCCGTTAGATCCGAAGGAGATCGCAAAGCTTAAAGTCGGAGAAAATGTTAAAGTTAAGCTTATGGATGGTAAAATAGAAGAAATAAAAGAAGTTAAAAAGAACGAACATAAAAAAATGGAAATGAAAAAAGAAGAGAAGAAAGCGGAAACCAAACCCGCCGAGACAAAACCGGCCGAAACCAAACCCGCCGGCAAATAAATAATAGTTATCGGCAATAAACAGGGGGCTTATCTTTTTGGATAAGCCCCTTTTAATTTGCGGCTTATTTAATAAAAACTTTTATTTTTAAGTATGGCGTATAGAATTGGTTTTACTTGTGAGTTGGGTATCACGGTATTATTCAATTTCTTCTAAGAATTTTATCGCATTAGACCATCGAGTTATTTTGTCGAATTCAAGTTCGTTGTAGGTTTGATAATAATCTACAAGATGTCCTTTGGTTCCCGGAATGTGCATGGATATCCCATGGGCGTTTGAGAAATCCTTGTCGGTTCTGTCTTTGTAGAGATAAACGTTTTTTATTATCATTTCTTTGGTAATTATGTTTTTAAACCGAGAGACTTTGCTTTTAAAATCCAAATAAACCGGATCCGATTTGTCCGAATAGTTTTGTTCTATAAGTTCGAAAAAATGATAGGGATCGGCGTAGAAGGATACGAGCTTATTCGGGTCGGTATCTAACTCCCCCACCTCAAACCTTAAAACTTCTCTTTTTGCTTTGGATATCGCGTTTTTGTCTTTTAATTTCGGCATTATATTTGAGATTTCTTTGATAACCATTAAAAAGTTATCGATTTTTGATGTTCTTATAGCCGATAGCTGTGTTCCGTATTTTCCGTCTATTAAAAGTTGGAAATACTCCGGTCTTGAATACATTTCTTTAAATGTATCTACGAGAAAAACGCCTAACTGTTCTTCGTTCGACCAGGGATATTTTAATACGAGCGATAGAAAATCTTCCCAGTTAAAACTCGGCAGTTGTATCACTTCTTCGGAACCGACTACTACTTTCGCGTAATTTCTAATTTCGGTTACCACTTCCGCCATTTGCATAAAACAGGCCATAGAAGCGTAAATGTCCGCCTTTCCGGCTTTTTCGAATATCTTTTTTATTTCCGTAGTTTTTATGTAGTTGCCCGTAACAAAGTCGTGAGAAATCGATTTGGAGCCGGCTAAATTTGTGTTTTCTTTTACAGGGTCTATCCATCCCCATCCGTGGTCCCATATTATAAACATAACCTTTTTTGAAGGATAATTCTTCTTGGCCCACCTTAAAAAATCCGCGGCCTCTTCCCAGTTGCCCATATCGGCATTTTTTCTATCTTCTATAACGGGGGAGGTTATTTTATTTAAATCGTTGTCTTTTGTAATATAAAATCTTTTAACCCCGTTCCAGACCTCCGGGGTCGATTCGTCCGGCATAAAACCCTGAGCTCTTCCAAGCTCCGCCACCAAATTGACATCTTCGCTTGAGCCTACCGATTCTATCCTGTTAAAATCCTTATAAGCGAACATATCCACGTTATTTCTTCCGTTTATGTAAACGGCAATGGTCCATTCTTTTATTTTGGGCTCGGGAGTAACGGCGTTTTTGGATAAACTTTTGAAATTTTCAAATTGAGCGAAGATTGAAAGGTTGATTGAAATCAAAAATGTTAAAACGGACAAAATCGTTCTCATAATTAAAATTTAATTTAATATCGGCAAGTTTTCAATTAAAATATTACCATTGACAGATGATTCCAAAGGCACTTGTATTGTCAAGCCGTTAAAGAGTTATTATTTTCTCCGATTTTAATCCTTTTAAAGCGTTTTTCGTATCGAATACTTTCCGGGATTCTTTTAATATTTTTTTGTAGTTTATCCCGGAATGGTTCGTCGCCAAAATGACGCAATCGTATGAGGATAGATTTTTAAAATCTATGCTTTTCATTTTTTTCCCGCATATCTCTATTTCTTTTACATACGGGTCGTAATAAAAAACTTTCGCGTGTTCTTTAAAAAGGATGGATATTATATCTATAGACGGGGATTGTCTGGTGTCGTTTATATCCGGTTTATAAGTTATCCCGACTACAAGTATTTTTAATCCTTTCAAACTTTTTAGTTTTAATCGTTTTTTTAGTTTTTGGATCGCATATTCGGGCATTTTAGAATTTATTTCATCCGCAAGTTCGATGAATTTCGTTTTAAAATTCATCTTCTTCATTTTCCACCTTAGATACATCGGATCTAAAGATATGCAGTGTCCGCCTATACCGGGGCCGGGATAAAAAGGCATAAATCCGAAAGGTTTTGTTTTGGCGGCATCTATTACTTCCCATATGTCGATTCCCAGTTTGTCGCATATCAAAGCAAATTCATTAATCATTGCTATGTTTACCGCTCTAAAAGTGTTTTCAAGGAGTTTTGCCGTTTCCGCAACGTTAGAGTTTGAAACTCTAACCACCTTTTTTATTATTAAAGAATATATTTTTTGAGCGATCTTCCCCGAAGTTTCGTCTATTCCGCCGACTATCTTGGGGGTATTTTTTATGTTAAATTTTTTATTCCCCGGATCTATTCTTTCTGGCGAAAAAGCCAAATAAAAATCTTTACCGGCTTTAAATCCGTTTTTTTCCAGTATTGGTTTTACGATTTTGGAAGTTGTGGTCGGATATGTCGTGCTTTCGAGTATTATTACGGTCCCTTTGTTTAAATTTTGGGAAATTTTTTGGCAAGCCGATATAATGTATGAAATATCCGGTTCTTTGGTCTTACTTAATGGAGTCGGAACGCATATTATTATCAGGTCTTGTTCTTTTAGATAAGAAAAATCGTCGGTGGCTTTTAATAAATTCTTTTTAACCGCGTTATATATCTCGCTATCCTTTATGTCGGTTATGTAAGATTTTCCATTGTTAACTTTTTTTATTTTTTCTTTGTCCGTTTCAAAGGCGGTTACTTTAAAACCTTTTTTCGCAAATTCTATCCCCAACGGCATTCCGACATATCCGAAACCTATTACGCCTATTTTTAATTTTTTTTGGCGTATTAACAAGTCGAGCTTTTGAAAATCCATAGAAATATTCTATTAAATTATTAAAATATGGGATAAGTTTTTATTGAGTTTCGATTAAATCTATTATGCCCAAAGTTTTGTCTCTTAGTATTTTGTTAAGGTATAAATAAAATTTTTTCTTTTTTGAATAAATAAAGTTATAAGATTCTTGCGCCTGTAAGTCGGTTATTATTCCTTTTTCGGCGCATTCTTTAAGGTCCTTTTTTAATCTTTTATAATAAGACATATTTTATGCCTTAGCTTTGCTCTGTTCATAAGCCATGACTTTCAGCGCGAGTATTCTTTTTTCCATAGGCGGATGAGTGGCGAAAAGGTCGGCTATAAAGCCCGATTTTTCTTCTATTAAGCTTCCCCTGGGATCGGTTATGCACATATGGGCCACCGATTCTTTTATGTTTTTCGTCGGTTGAACCGATTTCCTTATTTTCTCAAGCGCCGATATCAAAGCTTTTGGGTTTCTGGTAAGCTCGGCAGCCCCGGCGTCCGCTAAATATTCTCTTTGTCTGGATATGGCCATAGCAAGCATTCTCGATATTATCGGGGCGAGTATTACGAGTATTATCCATATTAAAAATAGAATTCCTCCTCCGCTATTTCTGTTTCTCGAAGAAGAAGATGAAGAATAAGAATTTCTTCTCAAGCTTCTTGCCATCATATCGGATATCATGGCTATCGCGTTCATCAGTATCGCGGTTACGGTCATAAGTCTTATGTCGTAAAATCTTATGTGGCTTATCTCATGGGCTATTACGGCTTGAAGTTCTTCCCTGTTTAGTTGCTCTAAAAGCCCTTGAGTTATAAAGACGTAGGATTTGTCCGGGGAAAAACCCGTCGCAAATGCGTTTAAGTCGTTGTCGGGAACTATGTAGCATGCGGGTTTGGGTATCCCGGCCGCTATGGACATTTCTTCGACTACGTTTACAAACTGTTTTTCTTTTAAGTCTTCAAAGTTTGCGGGCCTTGCTCCCGTGGCGGATACTATCATTTTTATCCCGTTTGAGAATGATGTTATTATCAGTATTATGGAAATAATTAAAGAGGATATTGTGGCGAAAGGCACAAACTCCTTTTGCGTCGTTATTGTGTCGTTTACATACTTTGTTTTCGTATAGCCCAGATAAAAATAATCGAAACCCGCTCCTATGGCGATAAAAAATATTATAAAAACGAAAAGCATTATCCAAGTAAGTTTTTTGTTTTTGGACTGCTGTTCGTATATGTTCATACGGCGGAATAGGTTTTAAAATCTAAGATTTAAAGATTAGCTTATCGTTAAATCCACTTTTGGAGTTTCTCTTTCCGCTGATTCCTTCGGCAGTTCGAATAAGTCGAAAGCTTTAAACCCCAACATGGAGGCTATTAAATTTGTGGGGAAGAGTTCTATTTGAGTATTGTATTTTGTGGTTATGTCGTTATAGAATTGTCTTGCGAATGTTATCTTGTTTTCCGTACCGGTAAGCTCTTCCATTAATTGAGAAACCTGCTGGTTCGATTTTAATTCGGGATACGCTTCTTTTAACGCGAAGAGTTTTCCCAAAGCCTGAGTTATTATGTTTTCGTTTTGAAATCCTTCTTTTATGTTGCCTTGCTGGAAAGCGTTAATCGCCTTTGCTCTTGCCTCCATAACTTTGGTAAGGGTTTCCTGTTCGAATTTCATCGCGCCCTTGACCGAATTTATCAAATTGGGGATCAGGTCGTGTCTTCTCTTAAGCTGTATGTCTATTTGAGTAAAAGCGTTTTTTACCTGATTTCTTAAAGAAACCAGTTTGTTGAATGAAAAGATTACCCAGAATATCAAAACCGCGACTATTATCGCTATTATCGTCATAAACCCTCCTTATCTTCTAAAATTATACATAATTTTTCTTTATTATTTGGTTAATACTATGGGCTCTTTTTTGGTTATGTATACGGTATCCTCTATTCTTACTCCGAATTTTCCGAAAAGATATATCCCCGGTTCCACCGTTACCGTCATGCCTTCGGATAGTTTTACCGACATCCTCGTATTAAGATATGGTTCCTCGTGTATTTCAAGACCTACTCCGTGCCCGGTACCGTGAGTAAAATACTGACCGTAGCCGCTTTCCGATATTATATCCCTGCATATTTTATCGACTTCGTTTGTCAAAACTCCTTCTTTTGCGTTTTTTACTCCGGCTTTTTGAGCCTTGTCTACTATCGAATAAACCTTTAAGAACTCTTCGGTCGGTTTGCCGTAAAAAAAGGTTCTCGTGATATCCGAGCAGTATCTTTTATATACGCATCCGAAATCCATTAAAACGACCTCGTTTTTTTTGAGTTTTCTTTCGGATGTCTCATGATGGGGCAGAGCGGCGTTTGGCCCGAAGGCTATTATGGTTTCGAAAGACCTTGTGGAAGCCCCCAATTTTTGCATCGTATATTCCAGTTCCCTCGCTATCTCTATTTCTTTTACGCCGGCTTTTATTTTCGGTTTTATTATGTTAAAAGCTTTTGCGGCTATTTCCGAAGATTTTTTTATGTTTTCAAATTCTTCTCCTTTTTTTATCATCCTGAATTCCTTGAAAAATCCGTTGAGTTTTTTAATTCCCATATCCTCAAATTTTTTGGCTTCGTCGTAGTATGAAAGAGAAGAATCGAATACCGTTTTTTTAAGTTTTAAATCTTTGATCTTTTTCTCTATGTCGGCGTAAAGGTTTTCGTAGATAACTATCTCTCCCCATGGGCAGGTATGCTTAAAATGGTCTACAAACATTTTCGGAAGGAAAGCGTATAATTCGTTTTGAGTAAGAAGAAGTATGGTTCTATCTTGATGAAAGCCGGATATGAAGAAAACCTCTTTTAAAGAAGATATTAAAATCCCGTCTATCTTTTCTTTTTTTAGTTTCTTTTGGGCGTCCGCGGTTCTGATTTTATGAATGTTTTCCATAATTCCTCCCGTTCTAAGATAATTATACTAAATAGTTAATTTATATTACGAGTTTCGAAATCTCTAAAAGTTTTTCGGGCGGGAGCTCTTGGGCCCTTACGTTCGGAGATATGGATTTGGATAAAAGTATTTCCGATAATTTGTCTTTCGGATATCCTATGGAAAGGTTTATTGAATTTACGAGAGTTTTCCTTTTATGCCTGAACGCATATCCTATAAATCGGGAGTATTTTTTAAAATCTTCGTCGGTAATTTGATCTTTTGTTTTTTCTATCGATACTATACCGGAATCCACATTCGGAGAGGGGGAGAAACTTTCTCTGTAAACGTCGAATAAATAACCGGTCCGGCATATTAAATTTACAAGTGCCGAAAGGTATCCGTAATCCGGGCTTTTTTCGTCGGCCGTTATTTTTTTGCATACCTCTTTTTGCAGCATAAAAACTCCGGCTTTAAAATTCGGGTAGGTTATCAATTTTTCTATTATGGCGGTGGATATATGGTATGGAAGATTTCCTATAAAATAGCTCGTATTTAGTTCCTGGAGGCTAATCTTTAGAAAATCGGAATTTATAAATTTTATCCCCGGATATTTTAACTTTATCCATTCTATCATCTCGGGGTCTATGTCTATTACGGTTAAGTTGTCTTTGTATTTTTTAAACAAAAAATCGGTTAAAACGCCTTTCCCCGGACCTATTTCCGCCACTCTATTATCTTTTGCTATTTCCGCAAAAACATCGGTTATTTTTTTGGCTATATGGGTATCTTTTAGAAATATCTGGCTGTATTTTCTTCTCATTATTTTATTATTGTCTCGTATTTAAACTTTATTTCGTTTAAAATTTTATATATGTCTCCGGCGCCGACTCCTATTACTATGTCTTTATCTTTTATCGATTTGGCTAAATCCAAAGCGCTTTTAAATTTAAAAGCCTTTTTTTCTCTTTTGTTTATTTCGTTGATTATTAATTCCGAGGATACGCCTTTTATCGGTTTTTCTCCGGCGGGATATATATCGGTCAGGTAAACCGCGCTTGCGTCGTCGAAGGATTTTGAAAATTCTTTGTATAGAAAAGCGGTTCTCGTGTATCTATGCGGTTGAAATATGGCGATAATTCTATTGCGAGGATAGAAAGATTTCAAAGAAGACAGGGTGGTTTTTATTTCGGTCGGATGGTGAGCGTAGTCGTCGTAGAAACAAACTTCTCCGACTTTTGAAATCAAATCCAATCTTCTTTTCATTCCTTTGAAATTATATAATCCTTCGAGTATCGTTTTTTTCTCCATCCCAAGATATCTTGCGGTTACGTAGGCGGCTAATGAGTTTAAAGCGTTGTGAGGCCCGAATACTTTAAGTTTTATTTTATCCTCTTTCTTTTCTTTATAATAGACATCGTAAGATATCCCATCGCTTGAGTTTTCTGTGTTTTTTATCTTCCAATCGTTTTTGTCTCCAAATCCATAAGTGTAATAAGGCGAGGTTATGAGGTTTAAAACCGATTTTATGTTTTTGTCGTCTCCGCAAAGAACCGCTTTGCCGTAAAAAGGTATTTTGTTTATGAAATTTACGAAAGTTTTTTTGATATTTTCTATGTTTTTATAAAAATCTAAATGGTCGTCGTCTATATTCGTTACAGCCGCTATTAGAGGAGAGTAATAAAGGAAACTTCCGTCCGATTCGTCCGCTTCTATTATGAAATATTCTCCGCTTTTAAATTTTACATTGGAACCTATGTGCTTGGATATTCCGCCAATAACCGCGGTGTAATTTTCTTTTTTTGTTTCAAATATAGAGGATATCATACCGGTCGTCGTGGTTTTGCCGTGAGTTCCGGCTACGGCTACGGTTTTAGAGTTTTCGCACAACATAGACAGAAACTTCGCTCTCTTAACCACCGGTATGTTATATCTCCAGGCTTTTATAAGTTCCGGGTTATCGTCTTTTATCGCCGAGCTTATTACGACGAGGTCTATGTCCTTCGTTATGTTTTTAGGATCGTGTTTTAAAAAAATTTTAATCCCTTCCTTTTTTAATTTTTCCGTTATGTAGTTTTCCGCTATGTCCGAGCCCGACACTGAATAACCTTTTTCCTTCGCTATTACGGCGAGTCCGCTCATCCCTATCCCGCCTATCCCTATGAAATATATTTTTTTCATTTTATTCGTTTATCTCCATCCTGCTTACAAGTTCTCCAAGCCATTTGTCTATGGCTTTTTTTACTGCGTGCGTTTCTTTTTTGTTGAGCTCTATCATAAACGAGTCGTCTAAGTTCTTTATCGTTTGAGTTATTTCTTTGTTTTTCGGGGTAAGTATGATTATTTTCTTGTCGGTGGAAAAAAGTTTTAAAAGGTTTTGGGTAAATTGGGGGTTTAATATGAAAATAGAGCCTAATTCTATCATTATTATTTTATGCGGAATTTCCGAGTATTTTAAAATCTTCTGGCTTATCTTTTCAAGGGCTTTGCTTTTTATCGCATATTTCCCGAAGGTTAATTCTCCGATGAAATCCTTATGCGCGAATTCCATCTTTTTGTCGTTTATAAAATTTATGTCGTATCCGATGAGCTTGTTTTTTTCTCTTAACTCTACCGAATAATATCCTTCGATAAAATTTCTATAAGGAAGGACGGTTGTCTCGAGCAACATTTGTTTTTGTTTGTGAGATACGAATGTTATTCCTAATTTATTTATTTCCATTTATCCACCTTATGTTTTTTTGAGCCGTTTTGTTTTTGGGATTTATTTTTAACGCGTTTTCAAATCTCTTTACGGCTTCTTCCTTTTTGCCGTTAAGATAATCTATTACGCCGATAGCCAGTTCCGATACCTCGGGTATTGTTTTTTGTATTTTTAAAAATTCTTTTTCGGATTTGTCTATTTCGCCTATCAAAAGCATTCCCAAAGCGTTTATGGCCGTTTCGGTCGGATTTTTTTCTTCCTCAAAACCTTCCAAATCTTCTTCTATCAAAGCTATCCAGGGATTGCCTATTATCCAGAGTCCCATGTCGTTTCCTATGTTTCTCGGTATGTATGTCAAAGATTGAGCCGTTTTTTTGTTCGTCTTGGTCGTCTTAATGTCGAAGTTTACTCTATAATTGGATTTGTCCGACAGCGTTTTTTCTATGTCTTCTATTATTTTTTCGATTTCTTTGGATTTTGAATCGGTTCCTTCAAGTGTATAGTTTTTGGTGGTTATTCTGTACGAAACCGGCTTAAATTTTTGAGAAAGTTTTTTCTCCAGTTCCCCTTCTTTTTTCTTTTCCAAGGTAATGTTTTCCATCTCTATTATGTCTACGCTCAAATGGGCAATTTCGTCTTCTTTTACCGCCATCAAATTGTCGTAAAGCGCTTTTGTAATGGGATTTGCTCCATGCGCGGTTTTTTTAAAATTATTTTGAGAATAAGATATTTGAATGGGTATGGAGGAGTTGTTGTTTTGAGGGGTGAGCTCAAAGCAAGGTATTATTTCTTTTAAATCTTTTGTAATTCCCGCCAATTTATATCTTGCGAAATAATCGTAAGGTTTTATGTTAATCGCTTTTTTATAAGCGCTGAGCGCTTTTTTTGTCTCTCCCGTTTTTTCATAAGATATCCCGAGCCACAATATCGCCTCTTCGTAATCCGCTTTTAAAGAACGGGCGGTTTCGAAATTTTTAATAGCATTGGCAAAATCTTCCGTAGAGAAATAAACGAGCCCCAATTGATAGTAATATAAAGGATTTCTCTCGTCCGACTTTATCGCCTTCTTCAAATATTTTACCGCTTCGGTTATGTTGCCCAGAGAAAAATAAACCGAGCCGATATTCATCAAAACGTCGCTTCTTAAAGGGTTAATAGATTCTGATTTTTTAAAACACTCAAGCGCCTCTTTTATCTTGCCGTCTTTGGCCATGGATATGCCTTTTAACTGCCACGCTATATCGTTTTTGGGGTCTAAATCGAGGGCTTTTTCGTAATTTTTCAAAGCGCCTTCGTTGTCTCCCATCCAGTAAAGAGAGGCCGCATACATCGTATAGGCCATCGACGACGGATCTTTTTCTATGGCTTTTAGAAATTCTATCGAAGCTTTGGAATATTCCTCTTCCGACATATGGGATATTCCTCTTGAAAGATTAAGCCTGCTTTGTTCTTTCATTATCGCTTCCCATACCGTTTTTGGGGGATCCTGGTAAGCCGCCGATAAAATATTGGATAAAAAAAGAAAGTGATAAACGAATATTTGTAGCTTTTTGAGAATTTTCACTTTTAAACGTTTAAATTAGTTATTCTCGCTATCTTTTAAAAGTTGCCCTAAAGTTATCTTAGGACTTTGTTTAGAATACTGCTCTATTCTTTTTCTGTTTTCTATCTGCTCGTATCTCTTTATGGATAATTTCAACTCGTATGTTTCCGGGTTAACGCCCACTACGGCGGCGTCAACCACGCTGTCTTTTTCAGGGGCGCCTTCGTAGCTGTAATCTTCCTCGTTTATTATTCCGTAGATATCTTCCGCTATATGCAGTTTAACCCATTTGTCTCCTATTTCCACCACTTTCCCTTTAACGGAAGATCTGACGGGGAATTTCCTTCTTAAAATATCTATGGGGTTGGGTTTTGTTTGTTTTATTCCGAAGTTTATTCGCTGTTTTTCCCTGTCTATGGAAAGTATCTTCACTTTTATCCTTTGTCCTCTTTTATACTCGGACAACGCCTGCTTTGGATTTTTCCAGTCCACGTCTTCGAGTTTTACAAACCCTTCCATTCCCTGGTATCTTACAAACATTCCGCTGTCTATTATCTTGGCGACCACCACTCTGGTATAATCGCCTTCGTTGGTCTCGGAAAGTATTTTTTCTCTTCTGGCTTTTTCGTCTTCTTCCAAAACCGCTCTTCTCGATACTATTATCTTTTTGTTTTTCGGATCGAAATCTATCAGGTAAAATTTAACCTTTGCGTTTACCGGCAGATAATGCCTCGGAGCTCCTCCTAATTCCGATAAAGAAAGGGGCATAAAAGCGTTGGCTCCGTTTATGCTGACTATGTATCCGCCTTTTATTTGCTGGGCTATTCTTCCTTTTATTCTTTGCTTTTCTTGAAAAGCTTTTTCAAGCCACTTAAGGGTTACCGCTTCTTTGGCTTTTCTGTAAGACAGAACCGTATTTCTTTCTCCCGAACCTTTTCTTTCGAGCACCGCTATTATTTTTGTGCCGACATTGGGAAGCTTAAAACCTTCGAAATCTTTTATCGGTATTATCCCTTCGTTTTTTTCGCCGATGTCTACGTATACGAATTCGTTGTTTACGGCGACCACTTTTACGTATACGAGCTCGTTTTTGTAAAGCTTTTCGGAAAGATTATCCTCGGCTTTTAAAAGTTCTTCCATGCTTATTTCGTTTTCGTCTATGGAGTTATCGTTAGATTCGCTGTCCTGAGCTATTTGTTCGGTAATTTCTTTTTCCGTTTGTTCCAATTCTATTTCGCTCATATCCTTCTCCTCCGTATGGTTTTCCTCGAAATCTTTTTCGTTATTGAGCGTTTCTTTAGAATTATCGTTTATTTCCATAATTACTCCTTTATTTTAATCGAATAAATCCTGTTCATTATTATTTCCGGAAATTCTTCAAAGGTTCTACGGTCTGTGAAATCATACTTCTCAGTATCGATAGGTTTATCGAATACTATTATTATTTTACCTAATTTTGAGCCGTTTTTTACATTAACTATTTTTGTAGGCACTATCCGGGCTTTTGTTTGTTTGGCTAAAAAGGATATTCCGGTTTTGGGTTTTATCTCTTTGTCCTCTTTTCTTCTCGTTCCTTCGGGAAAGATAAGAAGAAGCTTCCCTTCGTTTAGCGCTTTTACCGATCTTTTTAAAGCGGTTATGTCCGCCGATTGCCTATCGACCTCTATGGCTCCCATCTTTCTTAAAAAAGCCCCGAATAGCGGATTTTTAAAAAGCTCTTTTTTGGCAAGTACCGCCGTATCGTTTCTGAATTTGTTTATATAGGATAAAATCGCCGGCGGATCTATGTTGGATATGTGGTTTGAAGCTATTATAACCTTGCCTTCTAAGGGCACGTTTTCCATTCCTCTTATTTCGGTTTTATAAAAAATATCGAGGAAAATTCTTATTAGAAAAGTGGCGAGGTCTTTCATTTTTTGATTTTAGATAAGGTTTGTTCGTAGAGTTTTAGTATTAGATTAACGACGTCTTCTTTTTTCATATTAGTGGAGTCTATGTAATGGCTGTCTTCGGATTTTTTTAACGGGTTATGTTTTCTTTTTGCGTCCTGCTCGTCTCTTTTTATTATCATATCGAGGATTTCACGGTAGTTCGCTTCCATGCCTTTTTCTCTAAGTTGAGCGACCCTTCTTTCGGCTCGCGCTTGTGCGGAGGCGTCCAAATAAATCTTTAATTCGGCGTCCGGGAAAACGTTTGTCGTTATGTCTCTTCCCTCCATTATTATCCCGCCATCACGCCCAAGTCTCCTTTGTTCTTCCACCAGAAAATTTCTTAAATTTAGCATCCTTGCTATTTTGCTTGTTGCGGCGGCTATGTTTTCGTCGTATAGTTCTTTGTCTAAAACTGTGTTAGATATCAAAAGCAAAGGCTCAACCCCGGAATTTTCTTTGAAACTTATCGGATTTGTTCGGGCTATTTCTAAAACCTTTTCTTCATCGTCTATATTTACTTCTTTTTTTACGCAAAGCCACGCTATCGCTCTATACATCTTTCCGCTTGAAATGAACTTATAACCTATTTTTTCGGCTACAATCTTGCCTACGCTCGATTTCCCGCCTCCGGCGGGGCCGTCTATGGCTATTATTATCCCGTTTTTTCTCATATCAAACGTTTACCTTTTCCTGGGCCTTTGTTTCCTGAGGCGGTTTTCTTAAAGGTCTTACCCATTTTGTAAAGCTCGACGGCTTTAAAGAGTATTCGTGGACCAGTCTTACGACTTCGCTTGTGGGCTTGAATGTTTCCCAGTCTATTCTTAGAATTCTTACTCCCGCGTCTTCCATTTCTTCTATAAACTGATAATAATTTTCCTGTAAACTTTTTAAGTAATCCGCGGTTATGGTCTTTTCCATCGACCTGCCCCTCATCTTTATTCTTTCCATCGCGGTTTCGACGCTGCAATCTAAAAAAATCATAAGCTGGGGGAATACCAGTTCTCTTAGAACCATATTATCGAAGAGGTCTAAATAGGTGTTGTAATCCAAGTCGCTTATTATTTTTTCCGGGTGTTGATTTAACATCCTTGCGAATATGGTGTCTTCCCATATGGTTCTGTCCTGAACAACCCCTCTTATTTTGCCCAAACTGATTCTCGCTATAAACTCTCTGTGTTGTCTGAATCTGTGGTTTAAAAGCCATATTTGCATTATAGTGCCGTATTTTTTCATGTCCGAGTAAAACTTTTCTAAATAAGGATTTCCGCTCACTTCTTCCATAACCGGCTCGAAATTCAAAGCTTTGGCGAGCTCGTTTGTCAAAATGGATTTCCCGACTCCTATTATGCCGGCTATTCCTATATATCCTTCCGCGAACATAAAACCTCCCGAATTTTTTAACCGCGACGAAAAATTTATTTTTCTATATCTATTCCCGGCGTTTGAGTGTCCTGTTCTATTCCTTTTACCGCCAAAAGCACATCGTCGGGATTTGAAGCGGCGCTTACCACGTCTTCAAGCGAAGCCAGATTGCTTCTATAAATATTTATCAACGATTGGTTGAATGTTTGCATTCCGTAATATCCGCCCTTGGATATCGCTTGATAAACCCCGTCCAGATTGTTTTCGGCTATCAGTTTCTTTATGTGCGGGGTATTGATCATTATCTCTACCACCACTATTCTCCCGCCTTTGGAAGACGCCAAAAGCCTTTGAGATATTATCCCTCTTAAAGTCTCGGATAGTTGAAGCCTTATCTGCGTCTGTTGATGAGGGGGGTAGAGGTCTATTATTCTCGATATCGTTTGTACGGCGTTTAACGTATGCATCGTAGACATGACCAGATGCCCGGTCTCCGCGGCGGTTATCGCCGCTTTTGTGGTTTCAAGGTCTCTCATTTCTCCGACCATTATTACATCCGGATCCTGTCTCAATGCGACTCTTAAAGCGTCTACGAACGAATTGGTATCCGCTCCTATTTCTCTCTGACTTATTATACTTCTTTTGTCGCTAAAAACAAATTCTATCGGATCTTCTATGGTTATTATGTGAGATTCCCAGAGGTTATTTATGTATTCTATCATGCTCGCAAGCGTCGAAGATTTCCCCGAACCGGTGACTCCCGTTACGAGTATCAAACCTCTGTCGTTTGAAAGAAGTTTTTTCAAAGGTTCCGATGGTAATCTTAACTGCTCGAATGTGGGTATATTAAACGGTATGTGCCTTATTGCTACCGCCGGTTTTCCTTTTTGCATATAATAATTAAGTCTAAATCTTCCTATGTTTTCAAGTTGATAAGAAAAATCCGCTTCGTGATTTTCGTCGAACAATTTCTTTAGTCTTTCGTTCATGAAAGGACTCATCATTTCGTTTATTTGAGAGGAAGAAAGCGTCGAATCTTTTATAGATACCAGTTTGCCGTTTATCCTGAGATAAACGGGAGCGTCTCCTCTTAAATGAAGGTCGCTTGCGTTGTTTTGAACCATTATTTTAAGAAGTATGTTTAAGTTTATCATATTTAATCCAGAAAAGAGGTTTTTCTTCTAAGATACGCCGGCTTGTTTCTGTTTTCGGCGGAGTAAAAATTTTCGATATCTTTAGCCGAAGATTTTGCAAATTCTCTTGTCTCGTTTAAATGAGCTCTTTTTGGAGTTGAGGGCTCCTCGCAGTAACCGAATCCCGTGGCTATCAAAGTTATCCATAATTCGTCTTCCGGTATGGAGTTGTCGAAATGTTCGCCGTATTTGAATTTGACCGACTGATTGGATACTTTTTTCTGTATATAATCCATTATCTCCTGCTTTTCTTTCACTTTAAAATTATCCGGAGATTTGAAATATACTATTAATCCTTTAGAATTATGTATATCGGCACCTTCTATCAGAGGAAAGTTTATGGCTTTTTTAATTGCGTCCATATTTCTTTTGTCGCCTTTTCCTTTCCCTATTCCGACAAGAGCCGTTCCCGATTGTTTAAGTATGCTTGAAATATCGGCAAAATCGACATTGACCGTACCCGCCGTGGTTATTATATCGGTTATTCCCGTTATGGCTTCTATTAGAACGTTATCCACCTCTTTATATCCTTCTTTGTTTGTCAGATCGGGAGATAATGTTAAAATTCTGTCGTTGGGTATGGTTATTATGGCGTCTACGTGTTTTCTCAACTCTTTTATTCCATCTTCGGCAAGCCTTGATTTGAATTCTCCCTCGTCTTTGAACGGCTTTGTCACAACCGCCATTACGAGTATTCCCATGTTTTTTGCGGTTTCCGCTATTATGGGTATGGCGCCGGTTCCGGTGCCTCCTCCCATCCCACCTGTAACTATTAAAAGATCCGCTCCTTTTATCGACATTTCAATGTCTTTTAAAGATTCCAAAGCCGCTTTTTTGCCGACCTCGGGATTTCCGCCGGCTCCAAGGCCTCTTGTGAGTTGTTCGCCCAACGGAATTCTTATGGGCGCTTTGTTTCTTCTTAGGACTTGTATGTCAGTATTTGCCGCTATTACGTCTATGTTCCTAAATTTTTTTGTGTCGTCGGAGGAAACTACGGTGGCGTTTTTTTCTAAATGAGCGACTATGTTGTTAATAGTGTTTCCGCCGGCTCCGCCGACGCCTATTATTTTTATAACCGCTTCTTTAAGGTCGTAAGAATCTAAATCCGGCATATTTTTACCTTTTTAAGAAAATAAATTTTTAATCCAGGAAAAAAATCTTTCAAAACCGTTAGAGTCCAGGTTGGACATGGAAAATTGTTCTAACTGAGGTTTGATTATTACGGGGTAAGAAAGAAGGCTTATCGCCGTGGCGTATTTCTGGTCTAAGTATTTTTTGTCTTTTATTTCCACGTAATCCGGATTTACAAAACCGTATCTTACATCCTGAGCTTTGAAAACTCTTTCCACCGCCTTATCCATTCCTTTCAATAAAGATCCTCCTCCCGTCAATACTATTCCGTTTAGATATTCCGCGTAATCCGTTTTGTCTACGGTCGATTTTATTTCCAGCAAAATTTCCTCTACTCTCGGTTTAATGTAATCTATTAGATTGGATTGAGTTATTTTCCTTTTACTTGTCCTGTCCATGGATAAAACTTCTATCTCTTTATCCTCTTCCAAAAGAGAGCTCATCGCATAGCCGTAATTTTCTTTTATTTTATTGGCTTCGTCAAAGGGTATATGAAGAGCTAAAGCTATGTCGTTTGTTATATGGAAACTTCCGATCAGTATGTCTTTTGAAAATCTTATTTTGCCTTCGTGATATATCGCTATGGATGTCGTTTGGTCTCCTATGTCTATTAAAAGAGAACCCAATTTTTTTTCCTCGTCGGTTAATACCGCCTCGGCCAGTGGGTATAAGTGATAAACGTGTTCTTTTAAAGTAAATCCCGCATTTGCCAGGGTTTTCGATATATTGTTTAAATGAGAAATGTTTCCGGTTATTATGTGAACGTTTGTTTCAAGTATATTCCCTTCCATTCCAACCGGGTTTTCAAATCCTTTCTCTTTGTCCAGCGAAAACTCCTGAGGGATTACGTGAATTATTTCTCTTTCATTAGGAAGGTGTATGGCTTTCGCGTTTTCTATAACCCCGAAAACATCCTCGCTTATTATTTCTTTGTCGCTTCTCGTCACCGTATAGACTCCCTGGTTGTTCATCGAGTCTATGTGAGAACCTCTTACCCCGGCGTAGACCTCGGTTATTCTTATGTCTCCGGCTTCTTTTTCCACTTCTTCTATCAGATCTTTAAAGGTATTGGATAATGCGGAAATATTTATTACGACTCCGTTTTTAAGCCCTTTTTTGGAATGTCTTGAAGAGGCATATAATAGCTCTATCCTGTTGTCGGGCATAACTTTGCCGGCCGCGCATACGACAGAGTCGCTTCCTATGTCTAAAGCGGTTATTATTTCGTCTTTGTCCATAATTTCTCCGAAGTTCGGAACTTTAAAGTTTTAAAGTTTATTAAGAAAGAAAAAATCTTCTTTAATTTATTTTAGCAAATTTGTTTTTTTAGGAGAAACCAATATTTTTCCTTCTTCAAAAAATCTAAGATCTATATTAAGCGGTTCGTTTATTTTCGATTTTGCGTCTTTCAAAACATATTTTATTTTTTCAAGTTTTTCGTCGAAATAAAAAAAGGATCCCCATAATATCTGATAATCGTCGGATAAAAGATAAAGATTGTCTCCTTCTATTTTTATTTTAAAGTCGAATCCGAATTTTTCTTTGTTTAGATATAGCTTTTTTATCGTTTCCGCCTGAAATTCGGACAGGTTTTTTTGGGGGTTTGCCGATATCCTTAGAAGGTTATCGTCTTCGTTATAAGAGACATCGGAATATCTTCCGTCCTCTAAAAGATATAGTTTCGAATCTTCTTGCTCTATTACTCCTATCGATTTTTTAATCTCCGCTTCAAGTTTGAGGTTCCCGGTAACCGGATTGAATTTTAATTCTATTTGAGTAAGGTAAGGGAATTTGGCCTTGATGCCCGATATTATTTCTTCCTTGATGTCTTTGGAAAAGACCGAGGTCTTATATCGGCTTATTATTTCATTTAATTCCTTTTCTATTTTCGAGTCTTTGACGGATATCGATACGGATTGGATAACGTTTGAGAAAAAAGCGGATTTTGAAAGATTTATTTTGGATGTGTTTTTAAAAACGAAAACCGAAAAAAAAGAAAAAGCGACAAAAGAAAAGAATATCAACAAACTTTTGGAGTTTATCGTTTTTGTTATCCTTAGCTTTCTTCCTTTAGGTTTATATCTTCTTAAAGAATATTTCTTCGGCATTAAATAAATTATACTATAAATGAGAAGCGAGCGGAAATTTAGCTTTTTTGGTTATTTGGGATTTTCTCCGGGACTAGGATTCGAACCTAGACAAAGCGGTCCAGAGCCGCTTGTGCTACCGTTACACCATCCCGGAATCGTAGATAATTAAATTATACAAAAACTTAACTTTCGTTTAAATAGGTTATTTTTTGAATTTTATCGTAATCTTATCTTTTTCGGTTTCTATTTCGTATTCTTTGCCTCTTAGATTATCGGGAATGGAAATATATCTTTCGGTTTTTGAAGAGGAATAGGATTTATATTTAAGGTTGTCTTTTTCCCGTTCCTCTTCTTTCTTTTCTTCCCTGTATAATCTTATATAATCTTTTTTTACTTCAACCGATATGTTTTTATCTTTTTGAGCGGACAAATCTATTATTAGAAGGTATTCCTTGTTCGTTTCTTTTTCTTCCACTTTTATGTTTGAGTCTCCTATTCTGTCGTCGAACCACTTGTTAAAGTAATGGGAGAATATTTTGTCGTCGTTTCCCATTATTTTATTCATTCTGTTTCTAAACTCTTCTATTTCTTTAAACGGGTCGTATTCTCTTGAAAAAAATCTATCGTTGAAAAAAGAGTCGAAAAATTCTTTTTCTATTTTTCTTTGCTCTTCTATTTCTTTTTTTATCATTTCTTCAAACGTTTTTACTTCATTTTCGGATTTTTTTTGGGCTATAAGATAAGAGGATAAAAATACGATCGTTAATAAACCGCTAAATATTAAAATCTTTTTTTTCATTTTCCCTCCGAAAAATAAAACCGGGGAGGTTTCCTCCCCGGCGATTGTCGTTATTCTATGGCGATTTTATTGTTTTTGGCTTCCTCTTTTTTGGGAAGGATTATTTCCAGAATTCCCTCTTTGAAGCTCGCTTTTATTTTTGAGGAATCTATGTTATAGCCTATTTTGAAAGTCCTTGAGAAGTTTCCGTAAGGTATCTCGTCTCTTAATAATTCGTCCTTTTCCGAGACCGGGAAGTTTGTTTTTCCCTCTATGGATATTACGTTTTCTTTTATGTTAAGATTGATTTCTTCTTTCTTTGCGAAAGGTATTAAGGCGTATAGTTTTATTTCGTTTTCGGTTTCTACGGCGTTTACCGGAGGGGTAAAAGTCGTTTGAATGTTCCCGTTTTCGCTCCCTTCGTTGTCTTCTCTCCAGAAATTATTTACTATCCTGTCTATGTGTCTTTTCATGTTGTTGAGTTCGTTTGAAAATCTTTGGATTTCTCTCATAAATACCTCCTTTTTAATCGATTTTTACCGTATTTGTCTTGGTTTCTTTTTGTTTCGGAAGGGTTATTTTCAAAACTCCGTCTTTATACGAAGCTTTCGCTCCTTCGGATTTTACCGCCTGAGGCAGGGTTAGGGTTCTTGAAAACCTTCCGTAGCTTCTTTCCATTATTCTCCATCCGTTTTTATCTTTTTCGTCTTTTTCCTGCTTTTTTTCAAAGGATATGGTTAGTATGTTTTCGTTTACGTCCACCTTAATATCTTTTTTGTCGACCCCCGGAATTTCGGCGTTTACTATAAGCTCTTTTTCGGTTTCTTTTAAGTCTATTTTAGGATATTTGTCCGCTACGGCCCTGAGTCCGTAATCGGGTTCGAATATGTCTTCAAACCACCTGTCTATCTCGGCGGGTCTTATGATAGGAAATAATTCTTTTTTCATAAGCTCCTCCTTTTGACAGTTTTAAGATATCTTATTTAGCAATCAATCTAATTGATTGCTAATAATATTATAGCAGATTAGCAATCGCTTGTCAAGACTGCTAATTATCTTTTTTTGAAGTTTCTCGATAAAGTTTCAAAGTATTCGCTTAGACTTTCTCCGGCCGATGCGGCTTTGTAAACTTTTCCTATGGGAAATATGAATGTATCCTGAGATATTTTAAATGACCAGAGTCCGTCGTTTTTTTCGGTATTATACCACTCCGGAGAAAAATCCTTTATTATCATTTCCAGAAATATATGCGCGTAACATCTTAAAATCTTCCAGCCCTCGGTTGTCGGGGGTATCTGAGGTTTGTATCTTTTTTTAATCTCCGTTTCCAGTCTGTGCAGGGCGGAGGAGTTGTGAGGAATATTTGAAGATTCTTCTATGTCCTGGGATACTAAAAGTATTTTTTTGTGTTCTATTTTTGCGTCGAAAATTTTTTGTTCGTTGCTTTTTACGTTATTTTTTACGGCCTGCGAACCCGCGGGTGGGTCTTCTTTTAAATTCATAAACTCGGAAAGATAATTTATATATTTTCTAAGCCAACCCTGTTCCGGCAAAGTCGGAGAGTCTATCAAATAGGCTCTTGCCGCGGGATATGTGACGAGTTCCATATCGGATTTGTTTTTTATTACGGCCGGCCAGGACCACATATCCATATCGGAATATTTTATTATTTTAGCTTTAAATCTTTCTTTTAAAAAAAACAATAAAAAAGCGGAGCTTAATTTTATTACTTCGTTTTTTTCGTTTTCGGATATCTCGGTCATGTGGGTTAATCTGAGTTTCCTTTCTATGTCGTCGATCCCTTCGTAATTGAAATATACCTTTTTGTTAAACTCTTCTTCGAGGATTCTGGAAAAAGAAAAAGCCATATTAGACAATTCGTCCCCTTCTTCTTTTTTTATCTCGTATTTTAACTCGGACATTTCGAATGTCGAAACAAACTCGGGCTTTTTTTGAGGCGGTTTTGTTATGTTGGGAGTGGATGATATATCTTCGGGGGATAGAACCGCTTCTATTACGCCTTCTTTTTTTTCTTCTTTTTTTACCACTATGTTTTCGGATATCGTTTTTTTGATTCTTTCCGCCGAAACCGACTTTAAAAAAGAAACGGGTTTTTCCAAAATAAATACCGCAGATTCGGTTAAATCCCTAAAAGCCTCTTCGTCTTTTGAAAGATTAAACTCGCATACGGCTTTTTCGTAAAGCAATTGCGGGGACGGTTCTATAGAGATAAGTTTGATTATGGTCTCTTCCGCTTTAATATAATCTTTTATTTCCAGATATATATCCGAAAGTAATTTTAAAGCTCCCGTTTTGTCGGGCAAATCGGATTCGATTATTTTTATTAGAATATCCGCCGCTTGAAGAGGATTTTTATCGAAGGATAAAATGGACATCGCCATTCCCATGTATATATCGGATAATCTTGAGTCGTTTATTTCAGAAGAATAATATTTGAATATTTTATAAGCATTTTCCGGTTTTTTAGTCGAAAGATGAAGCCATGCGTATTCCAGATTTTTATCCACTTCGAACTCTTTGGATTTAATCTCGTTAAGAGCCTCTAAAGATTTTTTGAGCTCTCCGGTTTTTCTGTAAATTTTAGACAATATTATCCATTTTTTTTCGTCCGTCGCGTCTTTTAATTCGGTTATGGCTTTTTCGTAAAAACCGAGCCGAAAGTAGGCAAAGGAGAGAGAAATCGGGTCTATTTTTTGTATCGTAGAAAGATAAAAAGCCAGATGCGGTTTGTCCGAGTTTATGGCTTTTTCGAATGTCATATGAGGTTCTTTTAAGTCGGATAAAAAACCCAATATTAAAGAAATTGTTTCCTTGTTTATCGATATTTCGGAATTTTTTGTTTTTAAGATTATTTCGTTTGCCCCGGGGGTATTGAAAACGAGAGATAGGAATTTAAAAGGTTCGGCAAAATAGTATGGAGCGGGGAATATTTCTTGCGTCGAAAAAAATATTTTGTTTTGGGAGTTTATGGTAAAAAGGGGTATTTTATCCGTTTGAATTTCTTTTAAAGGAGAATAAAGTTTTGAAATTTTCTTAAAATTATTTAAAATTTGATTTGTGTCGTTATTGTTGTTTAAGTTTAGCATTACTTAAATTTTATATTTTTTTAAGCCGAATTTTGCAATTATTATGGAAATAGTTACCAAAGAGATAATGATAGCGAGTAAAAACAAAAACAAAATAAAAGAAATAAAAAATATCATCTCCGGGGATGTCGTATTAAAAAGTTTTTTAGATTATCCGGATATCCCGGATGTGCTGGAGGACGGAGGGACAATAGAAGAAAATTCTATTAAAAAAGCGGTTGAAGTCGCCAAATTTACCGGCCTTTATTCCATAGCCGACGATACCGGCCTTTTTGTCCAGGTCTTAGGCGGAGAGCCGGGAGTTTATTCCGCCAGGTGGGCGGGAGAGGGTTGCACATATGCGGACAATAACAGAAAACTTCTTAACGCTCTTAAAAACGTAGAATTTAAGGATAGAAAAGCCGTTTTTAAATGCGCGATTACCATAGCCTCTCCTGACGGCGACACGCATACCGAGGTCGGGGAAATAGAAGGATATATAGCCGAAAATTTAAGAGGGGAAAACGGCTTCGGTTATGACCCGGTTTTTTATGTTCCGGCTCTGGATAAAACTTTGGCGGAAATGGATTTTGAGACAAAAAATAAAATAAGCCATAGAAGAAAAGCTCTGGAACTTATAAAACCTTATCTGGAAAGAGTGATATATTATGGGCGTATTTAAAATATCTTTTTTTTCTTTTTTGGTTGTTTTGTTTTTTTGTTTCTCGGGTTATTCTCAGTTGTCCAATATCGCTTATGAAAATCTCTTTGAGTCAAAGGATTATATAGCGGTTTTAAAACTTTCCAGCGTTTACGCTTCCCATAAACTTAAAATAGAAAAAGCCATAGAAAGCAATAAAATAGAATCTATAAAAAAATCCGATCTGATCGAGATAGAAAAGATAATACCGAAAACCGTGGAGAAGCTGGATTCGATTTACTCCTCCGTAAATAAAAGCGAGATAAAATCCCAGATATATCAGATAAAGTTCGAGCTGGATCAGACCTCTTCGGCAATAAAAGAGGCTAAAAATAAGATAAATCAAAAATCGGAATTTAAAAAAACGATTTATAAATTGGAATATTATATTTATAGGATAGAGGTTTATTTGAAAGGATTGTCTCAGAATCTTTCCGTATTATGAAGTTTAAAATTTTTTATAAATTTCTCTTCTTGATTCTCTTTTTCACTCTTTTCCCTCTTATATGGCTCGGAATAATCCTGATAAATAAAGCGCAGTTCGGAATAAAAACTCCCATTTCGGAGCTTCACATAAACAGGGTAGAGGGAATAAAAAAATCCGTTACGCTTAAAATCGATTACTACGATAAGATGGTCGCAAGCATAGACGAGTTTTTTAGGACAAGCGGGGAATGGAACGAAAGACAAAAAATGTTATCGTCCCTATTTAATTCTTACGATGAAATATCTTCTCTTTCTCTTTTAAATAACGACGGAGACGAGATAATAAAAATAGTAAAGAGTCAGAAATACGAATCTAAAAATATAACCAAATCTTTGCTCGATTTAAGCCGCAAAAACGGCAAAGCGGTTTCTTTCGAAAACGGAAGAATGGTCTTTGTTTTTTTTAAAAAAAGCTATTTCATAAAAATTGAAATAGACGAAAACGAATTTTTAAAAGACATAGGTGCCGAAAATATAGGGGAAAAAAGCGGATTATTGATAGTAAACCGAGAAGGGAAGGTGCTTTTTAAAATATCCGGATATCAAAAATTATCCTGGGAAGATATAGTTAAATCCGAGCCCATAATAAATTACATTTCAAACAAAGCCGACGGAACGGTGGAGATGAGCTACGCCGAAAACGATTATCTCGGAGCAATATCTAATCTTTCCGATATAAACGTTTCGATAATATCTATTCAGGAGGTTTCGGACGCCTATAAATACGCCATGAGCATTAAAAAAGAAGCGATAGCGGTTCTTATAACCTTTTCCTTGTTAGTCGTATTCGTTTCTTATTTCCTGTCTAAAGGACTTTCAAATCCAATAATAAAATTTATAGAGGCGAGCAAGCGAATAGCCCAAAGAGATTTTTCGGTAAGCGTTAAGGTGTCTACTAAAGACGAACTTGAAGATCTGGCGGAAAATTTTAATCTAATGGTGTCCGAGCTGGATAAATATTCCAAAATGCAGATAGAGAAGATATTGATGGAAAGGCAGAACACTCAGGCCGTTATGTATTCGACCGAAGAAGGAATAATAATGGTGGATCTTCAAAACAAAATACAACTTATAAACAGAAAGGCCGTATCCATAATAGGAGCGGAGTCCGAAAATTTAGAAGGTAAAGACATATTCGAATCGATAAAAAACGAGCATGTAAAAGATTCGGTTAAAACGGCCATAAATTCCGATAAAAAACAGTATGAATTCGAATTGGAGCATAAAAATTACAAAAGATTTTACAGGGTTTTTATAAACGACATAAAAATGAAAGATAAAGAAGATACCATAGGATATCTTATAACTTTTTACGATATTACATACGATAAGGAACTCGAAAAAATAAAAGAAGATTTCTTGCATTCCATAACTCACGACCTTAGAAACCCTGTAAGCGCCATAAAGGGTTTTGCCGAGTTTTTGTTGAAAGAGATAGCCGGACCGATAAATCAAAATCAACGCAATATGGTGGTTTCAATAGACAGGGCCGCTTTCAGGCTTTTGCAGATGGTAAATAACATACTCGACATAGCCAAAATGGAATCCGGCAAGATGGAGCTTAACATAACCAAATTTAACGTTTACGAATTGGTCAAAAAATCGGTAGATTTGATGGCGCCTTTGGCTCAAAAAAAAGCTATAAAATTCGAAATTAAAGGCGATAGCAATGTCGAAATAAACGCTGACGCCAATCTTATCGAGAGACTTTATATAAATCTTATAGGAAACGCCATTAAATTTACACCCGATAACGGAACCATAACCGTCGGTTTCGAAACATACGAAGGAAAATTCAAATCCTGGGTTGAGGATACCGGAGAAGGAATACCTTTAGAGTACATAGACAAAGTTTTTGGAAAATTCGAACAGGTTAAAGGCCAGAAAGCCGGCGGAACGGGGCTCGGTCTTACCATTTCAAAGCATATAACTGAAGCTCATTTGGGTAAGATATGGGCGGAGTATAGGCCGAATATGGGAGCCAAGTTTGTTTTTGAGTTTCCGATAAATCTTTCAAAGGATGAATTTGGTAAAGTTATATCATCAAAATGATGTTTTAAACTGTTAAACAACTTAAAGTTAAAAAAAGATTTGTTTTTCTTCTACGGGGATATTCTCTTTTTCTTCGGCTTTAATTATTGAATATTCCATTGTTCCTTCTATATCTGTTCTATGAACTGTGGCGCCGTAGCTTTCTATTCTGGATATTATATCCGTCACCGGTAGGCCGTAGCTGTTCTTTCCAACTTCTATGTATGCTTTTTTCGGTTTGACTGTTTTCAAAAATTCCGCGGAGGATGCCGTGGCGCTTCCGTGATGAGCCACTTTAATGACATCCGATTTGAGTTCTTCGCCGTATTTGGAAATAAGATCTTTTTCGACTTCTTCTTCGCTGTCTCCCATAAAAAGTATCGAAGTGTTTTGATAAGTCATTTTTATTACTATGGAACAATTATTTAAAACGTCTCCCTGAGAGCTTTCTCCCGGGGTATCGCAGCTATGAAAAACTTTAACCGAAACATCTTTGTCCCAGTTAAGGGTATCTCCGGCGGACGGGTAAATAATGTTGAGTCCTTCTTTGTTTTTCGCTTTTTCTCTTACTTTTTGAAGAGTGGAAGATTTCGGGTTGTTTTTTTTGGTATCGTAGAAATTGGCAACGTTAAGATTATCGAATACATATCCGAGGCCCGTGAAGTGGTCGGCGTGAGGATGAGTTAGAACGAGATAATCTATGGATGTGATATTATTGCCTTTTAAAAAAGAGACGAATTTGGAGGTTTTAGACGCCGAAGGTCCTCCGTCTATTAAAGCCGTTTTGCAGTTTGGTAATTGTATGAATTCCGAATCCCCCTGTCCTACATCTATGAAATAAATCTTAAAATCGCAGGAAGTTTTTGTGGCTGTATCTATTTCGGGCGAGGCTATGGGAATTGAGTCGGAAAATATTTTGCTTTTATTTATATAACTACTATAAGAAAGATACTGATTTGATTTTAATGTTTCTATGCTTTCGGCGGAATCGGAGTAATATTGAAATAAAAAAATTGTTAATAGCAGTTTTGTCGCGTTTTTGATTAGATTGGTTAAAGGCATAAATACCTTCCTTTTGCCTGGTGACTAAAGATGTGGGTCTTTAGGTGGATGCTCTTCAACCAATCTTGAAGATTACAAGCAATTAAATACAATTTAATTGATAAAAATCAACGCCTCAACCTCCAAAAGACCTAATCGTAAATGGGTCTTTGGTCCCGCTTATCCCATACTAAATCATTATCGCTCTATTCCTATCGCCATATTCTCTAATCCCTAAAATACTCTCTTGTTTATATTCAAAACCTCTGCTAAAATATTATTATGAAATTATTCTTTATTTCTTTTTTCTTTTTTTTATGTTTTAAATTGAATTCCGCCGAGTTTCAAACTATAGAAGCAAAACCGGGTCAAACCTTATGGGAGATTTCTCAAATATATCTCAAAGATCCGAGAAAATGGGACGAGATAATAAAATATAATAATCTTCCTCCCGATCCTTATCAGCCTCTCACCGGCAAAAAATTAAAGGTTCCGGTAAATTTGATTAAAGAAGAGTATAGAGCCGCTCATTTTGAAAAAATTAACGGAGACGTAAGGGTAAGAGCCGTGGGTAAATCGGAGTGGGACGAGGGCGTTAAGGTAAAAGCTCTTTTTAAAGGAGATACCGTAAGAACAAACGCAAATTCTTACGCCGATGTCAGATTTTACACCGGGCAGATTTTAAATCTGTTTTCAAATTCTATGGTAATTTTAAAGCCCCCCGAAACCAAAGATACCGATATAAGGCTTCTTTCGGGTCAGGTAAGAGCTAAAGATACTTCGATTATAACGGTATCGGCTAAAATTACGCCGAAAACGAAAAATACCGAACTTGCCGCAAAAATAAAAGAGGACCTATCGACGGTGGTTCAGGTATACAAAGGAGAAGCGGAGGTTGAAGCCAAAGGCGAAAAAGTAAGTTTAAAAGAAGGTTTTGCGACCGAGGTTAAACTTAATTCGGTTCCTTCCGCACCCTCTAAAATGCCGGATATAATTCAAGAAGTAAAGAGCCAGAAAATAGATTTTAACGTTCAAAAAAATGTTATATCGGTTAAATATGCCGACGCCAAAACCGACGATGTGGAGGTTGGGGATCAGTCCAAAGCGAAAAATTTAAAACTAACCAATAACGTAAACATAGATTTGAGCAAAGCCGTTAGCGGTTACAGAATACAGGTGGCGAAAGATAAAGAGTTTAAAAACATAGTTTTAGATAGAAAATTCGACGTTTTTAAAAACTTAAACCTTTCAAATTATGTTCCAAAGGGCAAGTATTATTTCAGAATATCTTACATAGATCTTATAGAATTTGAAGGCGAGTTTACCGAGCCTAAAGAAGTGGTTATAGAGTAATTTGATTTATCTTTTGTTTTTAATTTTGGTCCTTAAGTCCCAATAAAGGATAGGAAAAAATGTTTTGGTTTTTTAGGACCTTTTTAAGTTAAAAAAATCTTTTTTTATCGTATAATATATTTGATGGGCGAAATCTTTGAAATATTTTAACAGGAGGAGTAATAATGAAAATGTTAATAAGCATAGTATTATTATCGTTAACATCGGTATCTTACGCCGAGGTTAACTTCGACCAGGGAGTAAATACCAATAAGGTCGTTGTGGATTCTACTTATGCGCCGCTTCCCGGCGTGAAATACGGAGTTCCCGGAAGCATAAGAACCACCAGAGACTGCGCGAGGTTTAATTTCGGTCCGAGCGACAACGAAATTATGAGCGATAAGGTATGGCTTAGAAGCGACGAATACAGAACCGAGTGCTATACTACATACGTTCCCGGTCCAAACGGACAGCAGATACCTCAGCAGCATTGCTACGAAAGGCTTTATCAAACATATAGAAGCCAGGCTCAGATAAACATAAAACAAAGAAAACTCTTGCCGTGGGAAAAAGAAACTTTCGAGGTATGTTTGGAAGGAAGATGGCTCGACATATATACCATAGAAGCCGGATATAAATATAAAACCAAACAGGTCGGATATAACGACGTGGTGTTTGAGCTTTATCCGGAGTATAAAGTAGCCATGAAGCCGGATTTGGAAGGGCTTAACTATAGCGAGTTTTCATACAACAAGGATACCAAAAAATATACATTCAAAGTATCCGATAAATGGGCGAAAGAATATGCCGGAGAGAAAGTAAAAATAAAGATAGAGCTTAAAAAGGATAAAGCCAACTGGTTCGATTCTTCTTTGGGCACCAAAGAATTCACATTCGACGTTTCGAATAACTATTCGATGGAATTTTCGGAAGACGAGCTTGTAAAACCGGAAACGAATAACAACGATAGTTATAGAAGCTCGGATAAACTTTTTGAAACCAGAGGCTATTATTTAGAATGGGGCTTTTCGAGAATAGGAAAAATATCCAAAGATACTTATATGGATAAAGGCGAGACAAACAGAGTTCAGAAATAGTTTGTTTGTCGGTTTTTTTATAAAAGGGGCCCGCTTTATGCGGGCCTTTTTATTTTGAGATTAGTTTTAATATAGCTTCCCCGTATTCTTTCGCCGCAAGAGGGCCGTTTGCGGTTATTATATTGGAATCTATTTCTATGGAATTGGCCGTATATATCGCGCCGTTTTTAACAAGTTCGTCTTTGCCGTCCGGCCATACGGTCGCTTTTTTCCCTTTCAACAATCCCGCATGGGCCAGTATTACCGGAGATATGCATATTGCCGCTATGGGTTTGGATTTAGAATAAAAATCGGAAAATATTTTTCTGACCTTTTCGTTATCTAATTCCGCCAAAGCCCCGGGACCCCCGACAAGCGCGAGTATTTCGTAATCCTCCGGATTTATTTCGTCTACTGTTTTATCCACGTCCGCGGTTATCTTTATTTTGCCGACGGCTTTTCCTTTTGATGTGGATATGGTTTCCACTTTTAACCCGCTTTTTTCCATTATTCTTTTAGGTTCGGCGTATTCTTCGTCTCTAAATCCTTTAAAAGCTATAAACATCGCCACTTTCTTCATATACCCTCCCTTTTTTAAATTATTATACAATTTTATTTATGAGCGAAATTGTAAAACTTTACGATAAAATATATTCTCATTACCGCTTAATGAATTCTCTGATGACTTTAGGATTGGATAAATACTGGAGAAGAAAAACCGTGGAATATATTCGGTTATTAAATTCAAATCCCTTGAGTATATGCGATATATGTTGCGGAACCGGAGATTTTACCGAGTTTTTGGTTTCGAAATTTCCGGGTGCGGTCGTTACCGGAGTTGATGCCAACGAAAATATGATTAAAATAGCCGAAGAGAAAAACATAAAAGCGAATTTTTTAAATTCTTATATTTCAAATCTTCCTTTCGATAACGAGAGTTTCGATTTGGTTACCGTATCTTTTGCGACAAGAAATATTTTTTTCGCAAGCGATTTCGATAAATCTTTAAACGAAATTAAAAGAGTTTTAAAAAAAGGCGGATTTTTTGTAAGCGTGGAAACTTCGATGCCGGCGAATTTTTTATTTAAATTTTTAATTAAAATTTATCTTGAAACGGTTTTGACCGCAATAAAAATATTTCTGCCCGGTTCTTATAAATCTTATTCCTTTCTTAAAAGTTCCATATATTCTTTTAAAGCGGAAAAATTTAACGAAAAACTTTCCTTGCATTTTGACGCCGTTTATATGAAAAATCTTTTCCCGGGATCCGTCGCTATATGCGCGGCTAAAAAATAAATTTATATCAGCTTTTTCCTGTATATTATATATAAAGATCCGATTATAAATATCGAGTGAGGAATCAAGGCTACCATATACGGCTCGATAACTTCTATATCCGCCACTCTTTTTGCGGCTATCACCCCAAACCAGATTATGAAAGATATTAGCATCGCTGCGGAAGCCGATAGGCTTTTGTTTTTTATTATATCGGTTTGAGCGAAAATGAAAGCGATTATTACGGCTATGAAATTTATTAGTATAAGGGAGATTTTAAAATATACGAATACCGTTTCCTCTGTCGTTTTCATGGAAAGATTTCTTAGTTTTATTATTCGCGAAATAAGTTCAAATATTCCGTAAGAGTTTCCGTCCGTCAAATCGCTTACGATTATTATATTTGGTTCAGGTATAAAATCTATGTTTATAGATGTGAAAGAAGAAGTTTTGACCCGGCTCGATTCTTCTATTAATATTCCGTTTCGGGCTTTCCAGGCGTTTTGTTTTTTGTCCCATCTAAGCGTATCCGTTTTTATTTTTATTTTTGTCGATGCGTCTTCCATATATACGTCTTTTAGGATACCCGAAGTATCCGCTTTTTGGGCTCCCAGAATTAAGTTGTCTTTTTTTATATATAAATTTGCAAGTTCCGGTTTTTCGCTTTTATTTTTCGCTTTTCTGTATAGTTGAGCCGAAAATTTATCCGCAAACAGCAAAGAAAAAAGCATTATCGCCAAAGACAGCGCTATTAGCGGATATAGAAAAACAGTTTTCGAATATCCGGAGGCGTAGATGGCTTTATACTCGTTTGTCGAGACGAAATAATTAAATGTCATAAACGCCGAGAGCATGGTTATCAATGGGGTTATAAGATGAAGATAATATGGTATTTGAAATAACACGTTTTTCAACGAGATATCTTCTCCTTTTCTCGTCATCATATTAGCGGTTTCGAATAGATTTATAACCGTTACGAATAATGATATTATCAGGGTTATGGCTATGAAGTAAAAAATAAATTTTTTTGTTATATACGAAGATATTTTCTTCATTTATTCCTCAATTTAAAAATATAGAAATAAGAAGACAATACCGCCATAAGAAATGGAGAGGCGAAGAAAACTATTTCAGTGAATTTGGGATTTTTTTCGGCTATTATGTTGGAAAAAATATTTACCGCATAATAAAATAATATAATTCCAATGCTCGATAAAAAAGCGAAATATTTGCTGTCCCTTTCAAAATAAAATGCGAGTATCGCCGATATTATTCCGAATATTATTATCGATACTACCGCGGATCTTCTTTGAGTTATTTCTTTTTTTATCTTGTAAATTTCTTTGGGGTTGAGTTCATTTTTTAAAATTGTTTTTAGTTCGGAAGTTTTGAGATATTTCGGGGGGGTATAATAATCTTTTTGAGTTATTTCAAAGGGCATAAAAGCGGAGTACTCTTCGAATTTGCCGAGGTTTAGTATGTGGTATTTTTCTTTGTCTATGTGGTATATTTTCCCGTCGTATAGGGTTATGGATATTCCCTTTTCTTTAAGTATGTTATAAATCCCTTTTTCCGCTTCTATTTTTATAAAGAAATCGGAGTCGTAATGAGTACGGCCGTTTTCAAACAAGTATACCTTATTCATTTCGTTGCCGTAAATTTTATCGGAGTATATCGTAAAAGAAGATATGTTTTCAAATGAGCCCGATTTGAGGTTTATGTTGGTTACCCTGTTTATCATGGTTCTTAAATATTCTCTTGATTTTAAATTGTATTTGGGCGCTATGTCGTTTATGAGAAAATAAGATATGCCGGTAAGCATAATCATAAAAATTAAGAAAGTTCTCGATATCTCGCCGTAAGAATATCCGCCTACTCTTATGGCGTTCAGCTCTCCTCGCAAAGATAATTCTCCTACAGCGAAAAAAACCGAGAATATTATCGAGAAGGGAAGCGAGGTGGAGATTATCGAAGGTATAAGGTATAATAATGTTTTTGCGAAGTAGTATCCCGATATCCCCTTTACTATGTCTTTTTCGTTGATTATTTGTATGAAAGAGTATATAAAAAATATCGATGAAAATATTACTAACGATACCAGAAGATATCTTATAAAACAATCGGCAAAAACGGTTTCTACCTTATAAGGCTTAAGTTTAAACATAAAACAAATATTTCATATAAACTTAATAACTATTATATATAATTATTTATATATATCCGACCTTAAGGGTCGGGATTTTTTTATGAAAAAGCTTTTGTGCTTTATATCTATTTTATTTTTAAGTTTTAATGCTTATTCCTTCGATTTTTCGGACTTTATCGATAATATTTCGGATTACGAAGAGTTAAAACCGCAAACCACCGAATATATTAAATTGGAAGAAAAAAGCGATAAAAAAACGAAAAAAGAAAAAAAAACCGAGGAAGGCAATTTCGAATGGGACGAGGGAAAGTGGAGAAATTTTTTAAACAAAATGGAAAACGGCGAAATTGAAAGCGAAGATGAAAAAATCTCCGTTTCGACCGTTTCGGTGTCCACTCAACCTTTAGCTATGGCTCCTCAGGTCGAATTCTTAGATAGCGGAACTTCATTGAGCGTTACCGGAAGAAAGGTAATATCGGTTAATTACTCCGGCAAAAGATACATAAACGAACAAACAAATACTACCAGAGAAAAATCTACGAGCTTATTCGATATAACCCAACAATTGCAAATAAGAATGCAAGGAAAAATAGGCGAAAAGATTACCGTTAACGTGGACTACGACGATACCAAAACGGACAAACAGGACATATCGGTTACATATCAGGGAGACCCGCAGGAGGTGGTCCAAAATATATCCTTCGGCGATATAGACCTATCGCTTCCCTCAACCGAGTTTGTATCTTATAATAAGCAGTTGTTCGGAATAAGAGCGGATATAAAAGCCAACAAATTTAAAGCTACTTTAATAGGTTCGAGAACCAAAGGTCAGACTAAAACAAAACAGTTTACCGGCAACACTCAATTCCAAACCGTAGATATAATGGATAGTTCTTATATAAGAAGAAAGTATTACGATATTACTTATTCTCAGGTTTCAAGACTGCCTATAAAACCCGGTACCGAAAAAATATACATAGACCAGCAAACAAACGAAGTCGTGGACGGGATAATAATATCTTCTATAACGGCCGACGATTTGTCTTCTATTTCCACGGTTTATTCCGGAAGATTTAAACAGCTTGTAAGAGGTATAGATTATACCATAGATTACAATAAAGGGCTTGTCATTTTTTCAAGGAACTTAAATTCGCAGGACGTTTTAATAATAGATTATCAAAATTCAAACGGTTCGTGGTTAAGGGACGAAAACGGATCCGGAAGATATAAATTATTAAAGACAAAGGACGATATATATATATCCAATCCTTCGGAAAAAGGATGGAATAACGAGGTTAAAACTTATTATTATATCGGTCAAACGAACATAGTCAGAGACAACGGACAGGGCAATTTCATATTTAAAGTTCAAAATCTTAACAGGCAGGAGATAGGCTCTTCGCTAAATCCGGTTCAAAAATATCCGGAAACCATAGAAATAGATTTCGAGCAAGGGGTTATCCATCTTTTGTCTCCATTCGGTTCGGATACGGACCCTTCGACTCCGGACCCCATAACTTATTCCCCGAGTCCCATAGCCAAAAGAATACTTCACGTCGAGTATTATTACAGAATAAAAACTTTTTATTTGGAGCCAAACATAGTTCTTAATTCTGAAATTATAAAAATAGACGGAGTGAAACTCAGTAGAAACCAGGATTATTATATAGATTACGACGCCGGATTTTTGACCTTCTATAATACGGACAAAATAACTCCGACAAGCACTATAGATATAGTTTACGAGGTTTCTCCTTTCGGCTCATCCAACCAGACGCTTGCCGGGGGAAGATTATCGTACGACATATTTAATAACGCCACGGTCGGCTTTACCGCTCTTTATCAGGGCTCGGCCAAATCTCAAAGAGCTCCTTCGATTAACGACATAGCCTCAAGCATATTTGTTTACGATTCCGACATTCAGATCAAAAATTTAAACATACTGGGCTTAAAATCTTCGTTTTCCGCCGAAATGGCGAAATCTAAGCTTAATCCGAATATAAACGATTTTGCCATAGTCGACAATATGGAGGGCGTAAAACAAGAGGATTTAGCTTCAATGGATAAAAACTACTGGTATATCGCATCAAACCCGTCGGGATTTCCGTCTCATCCCGACGCCGTAAAATGGGATACTCAGGAAATATATTCTAAAGACATCAATCCCAATTCCCCTACCGATTCAAAACAACAGATTCTAACCGTAGATTACGATTTTTCGGTTTCAACCGATGTTTCTATAGTTTACGTTTTTTCAAAGACCGGACTCGATTTTTCGCAGAAAAATTCGTTTGAGATAACTATTGCCGGAGACAATAACACCGCCGGTCCTTTAATAAACCTTCATTTCGGCGAAATAAACGAAGACTCGGACGGCTCCGGCGGAACGACCCTTGTTTGCTCTAACGGCAAAATAGTTTACAACGCTCCAAAAACAGAAGACATAAACTGCGACGGAGTCCTTTCTTCCGCCGAGGATATGGGATGGCTTTACTCTCCTTTGGGCTATCCGACTAAGAGATTCGGCGCCAATAACGGTAGAATAGACACTCAGGACTTGGACGGCAACGGGAGATTGGACGCTGGAAATCCTTCCATAGGCGGGTCTTTCGGATATCTAACAAATACTTATTTTACCGACATAACCTCCGGAAATATAAACACAAACGAAATAAATTTCGCAAACTGGCATAATTTGATATATCCCATAGTCATATCTTCTACCGAATCTTATAAATGGTCCAGTATTAAGGAATTAAGATTAACTCTTAAAAAAGGCGCTTTTACACCTTTGAGAGGAAAAATAAAAATAGCGAGAATCGCCGCCGTCGGCAATACCTGGAACATTTCAAAATCCACATACTCTCAAGAGGATTTGAAAATAGTCGCCGTAAATAATATAGATAATACCGATTATGTTCCGATATATAACGTAGGCGGAGAGATTAGTTCGGTTTATAACGATCTTTACGGTTCCGTTAAAGAACAAAAATCGGCATCCGGCCAATCTACCATATCCGAACAGGCGCTTTCAATATCCTACTCCAGCGTGAGCTTAGGATCTTCTTCTTACATATTTAGAAAGTTTTCCTCTCCTATAGACATATCTCAACATAGAAAGTTCAGGTTTATGGTTTATAATAAAACCCCGGACCCGAATTTAAAATTTTACATAAAAATAGGCGATTTGAATAATTACTACAAAGCCTCCATAAATTTGGATTCAAACAGCGTGGGCTGGCATGTTTATACCATAGACCAGGTGGATTTGAATAACGACGGGATAGCCGATGTGTGGTCCGCGCCATCGTATATAGAGATATCTACCGCCGGAAAATTTTCGTTGCAACAGGTTCCTCAAATAATAGCCGGTTTTGAGTCCGTAGATACTTCCTCTCATTCCGGAACGGTTTATTTAAACGAATTATATCTTTTGGATCCGATAACAAGAGACGGAAACGCCAGAAAAGTAAGCGGAGATTTTGAAATTCCGGGCCTTGCCACATTCGGCGGGAAACACAGATATGTGGATAGAGCTTTTCAAACGCCGGTTACCGCAATAACCAATCAGGACAACGAGCAAAACACGGGTTATCTTAACCTTTTAAAACCATCATTTTTGCCCACAAGCTATACATTTTCAAGGCAAATAGTAAATACCCCGAATACTTATCTTACCGGATCCAATAACCTCGTTAACATATTGCAACAGGGAAAAGTTAAAAAAGAGGATATAACCGCTCAGGGTCTTTTGAATGTACCAATAATACCGAAAACAAATCTTAGTTATTCGAGAAACAGTATAGAATACGATCTTATGAATAGAGAGGACGATAAAAACACATACAACGCATCCACAAGTTTCGCTCCGCCTTTAAATCTTTTTATAATTCCAAAAAACATATCTTTTTCTTATACATATATATCCAATAAAGTGGACTACAAACCGCCTTATATTTCCACATCCGATTATTACAATACGGACGAAAGAACAAATAATTATTCTGTTAAACTAAATTTTATTCCCATTAAAGACTGGAGCATAAACCCGTCTTATTCATTTTCAAAAGTTACCGAAAAGAGAAGCAATCTTTTCGATCTTTCCAATCCTTTTTCTTATCCGAAGTCCATGCAACAAACCGCCGAGCTAAATTCCAACATAAAAATTACTAAGTGGCTTGCTCCTTATTTCAGCTATTCGGTCAATACGGCCGAAAATAACAACATAAACGTTACCACCGTTACCAAAGCTCAGAGCAGCGCTTTCTACGGAATAGGCGAAATTAAAAACATAAACAGAAACGCCAACGGTTCGGTTAATCTTACTCTTAATATGAACGATGTATTTTCCGGTTTTAAGCCGATAAGATCCATGGTCATAACCTCAAATTATCAGCTTCAAGACGGCGATGTGTGGAATTATGTCGAAAAGGATTACGATACCAAATCTAAATTCTGGATAAGGGATTCCCTATCTCCCAAAAATCCTTTCGCTCAAAGAGCTTCCGCGACTTTCAGAGACAGTTATAATTCTTCTTTTAGATGGCAACCTTTCGAATCGATAATATTTAAAAATATCAGATGGAAACCTCTTTCCACATTATCTATAACCAATAATTATAATTATTCCAAACAGAGATCTTATGTTAACGAGGTTTATACCCAAAGCGTAAACAAAACCCTTCCGGACCTCGTATTAACGATATCTCAACTTGAAAATATGTTTTCTTTAAATAAATGGGCTAACGCCTTGACTATGAATATTAAATATTCTCATAATACCAATACCGTTATAAAAACGAGCATGGATAAAACCGACACCTTCGGAACCGACTTGAGGTTTAACCTTCTAAACTATGTAAACACGTCCATATCTTACAATAATAGGAAAACCGAAAAAACGGACCTAAAGCTTAACCAGATAACCGGCTATACTCGAAAAGAAGATTTTTCGATACAGGGCACATTCGATTATAGAAACTATAGATTTACTCCCAAAATCGATTATTCCAACGATTACGCCGAAACGACTTTAAAAACCGTAGTAACAAACACCACGCTCATAACTCCGAGCGTTTTAATCAAAACGGACGTTAAGATACCAAAGACCATAAAACTTCCGTTTATAAACGAAGCCGTATTCGACAATAGAATAATATGGACGACAAATATCAGCTATGCTATAAAAAAATCTCCGATATCGGTAAACGATAATAATAAACTTTTTTCGATTACATCCAGTGCCGATATAGAGGCTACCAAAAACCTCAGGATAGGGTTTAATCTTTCTCTCCAAAGGTTCTGGCATAAGTATCTAAAACAGGAAGATTATTTCGCTTATCAATTCGGAACCA